>SXGR01182277.1_pt1 | contig 21184 bp, 16 predicted proteins | sample 3174711 | NCBI WGS metagenome assembly SXGR01 (sample SAMN11356860, study PRJNA531348) | freshwater metagenome | isolation source: freshwater sample F1-60 | place: China: Fuxian Lake, Yuxi | collected 2017-12-25 | reverse complement strand
GTTCATGCGCGGCGGCGGGAGGATTAAGATTTGGATTATGACCAAGAGCAAGAGGCGAAGCGGCCCGGCTGGCCCTCGTGCTCCTGATCCTAATCTTGATCCTGCTCCCCGTCTCGCTTCTCCAAGCGGACGTTGTCCAGAAACCAGAACCGCTGCGGCTCCCCATCGCCCGTGAAGACCGCCACGCGCCGGACAGCCTTCATGTTCAGCCGCCGCTCTTTCGGCCCGCGCTCAAGCTCCGACGTCGGCACGCGCAAGCGGTTCCAGCCGCGCACGAGTTCGAAACCACGTTCGAAACGGTCCGCGAGCGTCGCGCAGTTGCCGTTGTCATCCACGCGCACGAAGAGCGTGAACGGTTCGCGCGGATTGAACACGTCCACCGACAGGGCGCGGAACGGCGTCCAGTCCTTGTCACCCGCCGAGTAGTTCACGCCGGCCCAGTCCCCTGCCACGCCGACGACCCGCAGCGACCGCTCGCCCTGCGACGCGCGAGCACGGGTGAGCGTGATGTTTGTTGCATGTCCGCGCGAGCCGCCCTGCGAGCGCCAGAGCTTCAACTCCGCCTCATCTTCAAAAGCGCCGAGCGAGGGGAAGTGCGTCTGCCGCCACCGAATACCACGCCACTCCACGTAAGCCGGCCAGAGCGCCACGGCCAGCGCGGCAGCGAGGGCGACTGCGTGGCACCCGCGCCAAAGCCAGTTCCCCGTGCGCTGCCACGCGGCGATGCCCGTGAGTGCCAGCGCCGCGCCGGTTGAGCCATTGACCAGGTCGCCAAGGCTCTTCGAGCGCCCAAAGAAAGGCTGGAGAATCTCCACCACTGCGGCGAACCCCACCGCGAGCGCAAGGGCCAGCGCGTGCCGCCGCGTGCTCGGTTGCACGCGCTCCGGCAACGCGTAGAGCAGCACCGCAGCCAGCCAGCCCAGCATCGGAATGTGGCCAACATCGAAAACGCGACCCCAGAAGGAGGGATCCACCTGCATCCGCACCGGCCAGAAAGACCCGAGCGTGAGCAGCGCCAGCGTGAACGCGAGCGCGATGGATTTGCGGAGCATCATTTTCCACCAATGCCCTGACAGTCTTCGCCGTCGTGTGCGAGGCGCGGAAGGCGGTGGCCGTGCTGGTTTGCCATGAGCCGAACCATAGCGACGAGACGCGGGCGATGTCGAACCGCGAAGATCGCCACGCGCTGCCGCGCCAGTTTGATGGGCTGATCCGGCCGGAGTGTTGTAAAAGGAATCCGCTCCCAGCGAGATTCAGTCTCTTGCCCCCGTTTTCCATGCCATCGCTTCGTGAACACGTCCTGACAGCCATCCCGGAGCTGAAATACGAGCTTGCGCCGCGCGTCATCCTCCTGAAATGATACGCGCACGTATCAACTCATGAGCACCGTTCCCCATCTCCCCGTTTTCCGGCTGGGCCGCAACTACGAGTCCCTCGACAAGTTCGAGGTCAAGGACCACAAGACCGGCGAGGTCAAAGCCCTCGTCTCCAACGTCAACGCAGGCATCGTGCGCCGCGACCTCGCGAAGATTAGCTCCGCCCGCGCCGCGTTGAAGAAGTTCACCTGCGCCCAGCTCATCGAGATGTCCGCCAAGGCCGGCGAGCACTTTCTCAACGGCACGCTGCCGCTAGGCGACCAGGGGCACACACAGTCCGCGCAGCAATATATCGAGACCCTGAGCTGCACCAGCGGCCTGCCCTGGAACATGGTCCAGCGCAACATGGCCAAGGTCCACTTCGCGCTCACGAACATGAAGTTCGTCCTGAACGGCCTCTCACGTGGGCTGGACTTGAGCATCCTCGACAAGGGCACGGGCGAGCAGTTCGGCACCAAGTTGAGTTACTTCCCCACGTGCGCTGCGCTTGGTTTGGTCATGCCCAGCAACTCGCCAGCCGTGAACTCCCTCTGGATTCCCGCCATCTCGCTCAAGACGCCTGTGGTCATCAAGCCGGGCCGCGAGGAGCCGTGGACTCCTTACCGGCTCATCCAGGCGTTCATCGCGGCGGGCGTGCCGGCGGAGGCATTTGGTTTCTATCCGACGGACCACGAAGGCGCGGGCGAGATTCTCAAGAGCACGGGCCGCGCGCTCATCTTCGGCGACAAGAACACAATGGCCCAATACGCCAACAACCCGGCCATCCAGCTCCATGGACCCGGCTGGAGCAAGTTTCTCATCGGCGACGACTCCATCGAGAACTGGCGCGACTACATTGACGTGATCGCCGGGGCCATCTCCGACAACGGCGGGCGCTCCTGCATTAATGCCTCCGCCGTGGTCGTGCCGAAATACGCAGCCGAGATCGCAGAGGCCCTTGCGCAGAAGCTCGGGCCGTTCGCCCCGACGCGGAGCGATGACCCGAACGCCAAGCTCTCCGGCTTCGCAAACATCAAGATGGCCGACTTCATTGACGCGCAGATTGAAGACGCCTTGAAGACACCCGGCGCAACCGACGTGACGGCGAAGTATCGCAACGGCCCGCGCAAGGTCACCTTTGAGGGCGGCACCTACATGAGGCCGACCATCGTGCTGTGCGACAGCTTCGCGCACCCTCTGGCGAACAAGGAATTCCTCTGCCCTTACGCGAGCGTCGTGACCTGCCCGCAGTCGGAGATGCTGCACAAGATCGCATACACACTGGCCGCCAGCGTCATCACGAAGGATCCGCAGTTCATCGAGGCCGTCACGGACTTCGCGGAGATTGACCGGCTGAACATCGGACCCGTCTCGACGATGAAGATCTCGTGGGACCAGCCGCACGAGGGGAACATGTTCGAGTTCCTCTGGCAGCGCCGGAGCATCGAGCGCGCGTGGTAAGCGGGACACTCATGTCCCGCCTTCCATCGGAGCCGGCACTTTACAGCGGACAAGAGTGTCCGCTTCACTGAAGCGATGCACAGCGCTGCCGAGCTTCACTTGTCCAAGGCCGACCGCGTCCTTGCGCGCATCATCCGCGACGTGGGGCCTTGCACGATGCGACCGCGTCGGAACTGCCCGCCTTTTCAGTCGCTCGTGCAGGCCGTCGCGCACCAGCAGCTCAACGGCACAGCGGCCAAGACCATTCTCAAGCGCTTCGTCGCGCTGTTCCCGGACGCCAAGTTTCCCCAGCCGGAACACATCCTCTCCGCTTCCGACGAGCAGTTGCGCGGCGCCGGCCTCTCGCGCGCAAAGACCGCCGCCATCAAGGACATCGCCCACAAGACCGCCACTGGTCATGTGCCGACGCGGCGCGAGGCCGCGCGCCTGAGCGATGAGGAACTCGTCGCGCGGCTCACGGAGATTCGCGGCGTCGGGCCGTGGACCGTCGAGATGTTTCTCATGTTCACACTGGGCCGCCGCGACGTGCTGCCCGTGGGCGACTACGGCGTGCGCTGCGGCTTCGCCAAGGCTTACGGCTGGAAACACCTTCCCACGCCAAAGGAACTTCTGGCCGAGGGCGAGCGCTGGCGGCCCTACCGCTCCATCGCGTCCTGGTATATGTGGCGCGTGCTGGATGCGACGTAGCGTGGCGGGGATAAATCCTTGAACAGCCGGAATTCTCGGCCAGTCTCTAAGCGCACATGATTTCAGCAGGCCACTCCTCCGCTCCCGCCGGGCTGTTCGACTTCGTTCCCCGCACTCGGCTCGTGTTCGGAGCGAACACCGTCGAGCGCGTCGGCAAACTCGCGGCGGAGCTCGGCGGCAAGCGCGTCCTGCTCGTCACCGACGCAGGCATCGTGAAGGCCGGCCACGCCGCGCGCGTGCAGGAGTCGCTCGCGAAGGCGGGCTTGCACGTCAGCCTCTTTGATCGCGCGAAGGAAAACCCCACGACGAAGTGCGTGGATGAATGCGTGACCGTCGCGGCTGCGGAGAAAGTGGATTTGCTCGTCGGTCTTGGCGGCGGCAGCTCGATGGACACAGCGAAGGGCTGCAACTTCATCTTCACCAACGGCGGCCGGATGCAGGACTACTGGGGCATGGGCAAGGCGCGCAAGCCGATGCTGCCGCTCATCGCCATCCCGACGACCGCCGGCACGGGCAGCGAGTGCCAGTCCGCGGCGCTCATCGCAGACGAGCAGACGCACCAGAAGATGGCTTGCCTCGATCCCAAGGCCGCCGCGCGCATCGCCATCCTCGACCCCGCGCTCACCCTCTCGCAGCCTCACCGCGTGACCGCTTGCACGGGCGTGGACGCCATCGCGCACGCCGTCGAGAGCGCCGTGACCACGAGGCGCAACCCGCTCTCGCAGATGTTTTCGCGCGAGGCGTTCCGGCTGTGCGTCACGAGCCTGCCGCAGGTCTTGAAGCATCCGAAGGAGATCGAGGCGCGCGGACGGATGCTGCTGGGTGCGGCCTACGCGGGCATCGCGATTGAGAACTCCATGCTTGGCGCGGCCCACTCGGCGGCGAACCCGCTCACGGCGCATTACAACATCGTTCACGGGCAGGCCGTTGGGATGATGTTGCCACTGGTCATTCGCTTCAACGCGGAGGACCCCGACGCGCTCCTCACCTACGCGGAACTCGCCTCCGGTCCCGAGCTGGCGAGCGTGAAGGGCGGGCTGACGACCGCGCTCGAAGCACTGCTGGCCCGCCTCGAATCGCTGCTCAATCTTGCCGGCTTCCCGCGCTCGCTCTCCGACTGCGGCGTCGAACCGCCGAAGATCAAGCTGCTCGCCGAGGAAGCCGCGAAACAGTGGACCGCTGGCTTCAACCCGCGCCGCATCGAGGTCGCGGACTTCGTCGGCCTCTACGAAGCCGCCTTCAACCGCCGCAGCGACGGGGACTTGGTGTGATTACGTCCGCATCTCTCACAGTCCGTCTCCCCATGTTTGTGCGCGTCCGGCTTTTAGCCACTATTCTCTATTCTCTATTCTCTATCGTCTGCACCCAAGCCGCTGCCCCCGCGCCGGAATTCCTCTTCCCCTCTGGCGGCAAGCAGGGCGCGACCGTCAGCGTCAACGTCGGCGGCAAGCTCGACGGCTGGCCAGTAAGCGCGTGGACCGATCACAGTGGTCTCGTCTTCAAGCCGGCCACGAACAGCGGGAATTACACCGTGACCATCGGTGCGGACGTGCTGCCGGGTGCGCATCTGGTGCGCTTCTACAACGGTGACGGCGCGGCGGAGCCGAGGCCTTTCGTCGTCGGCCTGCGCGACGAGATTCTGGAAGTCGAGCCGAACGATGATTTCCGCAAGGCCCAGCGACTCGCGAAATCCGTCGTAGTCGTCAACGGCAAGCTGGAGAAAGCCGGCGACGTGGACTCCTTCGCCGTCACGGCGGAACAGGGAAAGTGGATCGTCGCCGCCGTGGACGCCTACGCGCTGGGCAGCTCCGTGGACCCGGTCGTGCAAATCCTCGACGAGCGCGGCGTGCGCGTGGCCTTCAACCACGACACGCACAACCTCGACGCGCTTGCCGCGTGGCAGGCCAAGAGCGCGGGCACCTACACCGTGCAGGTGTATGGCTTCGCGCACCCACCTGCTGCGGATGTCGCGGCGAAGGGCAGCGCTGCGTTTGTCTATCGGCTCACGGTCACGACCGGGCCGTTCGCGCGCCTTGTGTTTCCATCGGGCGTGAAGCGCGGCGCGAAGTCGGCAGTGAGCCTGCTGGGTTGGAATTTGGAGAAAGCCGGCGCGACGCAGATGGTGGACGCCTCGCACACACAGGCAGCCGACCAACTGCTCTTCCTCGCCGCCGCGCTGACCGGCGACGCGCTTGTTGTGGATGTCGGCGAGACAAACGAAGTGACCGAGGTGGAACCGAACGACACGGCCGCGGCCGCGCAGCCGATCGTGCTGCCCGCGACGTTGAACGGGCGCATCGGCAAGCCTGGAGATGTGGACCGCTTCGCCTTCACGGCGAAGAAAAACGAGCGCTTCAACTGGCAGGTGCGCGCCGCAGCTCTGCACTCGCCGCTAGCCGCGCGGCTGCGCATGGAGGACACGAATGGAGTTTCCCTCGTCCAGCAGGAGAGCGGCGATGGCACTGACCCGAAGCTCGGCTGGAACGCACCGGCAGACGGGACATACGTCATGGCGATTACCGACATGTATGGCAAGGGCGGCTGGGACCACATCTATCGCATCGAGCACGTCGCGCAGCCGCCGAACTTCACGGCGACAATCCCGACGCACGCGTTCTTCGTGGAGAATGGCAAGACCAACGAGATCAAGATCACTCTCTCGCGCAACGAGGGCTTCAAGGAGAAGCTCACCCTGAGCGTGAAGGGCCTGCCCGACGGCGTCACCGCGAAGCCCGCCGCTGTCCCCGACAAGAGCGGCGAGGTGCAGGTGGAACTCATCGCGAGCGCCGACGCGAAGGCTTCGAGCGGGCCGATTGAAATCATGCTCTCGGCCCCCGAGGTTCGCCCGCCCTTGAGCCGCGCGGCCACTTACAGCCTGCGCGGCGGCGGGACGCGCGGCGACCGGCTGATCAACGACGGCCACGTCGCGTGGCTCACCGTGGCGAACAAGCCTGCGCCGCCACCGCCACCGAAGAAGAAGAAGGGTTAGCGTCTCGCGTCCTCACTTGGCCGGACGAGGGAAGGCCAGGAAGGAGAAAGGCCCGCCGGTGGGCGGGCCTTCGAGACTCGAAAGTTAAACTTGGAGCGAGGACCGGTCAGGCGCGTTCCATGTATTTGCCAGTGCGGGTGTCCACCTTGATCTTCTCGCCTTGCTTGATGAAGAGGGGGACCTGGATGTTCACGCCGGTCTCGAGGACAGCGGGCTTCTGCATATTGTTGGCGCTGTCGCCGCGGATGCCCTCGGGGGCCTCGGCCACGGTGAGGATGACGCTGGAGGGCAGATCGACCGAGACAGCCTTGTCCTCGACGAAGACCATGGTGCAGCCGCCGTTCTCGACGAGGAAGTTCTTCACGTCGCCAACAAGCTCGGGGGTGAGCGTGACGGTCTCGTAGTTCTCCGGGTTGGTGAAGACGTAGTCCTGGCCATCCTTGTAGCTGAACTCCATCTTGGTGGTCATCATGGGGACGACCTCGATCTTCTCACCGGAGGCGAAGCGTAGCTCGGAGGTCTTGCCGGTCTTGAGGCTGCGCATGCTGATCTGCACGAAGGCGCGGAGATTGCCGGGAGTGCGGTGGGTGACTTCAAGCACGACGACGACGTCGCCGCCCTGGCGGATGGCCATGCCTTTGCGGATTTCGGTTACGTTTGCCATAGAGTGTCTGGATTCGGACGCGACGCCCAGCCTCGCAGCCGCAGCGGAAGCGGGAGGCTAGCCAAGGGCAGGAGCATGGCAAGCATGGAGTTCCACGGAGCACGGTCAGCGGGCGCATCTCAGTTTCTTGCAACCCCCTGCTTTCCTTCGAAAACCCACTACGCGAAAACCAAGCTGGCGTGCAGAAAACCTGACGTTACTGCGGGAACTCGGAAACACGTGCAAGAAACTGAGATGCGCCCCACGTCAGCTCCGATACGGCTCCCACTCCGGTTCATTCGCGAAAATCCAGCGGTAGTAGTCCACGCCCTGCAGCTTCGCGGCGGCGGCTTCGTCCACGATGACGGTGCAGCGCGCGTGCATCTGGAGTGCGGTCGCGGAAATCATCGAGGTGATGGGGCCTTCGACGGCCTTCGCAATGATCTCCGCCTTGCCCGCGCCGGTGGCCAGCAGCACGACGCGGCGGGCTTCGAGGATGGTGCCCACGCCCATGGTGATGGCGCGGCGCGGCATCTTGGACGGGTCCGCGAAAAGGGAGGCGTTTTGCGCGACGGTCACGGGCGAGAGCGCCTTCACCCGCGTGCGCGAATGCAGCGCCGAGAGCGGCTCGTTGAAGCCGATGTGGCCGGTCTGCCCGATGCCCAGGAGCTGGAAATCAATGCCGCCACACTGCTTCATGAGTTCCTCGTAGCGGCGGCACTCGGCGTCGAGGTCGGCGGCGTCGCCGTGCGGGAGGTGGGTGTTGCGCAAGTCCACGTCCACGAGCCGGAACAGGTGCTCCTGCATGTAGTGGCGATACGAGTGCGGGTCGCTGGCGGGCAGCCCGACGTATTCGTCGAGGTTGAACGTGCACGTGTCGGCGAAGCTCAGGCCAGCCTCGCGGTGCATCCGCGCGAGCCGGTCATAGACGCTCTCCATGGTGCGGCCGGTGGCGAGGCCGAGGACGAGGCGCGGGTTGGCGCGGAGGTCGTGGGCAATGAGCCGCGCCAGCAGCTCGGCGGCGGCTTCGGGTGTGGGTTGGATGATGACTTCCACGGCGGCAGCTTGACGCAAAGCCCTTCCCCGGCTCCATCAGAAAATCGCCCCGACACTTGACCGGCGCGCGGCTGCTGCCGAATGATGCCGCCCATGAACAAGTTCCTCTTCGCCTTTGCCACCGGCCTGTCGCTCGCGTGCGCCGCGCCCGCCGCCGACTACACGCTGCACTCGTTCCAGAAGATTCTCGTCACGACGAACTTCCTGTGCGAGGGCGCGGACTTCGCGGACTTCAACAAGGACGGAAAGAAGGACGTGGTCGCCGGTCCTTACCTCTTTCTCGGACCGGACTTCAAGCAGCGCGTGGAATACACCCCACCCGCCGCCAAGCCCTACGACCCCGCCAAGGGCTACTCCGACTACTTCCTCACCTTCACGCACGACTTCAACAGCGACGGCTGGCCGGACATCCTTGTCTATTCGTGGCCCGGGAAGGAGACCGCGTGGTATGAGAACCCCAAGGGCGTCGCCGGCCACTGGCCACGCCACGTCATCTTCGCCGTGACGGACAATGAATCCCCGCAACTCGGCGACATGAACGGCGACGGCAAGCCCGAACTCATCGTCCATACCGGTGGACAGCTCGGCTTCGCTGAACTCGACTGGAAAGACCCGACCAAGCCCGCGAAGTTCCGCGCCATCTCCCCGACCGACGCGAAGAAGTATTTCCGCTACACGCACGGCTACGGCTATGGCGACGTGAACGGCGACGGACGCGCGGACATCCTCGACCGCGACGGCTGGTGGGAGCAGCCTAAGGACTACCGCGCCGGCGAGCAGTGGAAATTCCACGCCGTTCCCTTCGCGCCGACCGGCCTGCGCGGCGGCGGGCAGATGCTCGTCCATGACGTGAACGGCGACGGCATCGCCGATGTCATCACGAGCTGGGACGCGCACGGTTACGGCCTCGCGTGGTATGAAGGCCAGCGCGAAGGCGGCGCGGTGAAGTTCCGCGAGCATCTCGTGATGAACAACAAGCCCGAGCACAACCGCTACGGCGTGAAGTTCTCCCAGCTCCACTCGCAGACGCTCGTGGACATGGACGGCGACGGCGTGAAAGACCTCGTCACTGGCAAGCGCTTCTGGGCGCACGGTCCCGCCGGTGACGCGGAACCGAACGCCCCGGCGGTCCTCTACTGGTTCAAAATCCAACGCAGTGCGGACAAGACCGTGGATTTCATCCCGCACTTGATTGACGACAACTCCGGCGTCGGCACGCAGATCACCGCCGGCGACATCAACGGTGACGGCCTACCCGACGTGATCTCCGGCAACAAGAAAGGTGTCTCCGTCTTCCTGCACCAGGTTAAGAAAGTCTCGAAGGCCGAGTGGGAGAAGGCGCAGCCGCAGCCCGTGGTTGCGAAGTAGCGCGGCTCAGACGCGCTTCGTCAGGCTTACGCCGAGCTTCAGCAGCTTCTGCGCGTCGGCTTCGGACTTCGCCTCGGCGTAGATGCGGAGGATGGGTTCGGTGCCGGAGCCGCGCAGCATTAGCCATGAGCCGTCCGCACCGCAGAACTTCACGCCGTCGTAGCTCTTCACATCGGCGAGCGGCGACTTGAGCAGCTTGGAGGGCGGGTTGTTTTTGCAGAACTCCATGAGGGCGGCGCGTTTCTCCAGCGGGAAGTGCGTGTCGATGCGTCCGTAGCGGTGCGGGCCATAGTCCTTCTCCAACTGCGCAAGGAGCTTGGTCAACGGCTTGCGTTCGGTGACGAGCATTTCGAGGAGCATCAGGCCGGCGAGAATCCCGTCGCGCTCCGGGACGTGGCCGGGAAAGCCGATGCCGCCGCTCTCCTCGAAGCCGAGCAGCACACCGCCCTTGATGATTTCGCTCGCGATATATTTGAAGCCCACGCCGGTCTCGACAAGTTCGAGGCCGAGCGCGGCGCACATCTTGTCCACCATGCTCGTGGTGGTGAGCGCCTTGACCACGCGTCCCCTGCCCTGCTTGTTGACCGCGTAGTGCCGGAGCAACAGGCAGATGAGCTGGTGAGTGGAGAGCGGGTTGCCGCGTCCGTCCATGCCACCGACGCGGTCGGCGTCGCCGTCGGTGACGAGGCAGAGATCGTGCGGGTGCTTCGCGAGGTAGGCCATGCTGCGGCCGTAGTTCTTCGCGATGGGTTCCGGGTTGATGCCGCCGAAGAACGGATCGTGCGCGGCGTTGAGCGTCGTGACTTTGCAGGTCGTGTCGGCCAGCAGTCGGTCGAAGCACCCTGCCCCGACGCCGAAGAGTGCTTCGTGCGCGAACTTAAGCTTCGAGGCAGCGATGAGTTTGAAGTCCACGAGCTTCTTGAGCGCCGCGTAGTAACGCGGGCAGATGTCCTTCACCGTGATGTGGCCGGACTTCACAGCGAGGGCGAAGGGCATAGCCTTGACCGGTTCGGCGTCGAGCAATGCTTCGACGGCGCTGCACACTTCCGGCGGTGCGGAGCCGCCGAACCATGCTTTGAGTTTGAAGCCGTTGAAGATCGCCGGATTGTGGCTCGCCGTGAGCATCACGCCGCCTATGCCGTTCTGCTTCTTCACCGTCCACGACACGGCAGGCGTGGGCGTGGGGCGGTCGGTGAGCGTCACGATGAAACCGTTCGCCGCGAGGATCTCAGCAGTGCGTTGCGCGAACTGGTCCGAGAGGAAGCGGCGGTCGTAGCCGACGACGGCGTGGTTCGTGACGTCGGCGACGGAGTGGCGGTTCCAATACGTCGCCGTCGCTTGCGCCACGCGGCTGACGTTTTCGAAGGTGAAGTCCTCAGCGATGACAGCGCGCCAGCCGTCGGTTCCGAATTTGATCTTGGCCATAGATATTGTGGGCGGAGTGAAACACGAGGCGGGGTGATTGAAAACGAAGGAATCACCGCGCCGCAATTCGTCGTTCAAGTCGGCGCTTGCCAAGCGGCGTGCTGGCCGGGATTTTAGCCGCGCGGTCACCACCCATGAATGACGCGGAAGCCAAACGACTCGAGGCACTCCAGCGTTACCGCATCCTCGACACGCCACCGGAGCCGGCGTTCGACGACCTCGTGCAGCTCGCGGCGCAGCTCTGCAACACTCCCATCGCGGCGGTCTGCCTCGTGGACGAGGGGCGCGTGTGGTTCAAGGCGCGCACGGGCATCCCGACAGCCGAGGTGCCTCGGGAAACCTCGTTCGCGCTGCACACGATCCAGCAAGCCGGGACGCTGGTGGTTCGCGACACGCTCGCAGACGAACGGTTTCGCGAGCATCCGTTGGTGAAGGACGCGCCGCCGGTGCGCTTCTACGCGGGGTTTCCCCTCATCACGCCGGAGGGTCACGCTGTCGGCGCGCTGTGTGTGATGGACCGCGTGACGCGCGGGCTGACGGGGCAGCAGGCGGTGGCGTTGCAGCGCTTGAGCCGGCAGGTGCTGACGCAACTCGAAGTTCGCCGACACGTCGCGGACTTGGAGCGCGAGATCAAGAAGCATCAGGAGACCGAGGACGCGTTGCGCTTCACGGAGGCGATGTTCCGTGGGATTTACGAGAACGCGACAGACGGCATTTTCCAGACGACGCCGGATGGCAAGTTCCTTTCCGCAAACCCGATGCTGGCGAAGATCTACGGCTTCGCCACGCCAGAGGAACTGGTCGCCGCGTTGAGCGACGTCTCGCGGCAGCTCTACGTGGAGCCGGCGCGGCGCGAGGAGTTCGTCCGGCTGATGCGGGAGAAGGAGATCATCCAGAACTTCGAGTCGCAGGTCTTCAACGCGCGCGGCGAGATCATGTGGATCGCCGAGAACGCGCGCGCGGTGCGGGATGCGGAGGGAAAACTCCGCTACTACGAAGGCACGGTCGAGGACATCACGGAACGCAAGCGTGCGGAGATTTCCGTGCGCGAGGCGGAGCGGCGCTTCCGCTCGATTTGGGAGAAGTCTGCCGACGGGATGCGCCTGACTGACAAGGACGGCACGCTGCGCGCGGTGAACCCGGCCTATTGCCGCATCGTGGGCATGAGCGAGGCTGAGTTGGTTGGCCGGTGCTACACGGTCAGCTACCAAGACTGCGAGGAGGTGCGCCGGCTGCACGCGCTTTACTGCGAGAGTTATCAGAGCCGGACGATTCCCGAGCACCTTGAGCGCAACGTCGTCTTCCGCAACGGCCGCAGGGCGATCCTTGAGCTGTCCAACTCGCTCGTTGAAAACGACGGGCAGGACCCGCTCATCCTGAGCATCTTCCACGATGTGACCGAGAGCCGGCGCGCGGAGGAGATGCTGCGCAACTCCGAGGGCCGCTTCCGCTCGATCTGGGAAAAGTCCGTGGACGGGATGCGGCTGATCGACAAGGACGGCATCACGCGCGCGGTAAACCCGGCCTTCTGCCGACTCGTTGGCCTGACGGAGACGGATCTGCTGGGCCGGCCCTACACTGAGCATTACGATCAGGGCGAGGACGCGCAGGCGCGGCTGGAGCGGTTCCGCGCCGGCTATCGCGACCGCAGCATCGCGGAGCACATGGAGCGGCGACTGGCGTTGCGCGATGGCCGGTCGGTTCATGTCGAGTTGTCCATTTCTTTCGTCGAGGTCGCGGGCGAGGAGCCGTTGGTGTTGACGGTTTTCCACGACCTGACGGCGCGGAAGCAGATCGAGGCGGCGTTGCGCGACTCGGAGTTTCTCTACCACTCGCTGGTGGACAACCTGCCGCAAAACATGTTCCGCAAGGACATGGCCGGGAAGGTCACGTTCGTGAACCAGCGCTATTGCCAGGAGATGGGCAAGACACGCGAGGAGTTCATCGGCAAGACTGACTTCGATCTTTTCCCCGCGAACCTCGCCGAGAAATACCAGCGCGACGACCAGCGCATCATCGAGTCGCGCAAGTCCTTCGAGACCGTCGAGGCGCACTTCACGCCGGAGCGCGGCAAGACCTACGTGCAGGTGGTCAAGACGCCGCTCTTCGACCGCGACGGCAACGCGCTGGGCATCCAGGGCATCTTCTGGGACGTGACCGAGCGCAAGCGCATTGAGGAACAGCTCGCCTCCGAGCGTGACCTGCTCCGCGCGCTGCTCGACAACGTGCCGGACCGCATCTATTTCAAGGACACCGAGTCGCGCTTCCTGCAATGCAGCATGGCGATGGCAAAGCGGCTGGGCCTCAAGGATCCCGCCGAGGTCGTCGGCAAGACGGACTTCGATTTCCATCCGGCAGAGCAGGCGCGCGAGTTCTTCGCCGACGAGCAAAAAATCCTGCTCACCGGCACGCCCATCATCAACAAGGTCGAGCGTCAGGTCGCCGCCGACGGCTCGGACATCTGGGCATCTGTCACGAAGGTGCCGCTGCGCAACCGCGCCGGCTTCATCACCGGCATCGTCGGCATCTCGCGCGACATCACGGAGATCAAGCGCGCCGAGCGCGAACTCCAGCAGGCCCGCGACGCCGCCCTGGAATCCACGCGGCTCAAGTCGCAGTTCCTCGCTGCCATGAGCCACGAGATTCGCACGCCGATGAACGGTGTCGTGGGCATGATCGAGCTGCTGCTCGACACCGACCTCGCGCCGCAGCAGCGCGAGTTTGGCGAGACCGTCCACTCCAGCGCCTACGCCCGGCTGCACATCATCAACGACCTCCTCGACTTCGCGAAGATCGAGGCGGGCAAGCTCACGCTGGAAACCACAGACTTCGACCTGCGCGAAGTCGTGGAGCGCAGTGCCGAACTGCTCGCCCATCGCGCGCAGGCCAAGAGCCTCGAACTCGTCGCGTGGATGACCCCCGACGTCGCGGTGCAACTGCGCGGCGACCCGGTGCGCGTTCAGCAAATCCTCGTCAACCTCATCGGCAACGCGGTGAAGTTCACCGAGCACGGCGAGGTGGTGCGGCGCGTCGTGAAGGAGTCCGAGACCGAAACACACATTGCTGTGAAGTTCTCCGTCGAGGACAGCGGCATCGGCATCGCGACCGAGGCGCAGGGAAAAATCTTCCAGGCCTTCACGCAGGCCGACGGCTCCACGACGCGCACATACGGCGGCACCGGCCTGGGCTTGTCCATCTCGCGGCAGCTCGTGGAGCTGATGGGCGGCAAGCTGGAATTGCGCAGCACGCTGGGCGAAGGCTCGACGTTTTGGTTCACCGTGACGCTGGAGAAGCAGCCCGGCATCACCGCTCGGGCGACGGCGAATTTGCGCCTCGCTGGCGCGCGACTGCTCGTCGTCACGGACAACGCGCACCTGCGCCACGCCTTCGCCAGCATGGCGAATTACCTCGGCATGAGCTGCGCCGGCGTGCGCAGCGGCGACGAGGCTCTGCACGCGCTACGCGACGCGGCCGCGAGCGTCACGCCGTTCGACGCGGCCATCCTCGACATCAAGCTCGCCGGTGTGGACGGCCTCACGCTCGCTCAAAACATCAAAGCCGAGTCGGACATCAGCGGGACGAAGCTGATTCTCCTCACGCCACTGGGCCAGCGTCTCGACGCGGAGATCATGCGGCTGGCCGGCCTTTCCGGCAGCCTGCTCAAGCCCGTCCGCCTGTCGCGCCTCGAGGAATGTCTGTTGCGAGTCCTCACGCATGACGATCTCACGCTCTCGCTGCCCAGCCCGTCGGAGACGGCGTTCCTCCACCGCAGCAAGGTCCCGCCCGGTGAGACGCGCCCGCTGCGCATCCTGCTCGTCGAGGACAACTCGGTGAACCAGCGCGTCGCGTTGCTCCAGCTCAAGAAGCTCGGTTACCAGCCCGACACCGCGCTCAACGGCGAGCAGGCCGTCGCCGCCGTGCAGACCAGCACCTACGACGTGGTGCTGATGGACTGCCACATGCCCGTGATGGACGGCTACACCGCCACGCACCGCATCCGCGAGTGGGAGCGCCAGAACAACCGTTCGCGCCTGCGCATCCTCGCGATGACCGCTGACGCTGGACGCGGCGACGCGGAACACTGCTTCGCCGCCGGCATGGACGACTTCATTTCAAAGCCCGTGCATTTGCCCGAGCTGAACGCCGCGCTGGAGCGGGTGAACACAGCAGCCAGCGCCGCGGAGTCCGGCTCGCACGAGCCGGCAGAAGCCGCTCTATCGCAGTCCGCTGACGGAGCCACGCTGGATTTCTCCGTGCTCAACACGCTGCGCGACCTGAGCGAGCCGGGCCAGCCCGACCCGGTGATCGAGTTGATAGATCTCTTCATGGAGGACGCGCCCGACCGCTTGCGGGCGATGGAAACCTCCCTCGATCACCACGACACCGAGGCGCTGAAGATCGCCGCGCACTCGCTCAAGGGCAGCGCGAAAAACCTCGGCGCGAAGCCCCTGGCCCGCATCTGCGCGGAGCTGGAGCATCAGACCCTTGCCGGCGACTGGGACAACGCGCTGCTCACCATCAAGGCCATCGGCCAGGAGTTCGAGAAGCTCCGCGCCGTCCTCGCGGCGGAGAAGAAGCGGTGAGAAATCTTTTGGCCCCCGCAGTCCAGCGTTGAACTGCCATCCCGTCTGTGCCAGCCTTCGGAATCACGAACGCGAGCCAGCGCAATTAAACCAACGTCCAAAACACACGATGCAAATCACCAAGCAGCTCGCAATCTTTCTCGACAACGAACCCGGGATGCTCGCCCGTGTCTGCCATGCCCTCGCCGACGCGAAGGTCAACATCTACGCCATCTCCGCCAGCGACACCGTGGACCACACCGTCATCCGCATGGTCGTGGACAACCCGCAGAAGGCCACCTTCGTCTTCGAGGAGCACGGCACGCTGGTCGTCGAGGACGACGTGCTGATGATTGACGGCGACAACCGCCCCGGCTCCCTCGCGCGCATCTGCGACAAGCTCGGCGCGGCGAAGGTCAACATCGAATACTGCTACTGCGCCACCAGCCCAGGCTCCCGGCGCGGCCTGCTCATCCTCCGGGTGAAGAACCCGCAGAAGGCGTTGAAGGTGTTGAACAGTTGAGGAGCGATCAGCTATCAGCGGTCAGCTTATTGAGTGAGCATGCCATGAAATCACCTTAACTCACTGCTGACTGCTGACTGCTGCGGGCTAAAGATGCACCCCCTCCTCTACGAGCTGAACGCCCGCTGCTGGCTGCACGATCTCTCCGCCCAGCAGGAGAGTTTTGTTCACCTCGGCAACGTGCCGGAGGAGGAGTTTGCCAACTGGACACGCCAGGGCTTCACGCATCTCTGGCTCATGGGCACATGGACGGCCTGCTCCCGCGCGCGCGAAGTCGCCCTGAACGACCGCTCTCTGCTGGAACTCTTCCGCAAGGCGCTGCCCGACTGGACTCCCGACGACGTGACCGGCTCGCCTTACGCCGTCGCAGACTATCGCGTGCCCGACGCGCTCGGCGGCGAGGGTGGCCTGCGCCAGTTCCGTGAGCGGCTGCACGCTCACGGGCTGAAGCTCATCCTCGACTTCGTGCCGAACCACACCGGCCTTGGCCATCCGTGGGTGGCGATGAAGCCGGAGCTGTTCGTGCAAGGCCCGCCCGGCGCGCGCGACACGTTCGCTACCGAGACCAACTCCGGCATCGCGTGGATCGCACACGGCAAGGACCCGTTTTTTCCCGGCTGGGCTGACACGGCGCAGCTCGACTTCCGGCGCGCGGACACGCAGGCCATCATGCAGGAGATGTTGCGCGGGGTTGCCGCGCGCTGCGACGGCGTGCGTTGCGACATGGCAATGCTCGTCCTGCGGGACGTGTTCGCGAAGACATGGACGGCGTTTCCCAGGACTGCACCCCAGGCCCCCGGCGAGTTCTGGACAGAGGCCATCGCGTCGGTGAAGCGCGAGTTCCCCGACTTTTTGTTCTTGGCGGAGGTTTACTGGGACATGGAAAGTAACCTCCAGCGACTCGGCTTCGACTACACCTACGACAAGTGGCTCTACGACCACCTCGCCTACGACAACTACGCCGAGACGCAGAACCACCTGCTCGATGTGGAGACGGCCTTCCTCGCCCGCAGCGTCCACTTCCTCGAAAACCACGACGAGCAACGCGCCGCGACGCGGTTCATCCTGGACGAGCATCGCGTCGCCGCAGTGCTGACCTTTGGCTTGCCGGGGATGCGCTTCCTCCACGAGGGCCAACTCGAAGGCGCACGCGTCCGCCTGCCGGTGCACCTCTCACGTCGCCCGGTGGAACCCGAGGACACGCAGATTTCCTCCTTTTACGAGGAGTTGCTCGCCGCGCTGAACGCCACCGCCGTCGGCCACGGCGAGTTTGAAATCCTGCGCCCCCGCTCCGCCTGGTCGGAGAACTCGACCGACCACTGCTTCGTCGTCGTGCAATGGCAGTCCGCGCCGGATGCCTTCGACCTCGTCGTCGTCAATCTCGCCGCGCAGCCCAGCCAGTGCTACGTCACGCCCACCATCACGGGCCTCGCGCGCCGCAAGTGGAAGATGGAGGACTTGCTGGGCGAGGAAAAATACTGGCGCAACGGCAGCGAGATGCTCGCGCGCGGCCTCTACCTCGCGCTGCCCCCGCGCGGCGCGCAGGTCTTCCATTTCACCCCGGCGAAATGATGCGGTCGGATGGCGGCGCAATTAACCGGAGACGATTCACCCAGCAGGTAAAGGGCTTCAAGGCGGGAAGCCAATCGCCAGCTTCGCCGCTGCGTATTCCGGGTGAATCTTCCCGTCGCGCGTGCGGATGATGAGTTCTGGCTCCACCCACGTCTGCCCGCGAAACCACTCCGGCAAATCCGTCGCGCGCATCATCCCGAACAGGCCGATCAACGGAGCATCGCCCTCGCCGAAAACAACCGGTCGCCGACGCACGATGACCAGCCCTGCATCGCGCCCTCCGGCCTCCACGCGCGCGAGCTGCACCGGTTCGTAGGGGAACACGCAGGCGAAGAAGCCGCCGAGCGCGAGGTGCTTGGCCGCCGTGACGCAGTAGTCGGCGATGGTGCCGCGCAACTCGAAGCGGCAGGCGAGCTTCTGCGGATGCTCGCTCTCCACGCCGGAGCCGGGCGGGAAATACGGTGGGCTGCCCGTGATGAGGTCGAACTGTTCATCGGCCCGCAGCACGCCCGCGTCGCGGAAATCTCCCTCGCGGATTTCGTAGCGGTCCTCGACGCCGTTGAAGCGCGCCGACTTCCGGGCCAGCGCCACGCTGGCCGACTGCGCCTCCACCGTCACCAGCCGCACCCCTGGCAACCGCCACGCCACGATCATCCCCACCGTGCCGATGCCGCTGCCGAGATCCAGCGCCGTGCGCGCCGTGGGACACCAGGTGGTGCCATACCAAGCGGTGAGGATGTCGTCCGACGAGAAGCGGTGACCGTCGCGCAATTGGAACAGGCGGAAGTGTCCGCTGATGGCGTCCAGCGACTCGTCCGCGGCGACGGTCAGGCCCGCGCTCAAGCCCGGCGGCACCGGGCCGGGTTTAGCCCAGCCCTTGAAATGCGTGTCTTCCTGCACGGCCCAAGAGTAAGGGCCAGGCCGTGGCTCTGGCCAGATGGCAAAACAGTGGCGGCGGGTCGAAATTCCTTTGCGTTGACGCGCTCCTGAAAAATCCATGGGCTCGACTACCCTGTCTGCCCTTCCTGTCCTGTCGCCCTCGCTGAGCCCGCCGAGAGATAGCGGCCCACTGTGACTGTTGGGTTGTTCCGCATGGCAGCCTTCGTCCTTCGGGCAGGGACTCGGCTCATGTGCGAGGCTTTCAGCCCCAATTTCGGAATCAGGGGCTGAATCTACTTCAGCTCCCACACCCGCACCTCATCGAGATGAACTTCGTCCGTGTCCTTGCCGCCGGTGCGGAAGACGATGCCGGGTTTCTTGACGCGGAAATCCTTGCTGGTGGCACGCAGCGGTTTCATCCCGGCAATCTGCGCCAGCACGTCGTCGCCTTTCACTTCGAGGAGAAGCTCATACCAGCGGCCTTTCTCGAAAGTGGTCGTGGCCTTCGCGAGAACCTTGTTCGTGGACTTGGGATCGGCCTTATCAACGTGCTCGGTCAGGTTCCAGCCGGTGGCTGTGAAGACCAGGGAGAAGAGGTGGCCCTTCTTCTTCAGTTCACCGGGCGCGGGATCGAAGCCGACGTGAAACATCTTCGCGCCCTCGAAGCGGAACTTCACGTGGATGGCGGCGTCCTGAAGCGGCAACGGGCGGCGGAAGGCGGCGGCGTGCATGTCGGCAGCGACTTCGCTGGCCTTGAGGACGCCGTCGGCAACGGTGAGCTTGCCGGTGTTCTTGGTCCAGCCCTCGGGCAGTTCCTTGCCAGCGAATTTTTCCTCCAGGAGCAGGGCACCCTTCTTGCCGAGCTTGAGTTCAAGTTCAGCGGCGGGAGCGCTGAACGCGGCGAACGCAGAGACGAACACGAGCAGCAGGGAGGCGGTTTTCATAACGTGGTGAAGCGGACGAGGACGGGAGGGGAGTGGTTACGCGTTCTCACTCTCCTCTGCCCTTTTCATCAACATCGGCCCTTTCCCGGCTCTGCGGTGTGCAGCCCCGAGCTGGCACCGCTGAGGCGGGACGGACGCAGACGGTGGGTTAGGCAGCCAAGTCAGAGACTCCTCACGTCGTCTCCTACGCGGAGGGAATCAAATCACCGTGCCGTGAGGGATGACGCCGTTCTTCGGGATGATGACGATGCCGTCGCGGATGACGTAGCCGTTGCCGTCGAAATTCTCCGGCTTGCCGGCGGGAGAGATGACGCAGTTGTCGCCGATGCGCGCGTTCTTATCGAGGATGGTGTTCTCGATGCGGCAGTGCTGGCCGATGCCCATGCGCGGACGGCCGGCATTGAGGTTTTCGTGGAGGCTGGCCTGGGATTCGTAGTAGTCCGCGCCCATCATGATGACGCGGTGGAGGTTTGTCCCGATGCCCACAAAGCTACGCAGGCCGACGACAGAGTGGCTGATGTGCGCGTGGCTGATGATGCAGCCGTCAGCGACGAGCGCGTGGTCAATGCTCGCACCGTTAATTTTGCTGCCGGGCAGGAAGCGCGGCCGGGTGTAGATCGGCGCGCTCATGTCGAAGAAGTTGAACTTGGGCAGCTCCTCGGCGGAGTCGAGGTTCGCCTCGAAGAAACTCTTGATGGTTCCGATGTCCTCCCAGTAGCCCTGATAGACGTAGCTGAAGACGCGGTGGCTGGTGATGGCGCCGGGGATGATGTGCTTGCCGAAGTCGGTGAAGTCGTTGTCGAGGAGCTTCACCATGACGGAGCGGTTGAAGACGTAGATGCCCATCGAGGCGAGGTAGAACTCGTCGTTACCCTCGATGTCCAGCTCCTCGTAGGACTCGCGGGGGATCTTGAGCGAGTCGAGGACTTCGGGGTCTTTCGGCTTCTCGAAGAAGCGCGAGATGCGGCGCTCGTTGTTGATTTGCAAGATGCCGAGGGACTGCGCGCTGTCGCGAGTGACGGGAATGGTGGCGATGGTGAGGTCGGCCTTCGTCTCCGCGTGCTGGGCGATGATGCGGCGGAAGTCCATCCGGTAGAGTTGGTCGCCGCTGAGAATGAGGCAGTATTCCCAGTCGTGATTGAGCAGGTGCACGAGGTTCTTGCGCACGGCGTCGGCGGTGCCCTGATACCAAGACGTGCTGTGCATGGTCTGCTCAGCGGCAAGCAGTTCCACGAAGCCGCCGCTGAAGTGGTCGAACTTGTAGCTCTGGCTGATGTGCCGGTGGAGCGAGGCGGTGTTGAACTGAGTGAGCAGATACACGCGGCGGTAGCCGGAGTTGATGCAGTTCGAGATGGGGATGTCCACGATGCGGTATTTGCCCGCGAGCGGGACGGCGGGCTTGGAGCGGTCCTGCGTGAGCGGCCAGAGCCGGGTGCCCTGCCCGCCGCCCATGACGACGGCAAGAACGTTGGGAACGTGGGGAGCCATCCGACGTGGTGCGGCCATAAATAAATCCTGTCTTGCTGCTTGGTTGAGCTAACCTTTAACCTTTTTTCCAGTTAAGCGCAAGCCACAACCCAACTTCTCTCCACTCACCAGCTATGTGCGGCATCATCGGTTACATCGGGAAGCAGCAGGCCACGCCCATCCTTATCGAGGGTCTCAGGCGCCTCGAATACCGGGGATACGACTCCGCCGGCGTCGCCGTCCTGCAAAACCG
>SXGR01140335.1_pt1 | contig 21186 bp, 19 predicted proteins | sample 3174711 | NCBI WGS metagenome assembly SXGR01 (sample SAMN11356860, study PRJNA531348) | freshwater metagenome | isolation source: freshwater sample F1-60 | place: China: Fuxian Lake, Yuxi | collected 2017-12-25 | reverse complement strand
TTTGGAACCTAGGGCGGTCCACGGCTAGTTACATCTCCTGGCGGCCATCGAGGGCGCGGGAGAGGGTGACTTCGTCGGCGTATTCCAGGTCTGCGCCAGAAGGCAGGCCCCGGGCGATGCGGGTCACGCGCAGGCCCAAGGGTTTGAGCTGGCGGTGGACGTAGGAGGCTGTTGCCTCGCCTTCGAGATTCGGGTTTGTGGCCAGGATGACCTCTTTGAAATCGCCCCTGGCGAGCCTATCAACGAGCTGCTGGAGCTTGAGGTCGCCGGGGCCGATGCCGTTCATGGGAGAGATGGCGCCGTGGAGAACTTGATAAAGGCCCTTATAGGCGTGGGCTCGCTCCAGGGCAAGGATATCGAGGGGCTGTTCAACCACGCAAAGCTTGGTGCGGTCGCGGGTGGCGTCAGTGCAGAGGGCACAGGGGTCAACATCCGTGATGTTCTGGCACTGGGCGCAAAAGACGACGGTCTCTTTTACTTTGGCGATGGCTTCGGAGAGGGCGAGGGCCTCTTCCTTAGAGGTGCGGATAAGGTGGTAGGCGAGGCGTTGCGCCGTCTTGGGCCCTATGCCAGGGAGCTTGTGGAGCTCTTCGATGAGCCGGGCGATGGGCGCGGCGGCAGACAGGTAATCCACGGCGGCCTACATCAGCCCCGGGATGTTCATGCCTCCGGTGGCCTTCTGGAGGTGGGCTGCCGCAAGTTGCCGTGACTTTTCCAGACCTTCGCTTACGGCGGTGAGGACGAGGTCTTCCAGGCCCTCCACGTCATCGGGGCTCACGGCCTCTTTCGCGATCTTGATGGACTTTACATGCTGATCGCCGGTGACGACGACCTTCACGACTCCGCCGCCAGCGCTCGCCTCGGTGGTCAGGGCGCCGAGCTCTTCCTGGGCTTTTTGGATGCGCGCCTGGAGCTGCTGGGCTTGGCGCAAGAGATTTTTGTTCATCACGGCTGGGGGCCTCCTCCGACGATTTTCGCGCCCATCTCTTCGACGGCCGCTTTGAGCAGATGGCCGCCCGGGGCGGGACGCTCATCACGGGTGGAGATGACGCACTTGACCTGGGGGCGCTTGCCTAGGACTTTGGCGAAGGACTCTTCCAGGGCGACGCGAGTGCCAGGGTTTTCGAGCTCGTCCTTCATTTTATCGATGAAGAACTGGTTGGGGAAGGCGATGACGACCGTCTCGCCTTCCAGGGCCGCAAGCCTTCCGCTGCGGAGGAGGGCGTCCAGCTTCATCTTCTGCCCCTTGCCCTTGCAGGCATCGGCGATGGCGCGCCAGCTTTCCTTGAGGCGAAGGAAGGGATCGGGATTTGTTGAAATCGTCGCGCTTGTCTGCGCCGGGACTGGGGCTCCCGGAGACGGCGGGCCAGGGGGCCTGCCATCGGCGCGGACGGGCGGGGGTGGAGAGGGCGCTCGCCCGGGGGCAGGCGGCGGTTGTGCCGGTGGACGCGCAGGAGGGCGATCGCCGTAGGAGCGATAGCCCTCAGAGGATGAGGAAGGCGGACGCGGCGGCGCTGGGGGGCGAGGGGAGACATGGGCTGGCTGCGCCGGGGCGGACCTAGGCGACGTAGCGGGCTGAGGCTCGGCAGCGGTTGCCGTTTCGATCAGGGCGACTTCGAGAGGCAAGGGCGAGTTGCCGGTTTGGCGGAGGTCTTGCTGGGCGAATGACTTTACGGCTCGGACCACACGTTCGACGGGAACGGCGGCTGTGGCGCTCATGACCTCCTGCTGTTGCTCGGCGGAGAGGTCTACGGTCTCCTTTGCGCCGGATTTCAAGAGGAGGATGGAGCGCAGTTGGAGGAGCACCTCACGATGGAAGGAGGCGACTTCAAGGCCTTCGTTCATCGCCTCTGTGATGGCGGCGAGGCCGCTGGAGGTATCGCCTGTGAGCGCGGCGATGGCGAGCTTGCGGGCCTGGACTTCGCCGCCGATGCCCAGGAGTTCGCGGATGTCTTGGATATCGAGCCTTTTGGTCTGGCCGATGGCGAGCTGCTCAAGCAGGCCGATGGCATCGCGAAGGCTGCCGCCGGTGGCGCGGGCGATGGCGGAGAGGGCCTCAGGGGAGACATCTAGGCCTTCGGCCTTGGCGATCTGGGCCAGACGCTGGGCGACGCCGGACATGGGGACGCGGCGGAGGTCGAAGCGCTGGCAGCGGGAGACGATGGTCGCCAGGAGCTTTTGCGGATCAGTCGTCGCGAGGATAAAGAGGGTGTGGGGAGGAGGCTCTTCCAGTGTTTTGAGGAGGGCGCTGGCGGCATCGCGGGAGAGCTGGTGGACTTCATCGATAAGATAGACCTTGTAGCGGGCCTGGTTAGGGGAGAAGTTCACCTTATCTCGAAGGCTTTGGACATCGTCGATTGAACGGTTGCTGGCGGCGTCGATCTCGATGAGGTCAAGGGCGCGGCCTTCAGCGATGGAGACGCACATCTCGCATTCGTTGCAGGGCTCGCCTTTGCCGTTCTTCTGGCAGTTCACGGCCTTTGCGAAGATGCGCCCAAGGCTCGTCTTGCCCGTGCCCCGGGGGCCGCAAAAGAGGTAGGCGTGGGCGACACGGCCCGCGGCGAGGGCGTTGAGGAGCGTGGTGGTGACGTGCTCTTGCCCCACGACGTCAGAGAAACGCTGGGGACGCCACTTTCGATAGAGGACTTGTGTCGCCATAACCTTCGCTCAACTGCAATCCAAATTGTGTTGTTACGAGCGGGTGAGGCCCAGGGAGGAGAGGATGGCTTCCTGCCGCGCCTGCATCAGCTTTTCGTCCGTCCGATTCTTATGGTCGTAGCCCAGGAGGTGAAGGAGCCCGTGGACGAGGAGGAAGGCTACTTCGCGCTCGATGGAGTGCCCGTACTCGCGGGCTTGGCGCTGAGCTTGCGGGTATGATACCACCACTTGCCCCAGTGTGCTGGCCCCTTCTGGCGATGGGGTGAAATCCGCGTCGGACTCGGCCAGGGCGAAGGAGAGGACGTCGGTCGTCGTGTCCTTGCGGCGGTACTGCTTGTTCAGACGCCGCACCTCAGCGTCAGTCGTTATCAGGATACCGATCTCTTGAGCCGCGCGCACCTTTTCCAAGCTGAGGGCGCGCTGGGCAATGCGCCGGAGCCAGGGGCGCGTGATACGGCGGGCGGCAGGCGCCGTTATATCTATATCGATGGCATGTGCGGGTGAGGGCATGTGAGAGCTGGAGAGTTCCGGGAAGCGTAGGAAGCATTATAGGGCCTCCGCCCCATCATCTTGGTATCATAGGCGGCGCTATGGCAACACCTGCTGGCGGGCTATTGCCCAGAGCCGTCAGCTTTCTCAAAGAAAAAGGGCACCTCGTCGCTCTACTTGCCATCACCGCGCTGGCCTTGTACCTGCGCCTGTACGGCATCAACTGGGACCAGGGCGGCCACTTTCATCCAGACGAACGCGCGATCGTGGATTATACCCGCAGGATCGCCTTTCCCACGGACGACCCTTCGCTTCTCTTCGATAAAGAGAGCCCGCTGAACCCTCGATGGTTCAATTACGGCTCCTTGCCCCTCTATCTCCTGCGTTTTGTGAGTTACATCGCGCCGCCGCAGTGGTTCCACGAGGCGACCTACGATCAGGTATTCATCACGGGGCGGGCCCTTTCGGCCGTTTTCGATGTCATCGGCATCCTGGTCCTCTATCTCATCGGCGCGAAGCTCTTTTCGAAGTGGGCTGGGGTCTTGGCCTCGTTCCTCATCACCTTTTCCGTCCTGCACATCGGGTACAGCCATTTTCTTGCGACGGACATCATGCTCGCCGCGCTCTTGGTGGTGACCTTCTTCTTTGTGGTGAAGGCGTCGCAGACGGGTTCGCTCAAGCACTTCATCTTCGGCGGTATCTTCTTTGGCCTTGCGATGGCGACGAAGGTGAGCGCCGCGCCCTTTGCTCTGGGGTTTGTCGCGGCGGCGTGGATATGGGCGGCGGGCGCCTGGCATGACAAGGCAAACCAGGGGCGCACCCTAGCCAAGGCGGCCGGACTTGTTGTGCTCGCCCTTGGGGTGTCAGCCTTCCTCCTTGTTCTCACGCAGCCCTATGGGGTTATCGACTACCACAAGTTCGCGGCGGACGTGAGCGAACAAAGCGAGATGGTGCGCCGCATCCGCGACTATCCCTACACGCGCCAGTACGTGGATACGCCAGCCTACCTCTATCAGATCAAAGAGCTTGTTGTGTGGGGTATGGGCATCCCGGCCGGATTGCTGATGATGGCGGGCTTGGCCTTCAGCATCCTTGCGGCAGTGTGGAAGCGCAGACCCGCGCACATCCTTCTGGTGGTCTGGGTGCTGCCGTACTTCATCATCAACGGAGCCTTTGATGTGAAGTTCATGCGCTATATGCTGCCGGTCACGCCCTTCCTCGCGCTGATGGCGGCGGCTTTCGCGGCGTGGCTGGTCAGGTGGGTGCGTGGGCGGAGGCAGTCAGCTGGCGCTCATGCCAAGGGCGCGCCGCGAGTTGTCTACGTGGCGCTGGCCCTCACGCTGCTCTTCACGGCCTTTTATGCCTTTGCCTTTTCGCGCATCTATGCGCGGCCCCATCCGGCGGAGGCGATGTCCCAGTGGATCGTGAAGAACGTGCCCCCGGGCGCAACCATGGCGAAGGAGCATTGGGAGGAGGGCCTGCGCTTCCTTGGGACATACCGGCATTCCGAGATGGAGCTGTACAACGAGCCGGAGAATGCGTTCAAGCGGAACCAGATCATCGACCGTCTGACGCAGGCCGACTACCTCATCTTTTACAGCAATCGCCTCTACGGGACGATCCCCCGCCTTGAAGACCGGTACCCCCTGACGACGGGCTATTACCGGCAGCTCTTTCGCGGCAACCTGGGGTATGAGCTGGTCCACTGGGAGGCCTCATACCCCAACCTCTTTGGCGTCTCGTTCAAGCATGACACGTTCTCGCGGCCGGGCCTGACGGAACCGGCGGCCTTGCGTGACGATAAGCCCTCGGCGGTGACGCTGAACCTAGGGTTCGCCGATGAGAGCTACAGCGTCTATGACCATCCCCTGGTGATGGTCTTTAAGAAGACCGTGACAGGGTCGCCGGTGGCCCAGCGGGCCTTTTTCGACGCCGCGCTTCCTGCGGCAAGTCTCTTCGGCGTCCAGCCGCAGGTTGGACTGCTGCTCGCGGAGGACGAGGCGAAAGCGCAACAGGAGGGTGGCACCTGGTCTGACCTTTTTGACCGGGATGGGTGGGTGAACACCGTTCCTGCGGTGGTCTGGTATCTCGTCATCCAGCTCATGGCGCTGCTGACGGTCCCCATCGCCCTCGTCGTCTTTCGAGGACTGCCGGACAAGGGGTACTTTCTCGCGAAGATACTTGGGCTGCTGCTTGTGTCCTACTTCGCCTGGCTTCTGGCGAGCCTGCACTGGCTGGCATTCACGCGCCTCTCCATCGGCCTGGGCATATTTGTGCTGGCGCTCATCGCGGCGGCGATGGTGCGCTGGCGGCGCGAGGAGCTGCTGGCCTTTTGGCGAGAGAACCGCCGTCTCATACTGGCAGGCGAGTTGCTCTTTTTGGTCGCCTTCGCCGCGGCCTTTGCCGTGCGCGTATGGAACCCGGACTTGTGGCACCCCTATCGCGGCGGCGAGAAGCCGATGGACTTCGCATACTTCAACGCCGTGGTGCGTTCCTCGTACATGCCGCCCTACGACCCGTGGTATTCCGGCGGGTATCTGAACTACTACTACTTCGGCCAGTTCCTAGCGGCAGTGCCGGCGAAGTTCACGGGCGTGATTCCGTCCATTGCCATCAACGTTGCGGTCCCGATGTTCTTTGCCCTGACGGCGGTGGGCGTCTTTTCCGTGGCCTTCAACCTTGCCGCGCTGACAAAGCGCAGGCTCACAATCCCGATGCCGTCGCCGGTGAAGGCGGGGCTTGTGGCCGTGTTGCTGGTGCTGATCGTGAGCAATCTGGATGGCATCGTGCAAGTGGCGCAAGGGGTTGGGCGCGTGGTGCAAGATAAGCCCTTTGGCACCTTCGACTTTTGGCGGAGCAGCCGCGTCATGCCGCCGGACCCGCCGGGCTTTGAGATCAATGAGTTCCCCTTCTTCACCTTCCTCTTTGCCGACCCGCACGCCCATCTCTTCGTGATGCCGCTGACGCTGCTGGCGCTGGGCCTGGCGATGGCCTTTGTGGTGCAGGCGAGGCGGATGCGCTGGGCCGGCGCGATGGCCGTTCTGCCGTACATCGGCCTGGCGATGCTGCTGGGGGCGATACAGGCGGCCAATAGCTGGGATGCGCCAACCTATCTGCTTGTGACGGCGCTGGCGCTGCTCATCGCGGAGTACGCGGTGCGACGTGAGAGATGGAGCGAAAAGACGGCGGCGGAGCGGCTCATAGATATGGGAGTGATGCTGGCCTTTGCCGCCGCAAAGACCATCGTCGTATATCTGCTTTCGGCCATCATCTGGAGACCGTTCCATAGCCACTATGAGACCTTCCTGCCGATACGCGATAGCGTGCAATCGAGCGAGGCGAAAACGGCGCTGTGGCAGTATCTGGAGATTCACGGGGTCTTCATCGTCATCATCTTGGGCTTTTTCCTCTACCGTCTCTGGCGTGAGCGGCAGGGCGGAGGGCTGGGCCTGCTGATGCTGGCGCGAACGTGGCGGCAACAGACGGTTTCGCAGGCGGGAACCGTGACGGAGACGGTCTTGTGGGGAGTCAACCCCTGGGCGCTCTATGTGCTTGGCGTCTTTGGCCTCTTCATAGGCTTATGGGCCGTGGACTATACGACCGTCGGCTTTCTTATCTTCGTGCTGTCCCTCTTGCCGCCGCTGGTCATTCGCGCCGTCAAACTGGGCGGTGACGATGCCAGGATCGAGCTTTTTCTTCTGGCGCTCTTCGGGATGCCATTTGTGCTGGGCGCGGCGGTGGACATCTTCAACATCAACCTTCCCCTCGGGCGTATGAACACCGTCTTCAAACTCTACCTGCAGGCCTGGATACTTCTGGGGATACTTGCCGCCTACTGTCTGTGGCGCATCGGCTTCGGCGAGATATTCACGCGACGGTGGCTGCGGGCGGGAACGCAGGCCTTTCTCTTGCTGGCAGTCGCCTCCGTCCTCATCTACCCGGTGATGGGGACGCAGGTGCGGGTGCGGGACCGCTTCAATACCTCCATCGCGCCGACGGCGGACGGGATGGCATACATGGACAAAGCGGTCTATAGCGATGGCGCGCCGAACCGGATACGCGATATGCGCATAGACCTGGATAAGGCAGGCATCGAGTGGCTGCAGGACAATGTGAAAGGATCGCCAGTCATTGTGGAGGGGAACACCGACCTCTACCGGTGGGGCAACCGGGTTTCTATCTACACGGGCCTGCCGGCGGTTATCGGGTGGGACTGGCATCAGAAGCAGCAGCGGTGGGGGTTCCAACCGTCGGTGGACGCCCGGCGGCGCGATGTGAGCCAGTTCTACAACACGGCCAGCGTTCCTGATGCAGAGGCGTTCCTGGAGAAATACGGCGTGAAATACGTCTACGTTGGCCAGCTTGAGGAAGCCTTTTACGCGCCTCAGGGGATCGCAAAGTTCGAGCAGATGAACGGCAGCCGCTTGGCGCTGCGTTACCAGAACGTGGGAGTGAAGGTCTACGAGGTGATGCCGAAGGCGTAGCGGTAGCCCAGGTTATTTCGGCAGGCGGTAGCGCGGGTAGGAGCCGAAGATCTTCAACAGGCTCGTGATGGCGCGCAGACTTTCAAGAGTCTCCTTGGCTTTCGAGTCGAGGCGGTGCGCGTCGAAGTCGATCAGGAAGAAGTATTTGCCCAAGCTCTCCTTGGCGGGACGCGATTCGATCTTGGAGAGGTTGATGTTTTTGGTGGCAAAGAGGCCGATGGCCTTGTAGAGCTGGCCTGGCTTATCCTCCGCGAAGGACAGTGCGATGGAGGTCTTATCGTCGCCGGTGGGCTCGGCGTCCTTGGGCGCCAGGACGACGAAGCGGGTCGCGTTTCCAGCATGGTCTTGCACGCCCGATTCATAGACGGCGGCGCCGTAGAGCTGACCCGCGCGCCTTGGCGCGATAGCGGCGGCATCTCCCGCGAGCTGGGACATCATCTGAGAGACGGCGGCGGAGGTGCTCAGGGTCGCGACGGCGCTGGCGCGGCTGAAGTGGGACTCGATGTATTTTCTGCATTGCGCCAGGGCCTGCGGGTGGGAATAGATGACGCGAATGTCTTCCGGCTTGGCGCCGGGCTTGAGCAGCAGGCAGTGGCTGATGGGGATAACCAGCTCTTTGCAGATGGAGAGCTTGGAATCGTGGATGAGCAGGTCCAGGTTATCAACCACAGAGCCTTCGATGCTGTTTTCGATGGCGACGACGGCCTCGTCGGCCTCACCTGACTCGACGGCCTTTGTGGCGCTTCTGACCGAGCTGAATGGGATGCGCTCGGCGGCTGGGTCGTGGACGATGGCCGCCTCTTCCGTGTTCGTCCCCGGCGGGCCAAGATAGGCTATCTTTTTTGGCCTGTTTCCCATAGAGGCCCGCTGCGCGGGCTGGGGGAAGTATAGCGGGAAATGAGAAGGGCCTCCATAGCGGAGGCCCTTCTTGCTGGATCCCGTGCCGGTGGGGGGCGTTAGCGCTTCAGCGTGATGCGCTCCAGGCTGTTGAAGTAGGGGTACGCCGTCACGTTTTCCCAACGGTTCACCTTTGCGCTGAGGCCCCACAGGCCGTTGGTAGAGAAGAGCGGGATGCCGAGGCGCTGCTCGACGACATAGGAGCCAAGCTCCCGTGCGGCAGCCATGCGCTTTTCCAGGTCCGTCTCAGCGCCGTACTTGGCGATGTATTCATCGAACTTCGGATCGTGGATGTAGGCGAGGGAGGCGCTCTTGTTGAAAAGGGTGCGCGAATTCCGGAGAGGCTCATCCTGGAAGATCATGTTCAGGATCCATGCGTAGCCAGAGGTATTCCGCTCCACCATGCTCGTCCGAAAGGTGGGCAGGAACTCGATCTGTTCGCGCTGAACCTTGATGCCGATGTCCTCCCAGAAACTAGCCACAGCAAGCCCCGTGTCCGCCTGCTCGACGAAGCCGGGCAGGCTGTTGATGGCCACTTTGATGGAGAAGCCGCTGGGGTAGCCCGCCTCGGCAAGGAGCTGCCGAGCGCGAGTGGGGTTGTACTCCGGGACTTTCCACGATTGGTCGATGAAGGCGAAGGGGCCGGGGGTCCACATCCATGGAGCGGCGGCGGGTTCCGCCTCGCCGTTCAGGAGCTTATCAACGATGGACTTGCGGTCTATAGCGATGGTGAGGGCTTCACGGACCTTTTGGGCGTTGCCGCCGATGCCAACCCATGGGCAGGTTGTGCAGTTCTTGGCAGGAAGGTCATAGTACATCCCGCCCAGGGAGACATAGACGTTGGCCTGCTTGAGGATCGAGTGGGTGCGCAGGCCGCCTGAGCTGGCCTCCCGCTTGAAGGAGCCGGGTATGACGGCCATGTCCGCCTGGCCGGTCCGAAGCATGGCGATGCGCGTGGCAGGCTCGGGGATGATGGTGTAGGTCGCGGTCTGGATATCCGCTGTCTGACGCCAGTGGTTTGGCACGGCCTCCAGCGTCACCGATTGGCCGCGGGAGTGGGACTTGAAGATGAAGGGGCCGCTGCCGACGGGCTTCCGCTGGAAGCCGTCGTCGCCCCGGGCCTCGTAATAGGCCTTAGGCATGATGAGGAGGGTGGGTTGCAGCATCGAAAGCTGAATCGGTATGGAGACATCCAGGGCTGCAGCGCGGAGCTTGAACTCCGTGGGGCTGACGACCTCGAAGTTCTTCATATCATTCTGCACAAGGGCCTTGACTCCGGTGGCGACACTCACCTTCACATCAGGCTTGAGCATCTCAGCGAAGCTCAGCTTCACGTCTTCGCTGGTCACCGAGCCATTCCCATCATGGAACGGCGTGTTGGGGCGCAGGCGGAAGGTCCATATCCACTCTGAGCCGACATTGGCCACGGACCAGCTTGTTGCAAGCATCGGCTGAAGCGCACGGGTAGAAGGATGGCCGGCGATCAGTCCTTCGCCAATGGAGTAGTTGACGGCGTTTTCCGGGCCGGACACCAGGCGGTTGATCCACGCTTCCGTGCCCAGGCTATCTATGGCGATGTTGAGCGTGCCCTGCGGGACGCGGGGGGTGGGTGTGGCGGCTGGGGTGGGTGTAGGGGCCGGGGTGGCTGTTGCCTGAGGAGGAGCCGTCGGGCGGGCAGTGGCCGCCAACTCTTCATCGTCACCGCCACAGGCGGTCACGATGAGGGTGAGGATGAGGGCAAGGACTGCGACTATGGAATGACGTTTCAGGATACGAGGCATTGGTTCCTCCTGTGTGCTTGTCGGCTCATGCGCTGGAGCGGGTGAGGGCGCAGCCAGGCGAGACCGGCGGTCGCTGACTAGAATGCCCTAGAAGTTAACGCAGAGCCTGGCACAGGTCAAGCCTCAAACAATTAGGGCAGCAAAACGTGTTCAGCGCGGAGGGGGAATCGCAAGAGTGCATACGCTTTTCCAGGTTTGCGCAAGAGGCGCAGGCTCCGTATAATAACAGGACTATTTGCCGGGCAGGCCGGCCGAGGTAGCAGGATGGACAAGGGTACGCCGAAGCTGAAGAGTGGCCTTGCGCAGATGCTCAAGGGCGGGGTCATCATGGACGTGGTGACGCCGGAGCAGGCGAAGATCGCGGAGGCGGCGGGCGCGTGCGCCGTGATGGCGCTGGAGCGCGTCCCCTCCGATATCCGCGCCGCCGGCGGCGTGGCCCGGATGGCGGACCCGACGGTCATCGAGCGGATCATGAAGGCGGTCACCATTCCGGTTATGGCCAAGTGCCGGATCGGCCACTTTGTGGAGGCGCAGATCCTGGAGGCGATGGGTGTCGACTACATCGACGAGTCGGAAGTGCTGACGCCTGCCGATGAGATGCATCACGTCTGGAAGCATGACTTCAAAGTCCCCTTCGTCTGCGGATGCCGCGACCTGGGCGAGGCGCTGCGACGCATCGCGGAGGGCGCGGCGATGATCCGCACCAAGGGCGAGGCGGGGACGGGGAACATCGTTGAGGCGGTGCGGCATATGCGGTCGGTGCAGTCAGGCATCCGCAAGGTGCAGGCCATGGGCCAGGATGAGCTGATGGCTGAAGCCAAAGCCCTTGGCGCGCCCCTGGAATTGCTTATCGGCGTTCACAAGGCGGGCAAGCTGCCTGTCGTCAACTTTGCCGCTGGCGGCGTCGCCACGCCTGCCGACGCGGCGCTCATGATGCACCTGGGCGCTGAAGGCGTCTTTGTCGGCTCAGGCATCTTCAAGTCTAGCGATCCTGAGGCGCGGGCGAAGGCCGTTGTCAAAGCAGTCACGCACTAGAAGGACCCCAAGAACCTGGCCGAGCTCTCCAAGGGCCTCGGCGAAGCGATGTCCGGCAAGGACATCCGCACCATGACACCGGAGGAGCTGCTGGCGACGAGGGGTTGGTAGGAGAGCCGATGACAACCACCATCGGTGTCCTGGCTCTGCAAGGGGACTTCGCCGAGCATGCGGCAATGCTGGCGCGCATCGGCGCTGGCGTGCGAGAGGTGCGGCTGCCGAAGGACCTGGCCGGCATCTCCGGCCTCATCCTCCCCGGCGGTGAGAGCACAACCCTCGCCAATCTCATGGACGTCTATGGCCTTCGCGAACCGGTCCGGTCCCTGGCGAAGAACGGCCTTGCCATGTGGGGGACCTGTGCTGGGCTTATCGCCTTGGCAAGCCGGGTCCAAGGACGCGCAGAGCCCATCATCGGCGTGCTGGACGTTGAGGTGCAGCGGAACGCCTATGGCCGCCAGGTGGATAGCTTCGAAGCAGATATCGCGGCCCCACTTGTGGGAGAGAAGCCTTTCCACGCAGTGTTCATTCGGGCGCCGGTCGTTACCAACATGGGCCCTGGGGTGAAGGCGCTGGCCGCGTTGCCAAACGGGTCGCCTGTGGCGGTGCGGCAGGAGCATCTCCTTGGCACGACATTCCATCCGGAGCTGACGGATGACGTAAGGTTTCACCGCTATTTCTTGAAGCTCGTGGAAGAAAGAAGCAGGAGAGAGCGTGCTTCGATCCGCTAGTATCTTCGATCTGCCTGGGCTGGCCTCCCTCCACGGGCGGGCGATGCCGGATACGGCTGTGACTCGTAGCCGGCTTGCCGGGCGAGGCCGTCCCGGAAGCTCTCTGGGCGTGTTGCTGGCGCAGGGCCTCTCCAAGCGGGCTCCCCGGCATGCTGTGGTGGTCACCAATCAGGGGAAGGTCCTGGGATTTGGCATCGTGACCCGCCGGCGAGGGGCTTCTTGCTGGGAAGTGGAACGGCTGGAGGTTGCCCGGGATGCGGAGAGCGCCTGGCCTGAGCTGCTCGAAGGCCTCGGCGGGCCAGTCTCGATCCAGGGAGGACAACGGCTTATCTTACGACTGGCGGAGGGCAGCGCCCTCGACCGGGCGGCGCGCGAGGCGGAGTTCAAGCCGTACTGTCATGAGGAGCATTTTGTCTTGGCGGCGCGGGTCCACACCCCAGGGCGCGAGGACGATGCGCCGGGCGTCCGGCTGGCTGTGGACGACGATGAGTTCGGTCTCTATCAGTTATATCGCGCCGCCAGCCCGCCTCCAGTTCGGGAGGCTGAGGGACTGACGGTAGACCAGTGGAAGGAAAGCCGGCCGCTGTTGACGGGATGGCGCACACAAGGGCAGTATGTCTTCGAACGGGAAGGGCGCATCGCGGGATGGGCCGCGGTGAGCAGGCGAGGAAGCGCGGCGATGATCGAGATACTGTCCACCGATGCGAAGGGCGAGGCTGCGGGAGCCCTTACCGGCGCTGCTCTCCAGGGAGCGCTGGGAGCATCGGCTGTGAGCTGCCTGGTTCCTGGCTACCAGCAGGTTGTGGCGTCGGCCCTGATAGCCCGTGGGTTCGTGAAACGCGCCAGCCACGTTCTCTATGTGAAACATGTGACGGCGCGGGTGCGCCAGCCTGAGATCGCGATGGCAAGAGCCTGACGAGGTGAGAACAACAGCGTGACTAGCCTGCCAATGCACCAAGCGGTGGCCGACGACCTGAATCTCCTTCTCGATGCGTTGCCCCCCCACGTGACAAAGCTGCTCAAACAAGAGCCGGATATCGCCTCCCTCCTCGAGATCGTGATGGACCTTGGCCGCCTTCCGGCCGCGCGCTTCCTCAACCGGGAGCTGCTCCTAGACACCCAAGAGGTGACGCAGGAGGACTTGGCCTATGTGATAGGGCGCATCGGCGAGTTTGGCCAGGATAATCGCGCCGGCATCGAGCGCACCCTGCACAGGATCTCAGGGATACGCAACCGCAAGGGAAAGGTCGTTGGCATCACATGCCGGGTCGGCCGCGCTATCTTTGGGACGATCAAAGTCATCGAGGACTTGGTCAGTTCCGGAAGGAGCGTCCTTATCCTGGGGCGGCCTGGCGTGGGCAAGACGACGATGCTGCGCGAAGTGGCGCGCGTCCTGGCCGACCAGTACAACAAACGTGTCGTCATCGTGGACACATCGAATGAGATCGCAGGGGATGGCGATATCCCGCACCCAGGCATCGGCAAGGCTCGCCGCATGCAGGTGGCCACACCCTCCCTTCAGCACGAAGTGATGATTGAGGCTGTGGAGAACCACATGCCCGAGGTGGTGGTCATCGACGAGATCGGCCGCGAGGCCGAGGCGCTGGCGGCGCGCACCATCGCGGAACGCGGCGTGCAGCTCATCGCCACGGCCCATGGCACCAGCCTTGAAAATCTTATGGTGAACCCCACCCTGGCCGATCTCATCGGCGGCATACAATCGGTTACTCTGGGCGATGAAGAGGCCCGGCGGCGCGGAACACAAAAGAGCATCCTTGAACGCAAGGCCCCGCCGACCTTCGATTCCCTTGTGGAGATTCTGGCCTGGAACCGTGTCGCGGTTCATGAAGATGTCGCGACCACCGTGGATGCCCTCCTTCGCGGCCACGTAGCGCCGCCGGAGATACGCTGGCTGGATGACGCTGGCGAGATTCAGCGCGCCGAAGGTGAGGCCCAGGAGCCACGGTCGTCTGCGCTTGCCTCCGCTGCAGGCGAACCGGACGGCGAATGGCAGCGGGAGCGGGAGCCGCGCAGGGCGGAGCACCACTTCAACGGCGGCCCGAAGCTGAAGGTCTTCCCCTATGGGGTGAATCGTGGCCGCGCAGAGCAGGTTATTCGCGCCACGGGCCTGCCAGTGGAAGTGACGGGAGATGCGCGCCGGGCAGACGCGATCATGACGACGAAGGCTCAGTACCGGAACCGCCCGCAGGCGGTGCGCATCGCCGAGGAGTCCATGATTCCAGTGGTCGTCCTTCGGAAGAACACAAGCAATCAGATCGAAGACGCCCTGCTCTCCTTGCTGGACGCCCGCATCCGCAAAGGGAGTGAACACGATGAGACGGCGGCGGACCCTGTGAATGAGGCCGAGTCGGCAGTGCAGCGGCTGCTGGAGGGGGCGGAGGAGTCAGTGGAACTGAGTCCCCAGAACTCCTATATCCGCCGCCTGCAACACCAGGTCGCCGAGAAGAACCAACTCCTCTCCCGGAGTACCGGGAGAGAGCCGTTCCGCCGCGTGCGCCTCTTCCGCACAGGCGGACGCTAGGCTCTTGCCCGGCTAGCCTTTCGGGACGTATCCTCTCTTCACTATGGCAGCCAAAGGACTCTTTATCAGTTTTGAGGGCGGCGAGGGCGCAGGGAAGAGCACCCAAGTTGGCCTGTTGCTGGCGCGCCTGCGGCAGCGCGGGTTCGATGCCGTCTCTGTGCGGGAGCCTGGCGGCACCCCCCTCGGCGAGCAGGTGCGCGCTTGGGTGAAGAGCGTTGACGTTGCCCCGGCCACGGAACTGCTCCTCTTTGCCTCGGCCCGGGCGCAGCTTGTGGACAAGGTCATCAAGCCAAGCCTCGAAAAGGGCAGGATCGTGGTTGCCGATCGCTTCGCCGATTCAACGGTGGCCTACCAGGGCTATGGACGCGGCCTGCCCCTCGATCTCGTAGAGGCGGTGAACAAGGTCGCCACGGGCGGTGTCATACCGGACATCACGTTTCTTCTTGACCTGCCCACAGAGGCAGGGATGGAGCGCATCGGCAAGCCGCAGTTGGGGCTGGAAGCGCAGGGGAAAGCGGCCCTTGGCCGTCCGGATGAGGCTGGGCAATCGAAGTTCGAGGAGGCGGGGCTAGCCTTCCACCGCCGGGTGCGCAGCGGCTTCCTGAAGATGGTGAAGGCGGAGCCGCGGCGGATCCTGCTGATGGACGCGACGAAGGCAGGCAACGAGATTGCCGCATCGGTCTGGCAGATCGTCGAGCAGGCGCTGACGACGCGAGAGGCGGCGCAGTCAGAAAGCAGGGGACACCCAGGCCAGTCCCGATTGATCTGAGCACCGTCCGGACATAGTCGCCTATGTGCCACCTGACCTGGGCGTCATGAAAGGATTGAGCGCATTTAGCTTTTCAGTCGTTCGGCTCTTCGATGGCGTTCTTATGGTGGGCGAAACGGACGACCTTGCCTGCGCCATCCACGTCGATCGCGATGACGTCCACGCGCCAGTTGTCGCTGACCTCAGGATGCGCCTCCGCATATTCCCCTGCCAGGGTCGCCAGCTTCTCCTGCTTCGCAGGCGTGATGGACTCTTCGCCCGAGCCAAAGCGGCGGCTCTGCTTGGTTCGCACCTCGATGAAGACGACTGTTCTGCCATCCTTCGCCACGATGTCTATCTCCCCCGAGGGCAGGCGAACCTTAGTCCCCAGGATCCGATAGCCCGTGCGCTCCAGGCGTTCCCTAGCGTAGTGCTCGCCGAAGTCGCCAAGGGCCTTTCGCTTTGCTGTCATACCACGAGGCGAGGCTGGAGGAGCAGTTCGCGGATAGGAGCAAAGCTCCTGCGGTGGATGGGGCACGGCCCCAAGGCGCGCAGGCGCTTCATGTGCTCGGCGGTGCCATAGCCCTTGTGCCTGGCGAAGCCGTAGCCGGGGTGCGCCGCGTCCATCTCCAGCATCAGCCTATCGCGGGTGACCTTGGCGATGATGGAGGCGGCGGCGATGGATTTGCAGAGGGCGTCGCCATCGATGATGGCTTTGCTAGGCAGGCCAAGATAGGAAAGGTCAACGGCGTCGACAAGAAGAGCCTGTGGCCGTGGCCGGAGCTGTGCGATGGCCGTTGCCATAGCCTTCCGCGTCGCCGGGGCGATGCCGGTATCGTCGATCTCTTCAACGGAAATAATGCCGACGCCCCAGGCCACAGCAGAAACGGTCACTAGGTCAAAGAGGGTGTCCCGGCGCGCGGCGGTGAGCTGTTTGCTATCGTTGAGCAAGGCCCATGGCGCTTTCGGGTCGGAGGCGCTGTGGAGCCATGAGTCGGGAAGGATGGCGGCGGCGGCGACCACCGGGCCTGCCAGGGGACCGCGGCCTGCCTCGTCCACGCCTGCGATAAAGGTCAGCCCTTTCGCTTTGAGCGCCAGCTCTTCATGGAAGGTGCAGACGGTTTTGTGATGTGCGGACACGTCCGCTCCCTGCCTTACGGCGTGGACATCGGCCCCATGTACTGTGGCGATTGCATCCCTTGCCGCAGGCCTTTGATATAGGCCACCTGGCCGCCATGCTGGTTCATCTCCCAGAGAAGCTGGGCAAAGACCTCAGCGACAGTGCTCATCGCGCCCCAGCCGGTCTTGACGGTCGGGCCGTCCGCGGCAGGGTTCCATGTCTCCAGGAAGGCGTTAGTGGCGCTGCGGACGGCGGCTGAGTAATCGAGAAGAAGCGGGAGCGGGGGCGACGTGTAGGCGGTGATCTGCTCCTGGGTGTAGTTATAGCCCATATCGCGCATATCCTCAGGCATGCCGAGCCTTTTGGCCCAGCCGTCGGAGACCCAGAGGTGGGGCTTGCGAAGGATGAGGCGGTTGACCCAGCCATCCTCCACGCGCGCCATGTGCCAGAAGAGGAAGCCGATGCTGTTGGTGTGGGGTGCAGGATGCCAGTCCAGCTCTTCCGGCGAAAGGCCGTTCACCTTCTCTAGCAGGTCTTTGCGCGCTAGGTGGAGCGACTTCTGGATGAAGGCTTTGGTGTCCATGGCGCTCCTAGCGTGAGGGTGCGGCCGTTCGCGCGGTGACGCGGTCGATGCTACCGCCGCCGATCACCTCGTCGCCCTGGTAGAAGACGACGGCCTGGCCAGGCGTCAGCGCGCGCTGAGGCTCGTTAAAGACAACCTTTGTGACAGTGCCATCCTCGAAGAGTTGCGCCGCCGCCTCTGGCGATTTGTATCGATACTTGGCGGTGACGCGCGTCCCATCAACTGGCGGCGTGCCGGAAACCCAGCGAAGGTCTTTGGCCCAAAGGGTATCGCTCAGCAGGGCGTCCTTACCGCCGATGACGACGGTCTGCCGGGCGGCGTCTATGCCCACCACGTACTTCGCCTCTTGGCCCGGGATGCCGAGACTCTTGCGCTGGCCGATGGTGAAGTTGACGATGCCCTGGTGCCCGCCGAGGGTGCGACCTTCCGTGTCAACGATTGCCCCAGGCTGCGGCTTCAAGAACTTCGCCACGAAACCGCGATAGTCCCCGTTGGGGACGAAGCAGATATCCTGGCTATCGGGCTTGTTGGCGTTCGGCAAGCCAGCCCGTTCGGCGATCCGGCGTATCTCGTCTTTGGGGTAGTCGCCGATGGGCAGGAGCGTTCGCGAAAGCTCGCTCTGCCCCAGGCCGTAGAGGACGTAGGACTGGTCCTTAGATGGGTCCACAGCCTTCAGCAGATGGTGGCGTTCGCCAGCCTTCGCTACCCGCGCATAGTGGCCCGTGGCAAGGTATCGCGCGCCGATGGCCTTGGCCCGCTCCAGCAACGGGTCGAACTTGACCTTGTTGTTGCAGGCGATGCAAGGATGCGGCGTCCGCCCCTGGGCATACTCGTCCACAAAGTAGTCGATGACGCTTGACTTGAACTCGCGCTCGAAGTTGATGACGTAATGTGGGATGCCGATGGCGGCGGCGGCCTGCTGCGCGTCCGAGACATCGTCCACGGAGCAGCAGCGCTTTGCCTCGCCGCTGGCATACGGGTCATCGGGCGTGTGGAGGCGCATGGTCACGCCCACAACATCATAGCCTGCCTCTTTCAGCAGGAACGCGGCGACGGATGAATCGACTCCGCCGCTCATGGCGGCGACGACCTTTTCGCGGGGCATAAAGCCTCCTGGGAAAGGATAACACAGGGAGAGGGGAGGGTTATCCACTGAACACACAGAAAACACTGAATGGGGCAGGAAAGATGAGCCACCTTCTCCTTGACCGCATCGACTGCTGCTCCCTAGAATGGCTGTACGATGCCGAAGAGGAAAGAACTCACCACCCTGGACCTGGCGAAGAAGGCCGTTGAGGCCGCGTCAGAGAAACAGGCCGCCGATATCACCCTCCTCGACCTCCACGGCCAGGCAGCCTTCACCGATTACTTCGTCATCTGCACCGCCGATAACCCGCGCCAGCTAACGGCGATCGCCAACGAAGTAGATGAGGAGCTGACCAAGGCCGGACTGAAGGCGCACCACAAGGAAGGACGGCCAGAGTCCGGCTGGGTCCTGGTGGACTTCGGCGATATCGTCGTGCACATCTTCAGCGCAAAGCAGCGTGGCTTCTACGACTTGGAGTCGGTCTGGCAGCAGGCGCCCGTCCTGGTGCGGATGCAGTAACGGGAACAAAATCGCCCCCTTGGCCGTCTAGTCAGTAAGACTAAGCGGGAGGCGTGCGATGAAACGAACGCTTGCTTTCCTATCGGCTTTCTTTGTTCTCGTTCTCTCTGTGGTGGCTTGTGGCGGTGACGACAGCGACGAGGCACCTTCCTCAAAAGATAGCTTCTCGCGCTTCAATCCGGCGGCCACGGCCGCTCCTGCAGCAACACCAGCGCCTCCTTTCGCCTTTGGCTCTGAGCAGAGCGCTTCGGGTGTCCGTGGCCCCGCTGGGGCTGCTGGAGCCGCCGGCTCCGGCATCTTTCCACAGGCAACCGCCGCGCCAACGCCCAGCCCCCGGCCAATCGGCACACCTGCCCCCACGGCCAGGCCGCCAACGACTCCTCTCCCTGGCCTTGGCAGCGGCAATCTCCCGCCCGACGATGGGCGCAAGGTCATCTCCACCGCGAACTTTGTTCTAGAGGTCACAGAGGTAACGCCCGCCCTCACTCAGATCCGGCTTCTTGCCGAGGGCGCGGGTGGCTTCGTCGAGTCCCTCTCCAGCGCGGGCAGCGAATCGCGCCAATCGGCTACCATCGTGGTGCGCGTGCCGCCGGGGCAATTCTTCAATGTGCTGGAGCAGGCCGAGCGCATCGGCACGGTGAAGTCCAGAAGCGTCAGCTCCCAGGACGTGACCGATCAGTTCATCGACCTTGAGGCGCGGCTGAAAGCATTGCAGCGCCAGGAAGAGAGCTACCTGACGCTACTGGCGCGCTCGCAGAACGTCAACGATATCCTTTCCCTGGAGCGGGAAATCAGCCGCGTGCGGGCCGATATCGAGCGCATCCAGGGGCAGTTGAACGTCCTCTCTCGCCGTGTTGACTATTCCACCATCGCCTTCACCTTACAGTTGCCTCAGCCGACGCTTCCGCCTACACCCACGCCCACCCCGACGCCGTTGCCGGTGGGCAATGCGCCGTATGCAAGCATGGTGCTGAAGGTCGCGAACGTGGAGACTGCCTATGCCGAAATCAAAAACTATGCCGCATCGGTCAAGGCCGAGATAGACGCGGCAACTATCGTAATCAACGGCGAGGACAAGCGCGCTGATCTGGGCATCCGCTTCCTCCGCGCCGACTTCCCTCAGGCGGTGACCACCATCGAGTCGAAGGGAAAGGCCGCGACGAAAGAAGTGCGCGACGGCACCACTGGCCCCGGCGATAAGAACATCACCAAGCCCGATGCGCGAGTTGATGTGCGGCTGGAGATAGCGCCCCTGGTCAAGAAGAAGAGCAATGCCGGGCCTATCGCGTTGGGGAGCGTCCTCGGCGCGCTGGCGCTAATCGCGATGGCGGGCGTGGCGGCCTACAGCTACGGCAAAGGAAAGCGCGGCAAGCCAAGCGGCGCGTGAGCGACTGATTAAGGAAATATAAAGAGGGAGCGCGCAGCGCTCCCTCTTTATATTTCGGAAAGTTATTCGATGATCCAGCGGTCGTAGTCGCGGGAGTAAGAGACGAGCTCGGCGGGGGAGAAGAAGATGGACAGCTCGTTGGCCGCCGATTCCGGACTATCGGAGCCGTGGATAAGGTTGCGGCCGATGTCCACCCCGAAGTCGCCTCGAATGGTGCCGGGCGGCGCCTCCACTGGGTTTGTCTTGCCCATCAGTTTGCGCACAAGCTCCACGGCGCTTGGCCCTTCCACGGCGATAGCGACGATGGGACTTGACGTAATGAAACTGACTAGCCCGGGGAAGAACTTCTTTCCTTCGTGGGCGGAGTAGTGCCTCTTTGCCAGTGCTTCGGGGACCTTCATCAGCTTCAGGCCGATCAGCTTCAGGCCGGTCTGTTCGAGGCGTTTGATGAGTTCCCCCGTCAGGCCGCGCTGGACGGCATCGGGTTTCAAGAGCACAAGGGTACGCTGGATATCGGCCACAGGTGAACCTCCGACGGTATGCTGGGGTTGTGCGGCGCTCCACAGGCGCGGCGCACCTGAACTATTGTAGCGGTTGCGGCAGAGGCGCGCGAATTCCCAGGCGTTCAGGGCCTGACTGTAGGCGCGGGTTTGGGCGCGGTGATGGAAGGGGCCCGAAGGTATATGGGCTGAAGAGTCGCCGGGTCGGAGGCCTCCCCGGCGGCGAGCGTGCGCCACCCAAGGAGCGCCAGATGGCGTGGCTGCCGCATCGCGCCAGGGTCTTGGGGAAAGACCGCCAATGGGCCAAGGCGTTCCGCAAGCCGTTCTTGCGCCGCAGGCAGGTGTTCGCCGCAGAACAGCGTCTGTTCGCGGATGGAATCGCAGAGGGCGTCTGTTGTGAGGATGGTGGCGGCGCCGCTTTCGCGAAGCTCCCCTGCAACTGCCCTGTATGTGCCGATAGCAAGCTCATTGCGCCCGGCATCCAGGATGACGCAGATGGGCAGGCCGGTGGCGGCGTGGGGCGCGGCTTCGATCGCCATGGTGTTGACGCCTGCAAGGGGCACGCTAAGTGATGCCGCAAAGCCCTTCGCCGCGCTGACGCCCACTCGCAAGCCGCTGAAGCTCCCCG
>SXGR01190177.1_pt1 | contig 21192 bp, 13 predicted proteins | sample 3174711 | NCBI WGS metagenome assembly SXGR01 (sample SAMN11356860, study PRJNA531348) | freshwater metagenome | isolation source: freshwater sample F1-60 | place: China: Fuxian Lake, Yuxi | collected 2017-12-25 | reverse complement strand
GCCCTCAGCGGCGTCGCCTGCGCGACCTTCGCCCATCCGGGGGAGCATCCGGTCTTCGTCCCGATCGCCGTCGGCCTGCTCACCGGCGCCGCCTGCGGGCTCGTCAACGGCGTCCTCGTGACCCGCGGCGGCGTCGCTCCGTTCATCGTCACGCTCGGGATGATGACCATCGCCCGCGGCCTGGCGCTCATCGTCAGCGGCGGCCGACCGGTCGCGAACATGTCGGACGAGCTGACCGCCCTTGCCGGCGACTTCCTCGGCCTCCCTATCCCGGTGCTCTGTTTCGCCGGCGTGGCTCTCGCCGCCTGGTTCTTCCTGCGTGACTTCCGCCTCGGTCGCCACATCTACGCGGTCGGCGGCAACGAGAACGCCGCCCGCGCGGCCGGCGTCCCGGTCGAACGCGTCAAACTCTTCGCCTACGGACTCTGCGGACTCCTCACCGGCCTGGCCGGCGTGGTCCTGGCCGCGCGCATCACCACGGGTCAGCCCAACGCGGGGCAGGCCTACGAGCTCGACGCCATCGCGGCGGTGGTCATCGGCGGCACGAGCCTCGCCGGCGGGGTCGGCACGATCACCGGGACCTTGTTGGGCGTGCTGCTCATCGGGGTCATCAACAACGGCTTGGATTTGCTGGGGGTTTCCTCGTATTACCAAGCTGTCATCAAGGGCGTGATCATCGTGGGTGCGGTTTGGCTCGACCGACGTCAGGCCCGTTCATAAAAGTCGGGCATGCGCCTTACCCCTCGCACCGCCGCGGCGGCCTTCCTGGCCGTCGGTGCCCTCGCCCTGTCCGCCGCCTTCCTGACCGGCTGCAAGAAAGCCGAAGCCCGCAAGGAAGGTGAGATCCTCATCGGCTTTTCGTCCCGGGACCTTTCGGCTGAATACACCGCCAAGCTCTCCGAGGCCATCGTCGACTACGCCAAGACGAAGCCGGGCGTGAAGCTGGTCATGGTGGATGCCCAGTCCGACGTCCAGAAGCAGTTCAGCCAGGTCGAGAACTTCATCGCCCAGAAGGTCGACGCGATCATCCTCAATCCCTGCGAGCTCGAGGCCAGCACCCCGGCCGTCGACCGGGTGAAGGCCGCGGGCATCCCGTTGGTGCTCGTCAACCAGACCACGAAGTCCGCCGGCGACGCCTACATCGGCTCAAACGACTTCGAGGCCGGCCGCATCGCGATGGAAGCGATCGCCCAGAAACTCAACGGCCAAGGCGGCGTCCTGATGCTCCACGGCATCATGGGCACCTCCGCCCAGCTGCAGCGCGAAGCTGGCGCCAAGGAGATCTTCGCGAAGTATCCCGGACTCAAGCTGGTCGACCACCAGACGGCCTCCTGGGACCGCGCGAAGGCCCTGGCGATCACCGAGAACTGGATCCAGGCCCACAAGGGCAAGTTCTCGGCGGTCTTCGCCCACAACGACGAGATGGCCATGGGCGCCCTCCTCGCCCTCGAACGCGCCGGTCTTAAGAAAGACGTGACCGTCATCGGTATCGACGCCATCGCCCAGGCGCTCTCGGCGGTCAAGGAAGGCCGTCTCGACGCCACGGTCTTCCAGGACGCGGTCGGCCAGGGCAAGGGCTCGGTCGACGCCGCGATCCTCCTCGCCAGGAAGCAGCCCTGCCCCAAGGAGACCATGATCCCCTTCCAGCTCATCACCCGCGACAACCTTTCCCAATTCCTCAAATAACATGAAATCCCTGCTCTCCCTCCTCACCTTCGGCCTGCTGGCCGCGACCGCCACCCCGGCGTCCGCCGCCGATACCCGTCTCTTCGAGATGCGCGTGTATTACGCCGCCGAGGGCAAGCTCGACGCCCTGAACGCCCGCTTCCGCGATCACACCCTCAAGCTTTTCACGAAGCATGGCATCACCAACCTCGGCTATTTCGTCCCGGCGAAGAACACGGAGAACAAACTGGTCTACTTCCTGGCTTATGCCGATCGCTCCGCCCGTGACGCCTCCTGGAAAGCTTTCGGCTCCGATCCGGACTGGAAGGCCGCCCAGAAGGCTTCCGAGGTCAACGGCAAGCTGATCACCAAGGTCGAATCCGCCTTCCTGACGGCCACGGATTATGGCGTCCTAGCTGAAGCGAAGTCCTACGGCAAAGGCGTCTTCGAGCTCCGCACTTACACGACCGAAGCGGGACGCCTGGATGACCTGAACGCCCGCTTCCGCGACCATACGCTGAAGCTCTTCGAGAAGCATGGCATGACCAACATGACCTACTGGAATCTCGCCGCCGACCAGAAGGGCGCGAAGAACCCCTATGTCGCGGGCAACACCCTCATCTACCTGCTCCACCACGAGAGCGAAGCAGCGGCCAAAGCCAGCTTCGACGCCTTCCGTGCCGACCCCGCCTGGATCGCCGCCAAGGAAGCCTCCGAGAAGAAGGCCGGCGGTTCGCTCACGGTCGCGCAGCCTAACGGCGTGAAGTCCGAATTCCTCGTCCCGACCGATTACTCCCCGGTCAAATAAACCGAAGACCAGCCTTCCTCGAAGCCCCTCACCCGAGGGGCTTTTTTTTGCCATGTTACGTCTATTAAAGACACGCCATTCGATTCGACCTCTCCCGGCCTCCGCCCAAACTCACCTCATGGATTCCCCCGCATCCTCCCGACGTCGGTTCCTCTCTTCCTCGCTTCTCGGCCTCGGCGCCTTGGGCGCCCTGGGCAAACTCGAGGCCGCTTCGGCCCCGGCGACCTACGTCGAGCCTGCTCGCGAACTCCCGGTTGACGACTGGGCCGACGTCATCGTCTGCGGTGCCGGTCCGGCTGGCGTCACGGCCGCCATTTCCGCCGCCCGGGCGGGAGCGAAGGTGCGACTGCTTGAGACGCACGGATCTCTCGGGGGCGTCTGGACGTCCTCGCTCTTGGGCTACCTGCTGGATTTCGACAAGCCCGGCTTCAATCAGGAGTTGGTGCGTCGTCTGCGCGAGCGCGACGCGATCAACGGCCGCGGGGTGAACGATATCTCCTATCACCCGGAAGAGATGAAGCTGCTGCTCGAAGAACTATGCCTCGCCGCCGGCGTGAAAGTCCACCTGCACACCCGGGTCGCTTCGGTGATCAAGGATGGACGCAGAGTCGTCGGTGTCATCACGGAATCCAAGTCCGGACGTCAGGCCTGGCGGGGCCGTACGCTCATCGATACGACCGGCGACGGCGATGTCGGCGCGCTCGCCGGCAACGGCTTTGAAATCGGGGTCGACGACGCCTGCCCCTGCCAGCCGATGAGCATGTGCGCCCTGCTGACCTGTGATGATGTCGCCGCGCTCAACGCCTACGTCCGCTTCGGCGATGGCTACGAGAATCCTGACCGCTACGGCCATAAGAAGCGCTTGCTCGCCGAGCTGCGTCGGGCCGGCACGGACCCCAGTTACCAGGCGCCCACATTCTTCCCGGTCCGCGCGAACCTCATCCTCGCGATGCTCAACCACGAATACGGCGTCAATGCGACCGACGCTGAAGCCGTGACCGCGGCGACCTTACGAGCCAGGGCCGAAGTGAATTCCCTCGTCCGCGCCCTGCGTGCCCTCGGCGGCCCATGGAAGGGCATGCAGGTCGTCGCGACCGCCGAGCAGATCGGCGTCCGGGACGGACGTCGGCTCGCTGGACGCTATACCGTGGTCAAGAACGACGTCGCCGGGGGCGCGCGGCACGAGGACGCCGTCGTCCGGGCCACGTTCTCGGTCGACGTGCACGCGCTGACCAAGGACAAATCTGCTTATTCCAGCATGGGCGTGAAGGTGAAGCCGTACGACATCCCCCTGCGCGCCCTCATCGCCCGAGACGTCGACGGCCTCATGATGGCCGGCCGTTGCATCAGCGGAGACTTCATCGCCCACGCGTCCTACCGCGTGACCGGCAACGCCGTCGCCATGGGCGAAGCCGCCGGAGTCACCAGCGCCTTCGCCGTCTCATCCAAGCGTGCCCCGCACGAGGTCTCCTGGTCCGAAGCCTCCGCCCTGCTCCCCAAGGTCCGCCAGAGCTAATGAGTCGTTCGCCGAATGGTGAACGAAGGCAGGGGCGGGGCTACGCCACGCCTTGGGCACGATCGTAGACGTGCTCCCTTCCCTCCGGCCACCATGTGGCGGACGACCGCACAATCCCTTTGCCCAGCCTCCGTCCTTCGTCTTCATAAGATCATCCCCATGGATCCCATCGCCCCGAAGAAGCTTCTCCGCTGGACCGTCCTCATCCTGGCCGTCTCCTTGGTCGTCGGTGCCGCCGGGGCCGGATTCCTGCACGCCCTGGAAGGCGTGACCAAACTGTATCGATCGACCCCCTGGCTGCTCGTCTCCTTGCCGTTCATCGGCCTGCTCACGGTCTGGCTCTATAAGGGCCCGCTGAATACCTCTGCGGGCGGCGTGAACACCCTGCTTGCCCAGATCAGACAACCAACCGCACCGCTACCGGCTACCATGGGTCCCTCCATCATCGGCACGACCCTGCTCTCGCACCTTGGAGGCGCCTCGGTCGGCCGCGAAGGCACGGCTCTCCAGATGGGCGGAGCCTTCGCCGACCAAGGCTCACGCTGGATCGAGCTGAATGAATCCGAGCGCCGCGCGCTCATCCTCTGCGGCGTCTCCGCCGGCTTCGCGGCCGTCTTCGGCACCCCCATCGCCGCGGCGATCTTTGCCCTGGAGTTCGTGCGTCAACGCAGCTGGGCGATCCTACCCTGTATCGCCACGGCCTTCCTTGCCGATCTCGTAGGACGCAAACTCTGCTTCGCAACCCACGCCGACTACCGCCTGCCCCTCCCGGCTAACTATGACCTCAAAGGGCTAGGCTCCGCCGCGGCCCTCGGCCTGGCCTGCGGCCTTATCGCGCGACTCTATGTCTGGCTGAACCGCCGCGAGGCGGCGCGGACCATCGACCAGCCCTACGCACGCATCTTCTTCGCCGGGGTCACCTTCTCGCTGATGGTCTACTTCTATCAATTGCAGGACTTCACGGGCCTCGGTCTGCACGTGATCGACTCCGCCCTCGTCGAGCCGGCGCCGCCTCTCCATTTCATCATCAAGTTCGTCCTGACCGGCACATGCGTCTGGGCCGGCTATCGGGGAGGCGAAGTCACCCCGCTCTTCTTCGTCGGCGCCACCCTCGGCAGCGCCGCCGCGGTCCTGTTGAGTATTCCCCTGAGCATTTGCGCCGCGCTGGGCTTCGTCGCTGTTCTCGCCGGAGCGGGCGCGGTCCCGCTCGCCTGCGCGGTCATGGCTTGCGAACTCTTCGGTTGGTCGATCGGGGGCTACGCCCTGGTCTCATGTGCGATCAGCTGGCTGGTCGCCGGACGCAAAGGCCTCTACGACGAGGCCTGAGCTGGGCTCAAACGGCAAAGTCAAAAACCATCACGCGCTCAGGCTTTGGGACGATGAGCATTTTCCAGTGCTCTTGCTCAGGTTGCGGGTGGCCTTGACCTGTGTTCGGCCCCAACGGACTTGCCTTGCGGGGAGTAAGGGTTATTGCTTGCAAAAGCAGCTCAGTGATTCCGCTGGCAGCCCGACTTGACCATCTCCTAACAGTCCATTTACCAACGCTTCCAATCAAATGCCCACCGCCACCCACGTTGAAGATCCCGATGTCATCCTGATTGGCAGCGGGGTGATGTCGGCCAATCTCGGGGCGATGCTGAAGCGGCTCGATCCGCGGCTTTCCATCCAGCTCTATGAGGCCAGCGATGGCTTGGCACAGGAGAGTTCGGATGGCTGGAATAACGCCGGCACCGGGCACGCGGGTATCTGCGAGCTGAGTTACACGCCCAAGCGCGAGGCGGATGGCTCGGTGAAGGTGGCCAAGGTCATCGAGATCTTCGAGCAGTTCGAGCAATCGAAACACTTCTGGAGCTACGCGGTGGCCAACGATATGGCCAGCAACCCGAGGGAATTCATCAATCCCGTCCCCCACATCAGCTTCGTGCATGGAGCTGACCAAGTTGAATTCCTCAAGGCACGCCACGCCGGAATGTCGGCCCACCATTTCTTCCGGGAGATGGTCTTCTCTACTGACCGCACCACGATCGCGAGTTGGGCGCCGCTCCTGGTCGAAGGTCGGGGCGACGGACCCATTGCCGCGACAAAGATGGACGGGGGCACAGATGTGAATTTTGGCGCCATCTCCCGCAAACTGCTAAGCTGGCTTGGACGGCAGGAGGGATGCGGGATCGCCTCAGGACATCGCGTAATCGGCCTGCGTAGGGACGGCACGAGCTGGGAAGTCCGTGTGAAGGAGTCAGCGACGGGGCGAGTTCGGACAAACCGGGCCAAGTTCGTCTTCGTCGGCGCGGGCGGCGGGACGCTACCGCTGCTCCAGATGTCCGGCATTCCGGAGGCAAAGGGCCTAGGCGGTTTCCCTATCGGCGGCCAGTGGCTCATTTGCGACAATCCGGAAATCGTCGCGAAGCACCAAGCCAAGGTCTATGGTCAACCGCTCGACGCGGCCCCGACGATGGCTGTGCCGCACCTCGACACCCGCATCTTGGATGGCAGGAAAACGCTGCTTTTCGGTCCCTTCGCCGCCTGGACGACGAAGTTCCTGCACCAGCAGGGACGCTACACCGACCTGCCCTTCTCCATTCGTCCGGACAACCTCACTACCCTAATCAATATCGGCATCCATAACCTCGACCTTGTCCGCTACCTCATCCAGCAGGGCACGCAGAGCATGCGGAACCGCATCGAGGTGCTGAGGATTTTCTATCCGGCCGCCCAGGTCGCGGATTGGAAGTTGATCGACGCAGGCATTCGGGTGCAGGCCATCAAGAAGACGGATGGCCAGGCCGGCATCGTCCACTACGGCACCGAGGTCATCACCGATGCCGCGTGCAGCATCTCCGCGCTGCTCGGAGCCTCGCCGGGCGCCTCGGTCTCGGTGAATATCGTGCTCGAGGTCATCAAGAAATGCTTCCCCGCCTTGCTCGCCAGCCCGGAGGGGCATGCGCGGATGAAGGCGATGATCCCGACCTTCGACCTGGATATCAAGCTCCCTGAGAACGCCGAGCAGTTCCGCGAGTATAGCCTGCGGGCGGAAAAAATCCTCGGGCTCAGGGCAAGCTGACCGGTGGGTTGACCCTAGAAACCAAGCCTTGGCCGCCTGCGCGGTCAGCAGGGTCGGCGCCGGACGCAAGGGGCTGTACGCCGAGTAAAGGAGGCCTATCCGGGCCTTTCTTGGCTACCCTCCTAACTTTTCTGGGCGGGTGAGGTTTAATTCAGGAGGTCTCACGACAATACCTATTATCCCGACCTCTGAATGTCGTCCCCCGACCCCCATCTGCGGTTCACCAAGCTCTTCGTCGCGGCCCAGCCGTCGCTGTACGGCTACCTGATGTCCCTGGTGCATGACCGTCAGGCGGCTGACGAACTGATCCAGGAACTGGCGGAGCGGCTTTGGCATAAGTTCCCGGACTACGATGAGTCGCGCCCCTTCGTGGCCTGGGGCATCGGTTTCGCCCGCTATCTCGCGATGGAGTGGCGCCGCCGACAGCGCCGGCTGCCCTTGCCGTTGGACGACGCCACGCTCGAAGCCCTGGCCGAAGCCGCCGAACAAGACTTGCCGGCGCAGGATGCGCGACTGGAAGCGCTCCGCGACTGCCTGCGCAAACTCACGGACCGCCAGCGCGAAATCCTCCGGCAGCGTTACGAGGAATCCACCCCGGTGGCGGCGATCGCGGATGCCGCGCACCGGACGCCCATGGCCGTCTACAAGGCCATCAAGCAGGCTCATCTGGCGCTGTTCGACTGCGTCACCCGCCGTCTCGATCTCACCTCGTCATGAGCAAGCCGGCGAACCATCAGGAACTCGACGACCTGGCTTTGCGGGTCCTCCACGGTATCGCCGATGAGACCGAGCAGGCTGCCTTGCAGGAACTGCTCCGGACTAAACCGGAGGCACGCCATCGCTTCGTCCTCCAGGCCACCCAGCACGCCATGCTGTGCCGCGAAGGTGCGGCGGGCTCGCTGGCGGTAGACAAGCGGCTCTACTTTGAACGCCTGGAAGACGACGGCCAAGGCCGCGCGTGGGCGAAGACAGCCTGGCTCGCCGCCGCGGCCGTCGCCGCCACGCTCCTGGTCGCCAGCCTCCTGCTCCGACCGACCGACGCCATGGCCGCTTTGGAAAGGGTCGTGCAGGTCGCCCAGGAGACCGTCACCCGTTGTTACTCGGTGCGCGTGCTGGAAGCCGGCCCGCCCGAAGCGCCGGCCACGGGCCGCGGCCCCTACCCTCCGGCCAATCACCTCGAAGGGGCGACCCTCTGGATGAAGGGGCCGGGTGAATTCGTCCTCCGCCAGGGACTGCCGAACGGAGAAATCCGGACTTTCGGCGGGGATCGCGCCGGGAGCTGGACGATGCGCGGGCTCGGCCCGGTGAAAGTCAGCCCGGACCCGACCCGCTTCGGGCGCGCGATCTTCGCGCCCAGCGGCGAGGTGGCTTTCCTTGACCTACGCACGCAGTTGAACCGTCTGAAGGCGGATTATGACGCGGAGTGGCTTGACGACGAGTCACCTGACGTCCGCAAGCTACGCGCCGTGCGTCAGCGCCAAGCCCAAGGCGGACCGAAGGAGGTCGAGCTTTGGTTCGACCCTGTCAGCGGCATCATCGAGCGGCTGATCCTCCGTCAGCTGCCCCGTAACAACGGTGGTCCGCGCAGCCTCGAATTGATCCTGCTTTCTTCCGATCCCCTGCCGGACGCCTTCTTCCGCCACGAAAGCCATCACGAACCCGAACGCCCCATCCTGCTCGAACCATGAAACTCCGCCCCCTCCTCCTGCTGCTTGGCTGCGCCCTGCTCGCCGCCGCCGACACGCCTGCCGTCAACCGGCCTAACATCATCCTGATCCTTTCCGACGACCAGGACTGGAACGGCCTCTCCGTCCGCATGCATCCGGACATCCCCGAATCCCGCAGCGATTACTTCGAGACGCCCAACCTCGAGAAGTTCGCGGCCCAAGGCATGCGCTTCAGCAACGGCTACGCCCCTGCACCTGTCTGTTCGCCGACGCGCATCAGCCTGCAGACCGGGATGACGCCGGCCCGGCTGGGCTGGACCAAGGCCGCCCCTGCCGAAACGGGCCATCGTCTGATCGAAGGCGACAACCGTAAAGACATCCGCGACGAAGAAGTGACCTTCGCCGAGCTGCTGCGCAAGAGCGGCTACGCGACGGCGCACTTCGGCAAGTGGCACCTGAGCGGCAGCGGCCCCGAGAAACATGGCTATGACGTGAGCGACGGCGACACCGGCAACCGCGACGCCGACGCGCACAAGGACCCAAACCCCGTCGATATCTTCGGGATGACCGACCGCGCCAAGGCTTTCATGGAGAAGAATGTCAAGGCGAGTAAACCTTTCTATGTGCAGATGTCCTACCATGCCCTGCATGTGCCTGAGAACGCCAACCGCTCCAGTCTGGCCAAATTCACCGCTAAGGCGCCAGGCCAGCTGCATCGTGATCCCGCCCGCGCCGCCATTGCCTACGATCTGGACACCGGCGTCGGCAAGCTGCTGGCCGCCGTCGCGGCCCTCGGCCTCGAGAAGAACACCTATGTAATCTACATGGCCGACAATGGCGGCGGCGGCGGTGGCGGCGGCAAGGGCGGCAAAGGCGCCTCCCAAGGGCTGCGCGGCGGCAAAGGCGGCCTCTGGGAAGGCGGTATCCGCGTGCCCTTCATCGTCCGCGGCCCAGGAGTGGCGCCGGGCTCATGGTGCCACCAGCCGGTGGTCGGCTACGATTTCTTCCCGACTTTCTGTCGCTGGGCGGGCGTGAAGGAAAAGCTTCCCGCCAAGCTCGACGGTGGAGATCTCTCCCCATTGCTGGCTGGTAAAAACCAGCCTGTGGTTAGACGAGACAGCGCTCTGCTCTTCCACTTCCCCCATTACCAAGGCGACACGCCGGTCTCCAGCCTGCGCGAAGGAGACCTCAAGTTCGTGCTCTATTACGAAGACAACACCCGCCTGCTCTTCGATCTCGCCAAGGATCCGTCCGAACGGAACAACCTCGTCGAATCCCGCAAGGAGGACGCCGCCCGCCTCGAAGCCAAGCTACGCGCCCGATTGCAAGAAGCCGGCGCCAAGCTACCTGTTGCCTCGTCGTCCTACAAGCCAGGCGAGGAACCGGCCACGCGCAAAGGCGGCGGCAAAGGCGGCAAAGGCGGCAAGAAGGGCGCCTGATCAATCCGCATACCGTCATCATGCGCACCTGCTTGCTTCTGTCATTCCTGGCCATCGCCGTCGAAGCGTCGGCCGCCCAGCCTAACATCGTGTTCATCCTCGCCGATGACATGGGTTGGAACGATCCGGCCTTCGCCGGCAACCGCTTCGTCGACACGCCTCACCTCGACCGACTCGCCCGCGAAGGCGTGGTCTTCGCCGAAGCCTGCGCCAGCGCGCCGAACTGCGCGCCGACCCGGGCCTGCCTCCTGACGGGACAATACACGCCGCGACATGGCGTCTATACCGTGGTCGACGACCGGCATACGCCGGGTTCGCCGCACCATAAGCTGCTGGCCGCCGACAGCCGCGAAGCCATGCCGACGGAAAGCCTCACGCTGGCCGAGGCCTTGAAGCCTCATGGCTATGCGACCTCGATCTTCGGCATGTGGAACCTCGGACGTGGCCGGACCGGACCCTCGACCCCGCCTGGTCAGGGGTTCGATGTCTTCGTCGAACCGAAACAACTGGGCTTCGAGAAAGACGCCTACCGGGACGAAAAAGGCCGCTACTCTCCGGACATCCTCACCGACGCCGCCTTGCAGTGGGTCGCGTCGGTCAAAGCCAAGCCGTTCTTCCTCTACCTGGCCTACCACGACGTCCATGCGCCCTTCGACCCCAAGCCGGAGCTGCTGAAGAAATATCAGGCCCGTAAAGGCGTCGCCGACGCCGCGCTCGCCGCCACCATCGAGGCGATGGACGTCAACGTCGGCCGTGTCCTTGCGGCCCTCGAAAAGCTCGGCCTAAAGGAGAACACCATCGTGGTGTTCACCTCGGACAACGGCGGCACTCGCCAATACGTGGCGCCGTTGAAGGGCGGCAAAGGCACCCTGTATCAAGGTGGTCTCCGCGTGCCCGCCGTCATCCGCGCTCCTGGCATCAAGCCAGGTAGCTCACGCGTGACGACGCTGAGCATGGATTGGTTCCCGACACTGATGCAGCTGGCCGGCAAGACGAACCCCGCCCACCTCGATGGCCGTAGCCTTGTGCCGATCTTGCAAGATCCGAAGACCAAGCTCGAAAGGGATGTCTTCTGGCACTTCCCCTGCTACATAGGCGGCGGCGGGCCCAGCAGCGCCATCCGCTCCGGCGATTGGAAGCTCATCGAATTCTTCGAAGGCGAGAAAATCGAACTCTACGACCTCGCCGCGGATCCGGGCGAGACCCGCGACCTCTCCTCTTCCGACCCTAAACGCGCCGCCGATCTGCTCAGCAAGTTACGTGCATGGCAGTCCGCCACGAATGCGCCTCGCGTCGTGAAACCCAACCCGGCCTACGACCCTAAGACGATCCCTGACCGCGGACGTGAAGGGCGCAAGGGCGGCAAAGGCGGCAAGAATTCCAAATAACCCCATGCGTCTCTCCCTCCTCCTGCTCAGCGTCAGCCTGCCGGCCACCTGGCTGCAGGCCCACGATTCTTCCGAACATGATCACGCGCGCGCCCCGGTCACGTCCTTCGCCGGCATCCCGCCCTTGATCGCGCAGGCCCGCCCGGCCGCCACCGGTAGCCTCTCCGGCCCGCCCCAGGCCAAGCCTTTTGCGCTGTTCAGCCCGAAAGTCCGCGTCCGGCATGACGAACAGTTCCTCTACGTCGAAGGCGATGGCCTGCCGGCGCATGGGATGATGACCGGTATCACGGCGTGGCAGCAACAGGTGCCGCTGCCGCAGAACTACACTGGCACGAACGCGTGGCGCATCCCGCTCAAGCCTGTCCCCTCGAAGACGCCCGCCAGCATCAAAGATCGGTTCCTCCGCGGTGCGATCGCCATCGCGGCGAACGGCATCCCGATCTTCAATCCGCAGAACAACCGCGGCGAGATCTCCGCCGACATCGGCGAGCTCGACCGCTGGGGCGGTCATTGCGGCCGCGCCGACGACTACCACTACCATGCGGCTCCGCTGCACCTGCAGGAGACCCTGGGAAAGACCCTGCCGATCGCTTACGCGCTCGATGGTTACGCCATCTATGGTCTGGCGGAGCCGGATGGTTCCGCTCCGAAGGGCCTCGACGCCTTCAACGGCCACACCACGCCGGCCCTCGGCTACCATTATCATGCCTCCACGCGTTACCCGTTCATCAACGGGGGCTTCCACGGGGAAGTCGTCGAAGCGGAGGGTCAGGTCGACCCGCAACCCCGGGCCCAGTCCGTCCGCCCGGCCCTGCAAGCCTTACGCGGAGCTGAGATCACGGGTTTCACCGCCGGAGCGAACGGCCAAGGCGGCCACCTCACCTATGCGGTGGGCGGCAAGAACGGCTCGGTCGACTTCACGCCCGCCCAAGGCGGTGGTTGGAAATTCACGTTCGCGGAACCCGACGGCTCCAAGCGCGAAGAGACTTACCGTGGCGACGACCGCGAGGGCCGTCGCCCGGGCGGCGAAGGCAAAGGTGGCGACAAAGGCGGCAAAGGGGGTAAAGGGGGCAAAGGTGGCAAGGGCAAGGGACCTGAAGATGGCAAGCGACCCGATGGCGGCAAGAAGCCCGAACCGGCGGAAGCGGCCTCGGCCTTCGGCATGGATGCGCTCAAGAAGCCTCAGCCCGGCTTCGTCCTGCAGAGCGCCGACATTCCCGATCCGACCCACTACCCGGTCGAGTTCACCGGGGACGGCGCCGGCATCGCGCCGTCCTTGCTGTGGAAAGGTGCGCCCGCGGGGACGCGCGGCTTCGCCCTTGTGATGGACCACCTGACCCCTGACGAGAGCATCAAGACCTGCTGGCTGCTATGGGACTTGCCGGCGTCACTCAACACGTTGAGCAAAGGGGCCAAGCCCCCGGGGAAGACGGGCGTGAGCTCCCGCGGCGCCGTCGGTTACGAGCCCCCGCACTCGCAAGGTCCAGGTGACAAACATTACGTCCTCACCGTCTACGCGCTTTCCGCTCCGCTCGCCATCGCCGGCGTCGAGGCGAAGGTCACCCGCGACATGGTCTTCGCGGCCATGAAGGGCAAGGTCCTCGGTTCCGCTTCCATGACCGTCACCTACGCCCGCAGCGCCGCCCCGACGGAGGCGTCCGCGCCGACGGAAACCAAGGCCAAATCGGAGAACGGCAAGCGGCGTAAGCCGGCGGGACAGGATGCCGGCCTCGTCAAACCGACGATCGCGGACACGATGAAGCTGAACGTCTACGCCGACAACTGGTTCATGCTCTACGTCAACGGCCGCCTGGTCGCCGTCGACCCGATTCAATTTACCCCGCACAACGTCGTCAGCGTCGACTTCCTGCCGGAGTATCCGATGACGATCGCGGTGCTCGCCAAGGACAACGCCGACCCCAAGACCGGACTCGAATACGGCTCCAGCGTCGGGGACGGCGGATTCTGCCTCAAGTTCGCCGACGGCACGGTCACCGACGGACGCTGGAAGGCCCGCAACTTCTTCCACGGTCCGTTGAAAGGCGACACCAAGGCTCCGTCCGTCCGTCATGACCCCCTCCCCGCCAACTGGTGGGCCGTGGACTTCGACGACAGCCAATGGTCCTTCGCCAAGGAGTACACCGTCCAAGAAGTCGACCCTAAGCAGCCCTATTTCGAACACGACTTCAAGGGCGCCAAGTTCATCTGGAGCGATGACCTCGCCCTGGACAACACCGTCATCTTCCGCACCAAGGTCGACAAGCCCGGTTGGAAGCCACGCTGGAACACGAAGCCCGATCTCGACGTCAGCGGCGTCTCTGCCGGCGCCGCTGGGCGCTGAACGTGGCCGTACTCAGACGGTGAAGTCGAAGACCATCACGCGTTCGAGATTCGGGACGACGATCTCCTTCACGCGTTCGTGCTCGGGGTGCGGGAGGTAGCGGTCGCGACTCTGGGGGGTGTCGAAGGTCATGACGAACCCGTGGGTGAAGCCGTCGTTGAGGCCTTCGTCGCTCTGGTAGACGCCGTGCTGCATGGAGAGCAGCCCGGGGATCTTGCCGACCATGCCGCGCATCTCGGCGAAACAGCGGTCGATCTGGGCCGGGGTGACGCCCTGCTTGAAGACGAAGGTTCCGTAGTGGTAGACCATGGCATCTAGAGTATTGAGTATGGAGTATTGAGTATAGAAAAGACATCACGAGGCATCAGCATAGGAGCACTGTTTCGTAGGGTGTTCATGTCACTCCCCCGATACTCGATACTCCATACTCGATACTCTCATTACTTATTAGAAACCCAGGTCAGGGAGTTCAGGAGGAGCTGCTTGTAAGCCGGATGGTCGTGCGACTTGGCGTCGTGGCCGAGGGCGATGCAGACGACCTTGGCGCCGGGATACTTGACGGTCCAGACGGATGGCAGGATGTTCGACAGTCCTTCCTTGGGGGTCTGACGCGGGATAGTGCCGAGGACTTCGGCGCCTTCGGGCCGGGTCAGCTCGATGTTATAGCTCTCGTCATTGACCACGAAGGTGGCGGGAACGCCCTTCATGATGGGATGCTCCGGCTGGGTGACGGTGAAGGTGAAGTCGCTATGGCCATGGTTACGTGACCCGCCGCACACGAACTCATCGTTATACTTGGTCTCCAAGGGCCAGTTATACCACGTGGCGGCATGCAGGAGGACGATGCCCTTACCGGCCGCGGCGAAATCCCGGATGGCCTTCTGGAACTCCGGCGTCCCGAACTGGGCGTGGTTGCCGCTGAACACGAAGAGGTCCGCCTGCGGGAGCAACGCGAGGGTCTCCTTGAGATTGGGTGTCGCGGCGACGTCATAACCGGCGGCCTTGGCCGTCAGCGCATCTGTGCCGAGGAAGAAGGCGGGGAAGTTGTGCGAGCTGCCGGCTCCGGCGAAGAGCACGCGGTGCTGGCCTTGCTTACGCGGCCCGAAGGACTGACCGTAAGCCTGGGTGGTCTTGGGGTTGTCCTTGGGCAGGAGGTCGCTGGGTCCTTCGTTGGCCTTGCCCTTTTTCTTGCCGCCTTTGGTCGCACCATCGTCCTTGCCCGCAGGCGGATTAGGCGGGCCGCCGATCTCGATGGTGACGGCCACCGTGGTCGGGGCGATCGGAGTGTCCTCGGAGCTCAGGACGATCTTGTCGATGACCTCATTGCTTTCGACGGGGATCCAATGCGTACGGACCTGACGGCCGTCGCCGGAGAGCAGCTGACGGGCGGACTTGGACTTCGGGACGTCGCCCGTGCCGTTGTAGTCGGCGAAGTCGACGCCGCCATAGAAGACCTTCTTTTGCACCTTGCCGCTCAGGAAACGCACCTCGGCGACCATGGCGACGGCGTCCCCGTGGGCGCCCCACCCGCCGACCGCGCCGAGGAAGTGGATGCGATTAGCGACGGAACCGACCGGAATCTCGACCTTCGACGGGAAGGACTTGGAATAGGCGCCTTTGAAGGCTCCCCCTTTGAGGACGATGACATTCAATCCGTCCTTGGCGGTCTTGGGGTCGACGACCTTGTAGGGCACTCCGTTGGACTGGACCTGGCCGAACTGGGCGAACGGCAAGGTGTCGCGCTTGGCCTCCTTGCTGGCGTAGAGGCCGGTGTTCGTCGAGGCGGTGAAGGCGGACCGGAGGTCGAGCAGACGGAATCGTCCGACGGTCTCGCCTTCGGGGCTGATCGCCACGCTGCGGAGATAGGCGATGACGTTGCGCAGTCCCTCGCCGCCGAGCGATTCGAAGCCTTCGGGCATGAGGGAGTTCGGGCTGCGTTCGCGGCTCACGATGTCAGCCACCTTGAGTTCGGCGGACTGGCCGGCCGGCAGCTTGAGCTTCACGAAGGTCGGGTTCTCGCTGCCGATCAAGGCCGAGTATTGCGTGCCGTCCTTCATCTTGAAGTTCCAGGTGCGGTGCTCGTCGTCCACCATGCGGTTCGGATCCACGATATGCACGAGCATCTCGGCGGGCGGATGCGAGCCGATGCCCTGCAGGTTCGGACCGAAGTCGTTGCCGACGTCGCCGACCTTGTGACAGGTCTGGCAGACGGCGACAAAGAGCTCTTTGCCCTTGGCGGCGTCGCCGGGCTTCTCGACCTCGGCGCGGAGTTTCGAGACGATGTCATCCTTGGCCGGGCTGCTGCCGGCGTTCAGTTTGGCGAAGACCGTGGCGGCGCGCTGAGCGACGGCTTCGTCCGGATGTCTTACCAGCTGCGAGACCTGCATCGTCCCGAGCTTCATCGCCGAGAGCGACTTCGACTCCAGGGCGTCGAGGACCAATCCCGCCCATTCGGCGCGACCGGCTAGCGCGGAGAACAAGGTGGCGCGATAAGTGCCGGCGGACTTCGGGAAGGCGGCGTAAAGCATCTTACCGACGGAGGCGTCCCCGCTGGCGGCGAGGGCGCCGGCCGTGGCGACGGCCACGGCTTCGTTCGAGCCAGCCAAAGCCTGGGCGAGAGCCGGACGGACTTCCGGGGCGGCGTCGCGAAGCTGCACGAGCACGCGAGCGGTGGCGACCTGGGCGTCGGTCGAAACCTTGGCGTCGGCCAGCACGGGCAAGAGACGAACCGCCGCGGCGGCGAGTTCCGCCATCAGGCTGCCATCGGTGAACCAGAGCGCGGCGACCGCGGCCGCGGAAGCGCCGACGACTCCATCCTGGTCGGCGATCAGCGTGCGCAGAGACTGACGGGCCGCGTCGAGCGCGGCCGGAGCGGCCACGCGACGAGCAGACAGTTCTCGCAGGACGGCAATGACGACGGTCTTGTTGGCGGACTTGGCGGAGGCGGCCAGGACCGCGACGGCGTCGTCGCCGTTAAGCGAGGCAGCAAGCGTGCGGGCGAAGTCGGCACCATTGGCCTCGGCCGGCCCAGCGAGGATACCGGCGAGCACGGGGCCGGGATTGGCGGCCGCGGCGGCGGTGGCGGCGGCCTTTGACCAATCATCGGTCAGGCTGGCCTGGGCGGAGAGCAGCAGTGCGCCGGCGGAAGCTTCGAGGGGCGCGGAGCCCATGGCCCGGAGGGCGGCCAGGCGGACGCGCGGTTCGGTGTCCTGTAAGGCCTTGGCATAGACGGCGGCCGGAATCTTGTTGTGCGCGGCTTCCGCGACAAGGAAGGCGTTCTTGCGCACGGCGGCATCCGCATCGGCGCAGAGCGCCTGCAAGAGGCCATCTTCAAGACGGTCGAGACGCTGGAGGGCCCAGAGGGCCGCGATGCGGGCTTCGGCCTTGGCTTCGCTGCGCACCATGGTCACGAGCGGCCCGATGGCGGAGGCGAGCAAGCCGGCATCTTTATCCATCAGCACGCGGAGAGCGTTGAAACGGACGACCTTGTTCGGGTGATCGAACGCCGCGACCAGTCCGGCGACGTCGGCCTTGGACAGGTCGGGAATCGCGAAGCCCTTCGCGGCTTCGTGTTGGATACGATAGATGCGGCCGAAGTAGTGCTCGCGGTCCGGACGCACGGAAGCGCCGGATTTGCTGTGCAACGGGCCGCGGGTGTCGTTGTGCGCGACGACCGGGGTGTAGAAGTCGAGGACGTACATCGCGCCGTCCGGACCGAACGAGACGTCGATCGGGCAGAACCAATGGTCCATCGAGCGGAGCCACTCCCGATCCTTGATGGTCACTTCACCCAGGAAGGTCGGGCCTTCGGGGATGAGCTTCTCAAAGTGGATGATATCCAGGATGGGCTCGGTGATGAAGATGGTGTCGCGGTAATCCTCAGGCCAGGCGCCATGTTCCTGGACGGCCACGGAACATGCTGCGGTGTAATAACCGACCTGGTCGATCTGCAGCAGCGGGGCGCGGTCCGGCAGGTCGGAGCGCAGCACCGGACGACGCGGGTTCACGGAGCTGAAGGCCTTGGCGGGCGTGCCGGGGGCCTTGGCGAGGATGGACTCAGGGAGCACGGCGTGCTGGATCGGGTTTCCGTTGGTGGCCTTGCCGTGGAAGAACTCCATCTTGCCGGTGACCTCGTTGCCGAAGCTGTTGCCGCCCTGCGAGGCGATCTGCTCGATGGCGGAACCATCGGGCTTGAAACGGAAGGTGCCGGACGAAAGCCGCACCTTGCGGTCGGGCTGAGCGGCCGGGAAGACTTCGCCGCCGCCGCCGTTGCTGGCGTAGACCCATCCATCGGGAGCGAGGACGAAGTGATTGGCGACGAAGTGCGTATCGCCGGGCGTGAAGCCGCCGTAGAGGACGACTTCCTTGTCCGCCTTGCCGTCGGCGTCCGTATCGCGGAGCCAGACGATGTGAGGCTGGCAGACCACGATGACGCCGTCCTTATAATGACAGAAGCCGGTGATGAGTTCGAGGCCTTCATGGAAGAGCTGCTTCCGGTCGGCCTTGCCGTCGCCGTCGGTGTCGACGAGCACGCTGATCTTATCCTGGGCCGGGCGGTCATAGCTGCCGGGCACCAGCACCCCGCCCTCGCGCCACGACTCAGCGGTCAGCGGGCGGCGGCCGTTCGGGTATTCCGGGGTCTCGGCGACCCAGAGGCGGCCGCGCTCGTCCCACTGCACGGCGATGGGCTTATTGATGAGCGGTTCGGTGACGACGACGCTGGCCTTGAAGCCGGGCTGCATCTGGAAGGCGGCGATGGCCTTCTCGGCGCGGCTAGGGCCTCCGACCGGATAACGCAGGTCGACGAGATCCTTGGGGGCGCAGAGTTCGTCGACATTGGCGCGTCGGCCGGCCCAGGCGATGCCTCGCTTGATGAACGTGCGGTAGCTGGCATGGGCGAGCGTCTCGGCTTCGCCCTGCAGGAAGACCGCCGAACGGAGGCGCGCATTCTCGAAGACCCAGGCCTGGGGCTGGATGTCGTAGATGGAGGCCTTGTCGGAGACTTCGGTGATGTTCTTACGGTTGGCGCTGACCTTCGACGTGAACGAGGAAGCGAGCACGTGGATCTTCTCGTTAAGCTCGAGGTTGAAGACTGTCTGGTCGGTCACGTCGAAGGTCGAGGCGTCCGTGGCCAGCGGATGCGCATCCGTCCGGATGTTGAGCATCATCAAGGCGCGGAAGCGACGGCTCTCCGGCGTCCAACCCGCACCGAACGTATCACGCGCCCAGGAAGCGGACGGACCGGCGATGGCTCCGCGCAAGGCGACGAAACCGATGCCTCGGTTCGAGAGATCGGCCAAGGCTGCGCGGTCATGCACCTCATAAGGCGTGTAATCTTTACGGTAGAGGACGACGACCTCATCCTTCTCATGCTTGGCGCTCAGGATGTCGCGAGGACGGTCGGCTTCGGTCACCACGGCGCCGGCGGCGGTAAGCTCGGCGACGAGCGATTTGACGGCGGCAGGGTCGTCGGCGACGACGGTGACCTTGAGCGGCGCGGCGCCAAGGATGGCGGAGGCACAGGCCAGAGCGAAGCTCAGGAACGGGGCGATGCGGGGAAGCATGGAGCCATCAAAAGAAGCCTCCCACCGCCTACAACACTTAGGAGCATCCCTAACCGCAACCAGACCCCTCTCAGATGCACATTTTCACCGGATAACCGGGTCAGGACACGGCCCGGAAGTGAGAAGGGGCGTGGCCGGTCGACTTCTTGAAGGCCGAGGAAAAACTGTTGCCGTTGGCGAAGCCGACCTTGCGGGCGATCACGGCCAGCTTGTCGTCAGATTCGCTGATGAGGCGGATGGCCTGCTGGATGCGCAGATGCGTGAGATGGTTCATCGGCGTCCGCCCGATCTCCTTCAGGCAAAGCCGGCGCAGATGCTCGAAGCTCAGGCCGGACTCACGGGCCAGCGACTTGGTGTCCCAGCCGAAATCGAGTCGCCCCTGGACCACGTCCCAAAGTCGCTGGACCCGCGGGTCGCCGCGGAAGCTGCCGGCGAAGCTTCGGACGTAATCATAGGCGAGTTCGATCCACTGGTGACTACGCCTCGAGACTCCGGCGCCCTTGAGTTCGGCGAGCAGGCCGGTGATGGCCGCACGCAGCGGCTCCGCGTCGAAGTCGGCGAGCACGGGCGAACTGGCCCGGAAGATGGTGTTCGAGCGCACGCCGCCGGCGAAGCGGATCCAGCAGAAATCCCAACGTTTGCCGCGGCCGATCCGAAAGGAGTTGCGGATGCCCGCCGGCTGCAGGCAGGCCTGACCCGCCGAGATGGTGCGCCAACGACCGTCGACCCAGACCTGTCCCTGCCCGGATAGACAGGCCATGAAGAAGGCGCCGCTTTGGTTGGCCCGGACGACTTCATAAGGCGCCAGCATCTCCGCCACGCCGAGGTGGGCGATTTCGAAGAGCCCCAGCTCCTTGCAACGCACCCCGGACAGCACCCACGGACGCTCGTCCCGATAGTCGGCGGCCACCACGATCCGGCGGCGGGAACGCGGATTCTCGATGTCCGTCTCGGAATGACGGAGTTGCGTCTCGCTGTAATGTTTTAAATCGCTCTTGCGGGCCACCTCCGTTGCATAAGACCTATCTCCGCCCGGAGCAACCCCCGACCACCCTTCTCTCTCATATCACCATGCCCAACCCCTGGACCGGAAAAGGAAACCCCTACACCCGCATCGAAGTCATCGAGCGCCTCCGCGACACGATGTCCAAGGGCAAGCCGATCATCGCCGCCGGCGCCGGCACGGGCATCAGCGCCAAGTTCATCGAACGCGGCGGCGCCGACCTGGTCATCGTCTATAATTCCGGCCGCTTCCGCATGGCCGGCCACGGCTCGACCGCCGGCATGATGGCCTACGGCGACGCCAACGCCGTCGCGATGGAGATCGGCGAGTACGAAGTCCTCCCCGTCGTCGAAGAGATTCCGGTCATCTGCGGAGTCCACGCCACCGACCCCCGCCGCCGCATGTGGCATTGGCTCGGCAAGGTGAAGGACATGGGCTTCTCCGGTATCAACAACTTCCCGACCCACACGATTATCGACGGCAAGTTCCGCCAGATCCTCGAGGAGACCGGCATGAGCGTGAAGAAGGAATTCGAGACCGTCGCCCTCGCCCGCAAGATGGAGCTGTTCACCATCGTCTACGTGGGCTCGCCGGAAGAGTCCAAGGCCATGGCCGAGGCCGGCGCCGACGTCATCATCGCCCACGTGGGCACCACGGTCGGCGGATCCATCGGCGTGACCAACGCCACGATGAGCCTGCCCGAAGCCGCCAAGATCACCCAGGGCATCATCGACGCCGCG
>SXGR01467130.1_pt1 | contig 21198 bp, 32 predicted proteins | sample 3174711 | NCBI WGS metagenome assembly SXGR01 (sample SAMN11356860, study PRJNA531348) | freshwater metagenome | isolation source: freshwater sample F1-60 | place: China: Fuxian Lake, Yuxi | collected 2017-12-25 | reverse complement strand
GAGTTCAAGGTTGAGGCGACTGCTGGAAAGCCGCAAATCGCCTACCGCGAAACCGTCAAGACTTCCTCGGACGGGGAAGGAAAATTCATCCGCCAGTCCGGTGGTAAGGGCCAATATGGTCACGTCTGCATTAAGATGGAGCCGGCTGAAAAGGGTAAAGGCGTCGAGGTCATCAACGAGACCGTTGGTGGATCGATCCCCAAGGAATTCATCAAGCCCGCGACGGAAGGTATCCTCGAAGGTGCCAACAACGGCGTCGTGGCTGGATTCCCCGTGGTTGATGTGATCATCCGGATCACCGATGGCTCCTTCCACGAGGTCGATTCGTCTGAGCTCGCCTTTAAAATGGCCGGAATCTTTGCGTTTAAGGACGCGATGAAGCAAGCGACTCCTATCCTCCTCGAGCCGATCATGGCCGTTGAAGTTACCACGCCTGAGGAATACCAAGGTGATCTCATGGGTGACATCAATCGTCGCCGCGGCCAGATCCAAGGCATGGAAAACAAGATGGGCGCCTGTATCATTACCGCGCACGTGCCCCTCGAATTACTGTTCGGCTACGTCACCGACATCCGCTCCCTTTCCAAAGGCCGTGCTAGTGCCGGTATCACACCATCGCATTTCGAGCAGGTTCCAAATTCGCTCTTGGCCAAGATCGTCGAGACCAACGCCAAGGGCCCAGCCCGCACTTAAACATCGTTCTTTTTTCGCTATGAAAGGCCAACGCATCCGCATCAAGCTCCAAGGCTTCGACTATCGAGTCATCGACCAGTCTGCCCAGGATATCGTCGAGACCGCCAAGCGCTCCGGCGCACGAGTCTCCGGCCCCATTCCGTTGCCCACCCGCATCGAGAAACTCTCTGTCAACCGCTCCCCTCACGTGGACAAAAAATCCATGGAGCAGTTTGAGACGCGCACGCACAAGCGTCTGATCGACATCATTGAGCCGACCGCCCAAACCGTCGACGAACTCAAGAAACTCAACCTACCGTCCGGCGTGGACATCACTATCAACGTCTGAAAACGCTCTCTTAACTTTCAACGTTAGCAGTTGCCTGTGTGCCCTTCGTGGCACCGCCAGGTTTCATCTAATGTAGGTCGTTAAACGGAAATCTTTCCACCTACCACTTAGCCCATGATCTCATCGCTCCTCGGCAAAAAAATCGGGATGACGCAGGTCTACGACGCTCAAAACGTCCTAGTTCCCGTCTCCGTGGTCGAAGCCGGACCCTGTGCAGTCGTCCAGGTCAAGACCCTCGAAACTGATGGCTATGACGCCGTCCAAATTGGTTTCGCCACCAAGAAACCCAAGAACACCGCGGCCGGTGAACTTGGCCACGCTCAAAAGGCTGGCCTCGAAGTCGCGCCCCGCGTCCTGAGTGAAGTCCGCCTCACGGTGGCTCCGACTCTGAAGGTTGGCGATATCGTAACGGTTGCGACCTTCACTGAAGGTCAACTCGTCGATGTCTCTGGCACCAGTAAGGGCAAAGGTTTCCAGGGCGTCGTCAAACGCTTTCGCGTCGCGGGAGGTCCTGCTACGCACGGTTCGATGTTCCATCGCCGTATCGGTTCGGTCGGTATGCGCCAGACCCCTGGCCGCGTCTGGAAGAACCAAGCGATGCCCGGACACATGGGCACTGATTCCCGCACGGTTCAGAATCTGCGGGTCGTCAAGATCATCGCCGACAAGAATCTCATTCTTGTCAAGGGCGCGATCCCCGGAGCCAACGGCGATGATGTCGTCGTTCGCTCTGCCATCAAGGGCCAGCGCGCGCTGCCCGTGATCGCCGCTCCCGTCGTCGCCGCCAAAGCCGGTGCAAAGCCAGCCGCCAAGCCCGTTGCCAAGGCTGCCGTCACGAAATAACCCGGAAATCCAGACATGAAACTCACTGTTTATAGTTCCGACGGCACGACCAGCAGCGAAAAAGATTTCGCCGACATCCCCACGTTTGAAGGCGACAAAGGCCTCCAAGCTGTGAAGGAAGTCATCGTTGCCATTAATGCCAACAACCGTCAGGGCACCCATTCCACCAAGACTCGCGGCGAAGTCCGCGGCGGTGGCAAAAAGCCTTGGCGTCAAAAGGGCACCGGTCGCGCTCGCGCCGGTTCCATCCGCTCTCCTCTGTGGGGTGGTGGTGGCGTGGTCTTCGGACCCAAGCCCCGCGACTACTCGAAGAAGATCAATGGTAAGGTCAAAGACCTCGCTTTCAGCCGCGCCCTCTTTGATCGCGTGATCGCTGGTGAGATCGCGGTGATTGAGGCTTTCGTCGCCGCGCCCGCTAAGACGAAGTCAGTCGACGTGATCCTTGGTCGCATCTGCTCAAAGGGTAAGTTGCTGTTGGTCGACGCTCCGTTCGCGGTCGCGACCGCTCGCGCCGCGCGCAATATTGAACGCGTCTCCCTGCAGGATGCTGCGAAGCTCAACACGCTCGATCTCGCTCAATACAAGAAAATCATCGTCAGCACCAAGGCGCTCGAGACCATTCTCGCCCGCGTCAAGGGAGGAAAGAACTAATGAACGCCGATAAAGTTCTCAAATTCGTCCGCCTTTCGGAAAAGTCTAACAAACTGAGCTCATTGCTCGGTCAATATACCTTCGAGGTCTTCAAGGATGCGAATAAGCATCAGATTGCCCAAGCGGTTGAGCAAACCTTCAAGGTGACTGTGCGTCGGGTTAACACCATGACGATCCGCGGCAAAAACAAGAAGAGCCGCGTGGGCCGTCCCAGCATTGGTTCTGATTATAAGAAGGCGATCGTCACCCTCAAGGCCGGCGATAAAATCGAGCTCGTCTAACCCGAACTCGTCTCATCCGGAGAATAACCACCATGCCAATTCACTCATTTCGCCCGCTTACGCCTTCCGGCCGCTTTACTTCTCTCAATATGGAGAAGGGGCTTTCGAAGGAGCGCCCGCAACGCGCCCTGACGGAGAACAAACACAAGACCGGCGGCCGCAACGTTTACGGTCGTGTCACCTCCCGTCATCGCGGCGGCGGTCACAAGCAGCTTTATCGGATCATCGACTTCCGTCGCGACGTGCTCGACATGCCTGCCAAGGTGCAGGCCATCGAGTATGATCCGAACCGGTCGGCCAATATCGCGCTGGTTGCCTACACCAACGGTGAGAAGCGCTACATCATCGCCCCCGAAGGTCTCGCCGTCGGCGCCATGATCTTCGCCTCGAACAAGGCGACCACGAACGATTTCAATGTCGGAAATAATTTCCCGCTGCATCTCATTCCGCCGTCGACCCTGCTGCACTGTGTCGAACTCCTGCCCGGACGTGGCGCGCAGATTGCCCGTACCGCTGGTTCGAGTCTCGAGCTGATCGGTGTCGAAGGATTGAAGGCGCAACTCAAGATGCCTTCGGGTGAGTTTCGTTATGTGCATGCCAACTGCCGTGCCACCATCGGTGTCGTCGGTAACGGCGACCATAATAAGCAGTCGCTCGGCAAGGCCGGTCGCGCCCGCTGGCTCGGCAAGCGTCCCCATGTCCGCGGTATGGCGATGAATCCGGTCGACCACCCGAACGGTGGCGGTCAGGGCAAATCCAAGGGTGGCGGTGGTCGTCAACAACTCGTCTCGCCATGGGGCCAGCTCGCGAAGGGTTTCCCGACGCGCCGCCGCACCAAACTGTCGAACAACTCGATTATCGTTCACCATAACGGCCGCAAGCCGCGCAACCAGAAGTAACCCGCCCCTTTTCGCACCATGGCACGTTCCATCAAAAAAGGTTTCTTTGTCGACTACCACCTCCTCGAAAAAATCGAGAAGGCGGTCAAAGCCGGTGCCAAGAAGCCCATTCAAACCTGGTCCCGCCGCTCGACGATCACTCCCGACTTCATCGGCCACACGTTCAGCGTTCACAATGGCAAGATCTTCACCGCCGTCTACGTCACGGAAAACATGGTCGGCCACAAACTCGGCGAATTTGCACTCACCCGCAACTTCAAGTCACACGGTGGTATGACCCGCAAGGAAATCTAAGCCTGACATCGATGTTCCGCCGTTCGCTCCAGCTCAGTTTCATCGCGCTTGCAGCGCTCACGCCGTTCTCGGCGCGTGCTGCCGTTGCGCCGGGACTGGCCGAGGTGGTCGCAGTTCATCCGACGCGGATCGCGGATCTTGTCGTCCTCGGCCACGGCTTCGATGCCAGTCTGCGCCAGGGCATGATCTGCCGCATCACGCGGGGAGGCTCCGAGATCGCCGAGATTATCCTCGTCGATCTGCGCTCAACCTGCGGTTCGGCCCTCATCGTCAACCTTTCGCCGGGACAATCGATCCGGGTCGGCGACGTCGCCTCCGTTAAAATCCGTAAATCCTAAAACCAATCATCACCAAAAGGGTAGGGCCGACCTCCGGTCTGTCACTATCGCCGAGATCAAAATCGGAATTCTCCACCCGTCACCGTCAACACCATGGAAGTTCAAGCCCTCACCCGCTACGCGCGCATGTCGCCGAAAAAGATGCGCGACATATCCCGCATTATTCAGGGACGGAAAGCCGTCGAAGCCGTCGACTACCTCGCGCTCATCCCGCGCAAGTCGGCGAAGCTCATCGCCAAGACGCTCAAGAGCGCCATCGCGAATGCCGAGAATAACAACAACCTCTCGGCTGACAGCCTCACGATCAAGTTTGCTCTGATTGAGAACGGTCCCGTGCTCAAGCGCTTCAAGGCCGGTGCCCGCGGTACCGCGATGCCCCGTCGCAAGAAGATGTCACACATCCGCATTGTCCTCACGGACGGCTCTTCGAACTAATCTCACACTACCATGGGCCAAAAAACCAATACCACCGGCTTCCGTCTCGCCGTTCGTCGCAACTGGCAGTCTCGCTGGTATGCCTCCAAGAAGGAATTTCCCAAGCTGCTCCTCGAGGATCAGATCATCCGCACCAAGCTGATGGAGAAACTCAAGCAGGCGTCCGTTCCCCGGATCTTTATCGAGCGCGCTTCTAACCGGGTCCGTGTCAAGATCTACACTGCCCGTCCTGGTATCGTCATCGGACGCAAGGGACAGGAAATTGAGAAAATCAAAGAGGAACTCTCCAAGCTTACGGGTAAGGAAATCCTCTTGGACATTCAGGAAGTAAAGAAGCCCGAGATCGAGGCCGCGTTGGTCGCCGAGAACGTAGCGCTGCAACTTGAGCGCCGTATCGCATTCCGCCGTGCAATGAAGAAAGCCGTCGAAATGGCCATGGCACTCGGCGCCGAGGGTATTCGTATCCAATGTTCGGGCCGCCTTGGCGGTACGGACATCGCCCGCCGCGAATGGCAGCGCAAAGGCCGTGTGCCCTTGCACACCCTCCGCGAAAATATCGACTACGGCTTTGCCGAAGCGCTCACCGTTTACGGCAAGATCGGCGTCAAATGCTGGATCTGCAAAAAAGAAGCCGACAACAACTGATCCGGTTCAAGGATAAAATCTTTTAAAGGAGAATTCTCCCATGGCTCTAGCTCCCGCCCGCACCAAATACCGCAAGTCGATGAAAGGCTCCCGCGCTGGCAATGCCAAGCGCGGCAACACACTCGCCTTCGGCGAGTTTGGCCTCCAATCGCTCACTCGCGGACCCATGACCGGTCAGCAAATCGAAGCTGCGCGTGTCACCATTTCCCGCCATCTGAAGCGCAAAGGAAAGCTTTGGATCCGCGTATTCCCGCACAAGCCGATCACCAAGAAAGCGGCCGAAACCCGCATGGGCCAAGGCAAAGGCGCCGTCGAATATTACGTCGCGGTGATCAAGCCCGGGGCCGTCCTCTTCGAGCTCGCTGGCGTTCCTACCACTGTGGCCAAAGAGGCTTTCCGACTCGCCGATGCCAAGCTGCCCTTCCACTGCCGCTTCATCCAGCGCGACAGCAACGTGGCCTAATCTTTAACAACGCCCGTCATGACTTCCAAAGAAATCCGCGATCTCTCTTCCGACGAGATCACCGCTAAAGTTCGCTCCACCCGCGAGGAACTCCTCCAACTCCGTCTCCGCAAGCAGACGGGCCAGGTCGAAAAGACCGATCAATTGCGCACACTCCGCAAGGGCATCGCCCGCCTCCTCACCATCCAAAACGAGAAGAAACGCCCAGCGACCGTCGCCTAAGCGTATTCGTTAAAACCAACTCACCGCCATGTCCACCGCCACTGAAGGCCAGCGCACCAATCGTCGCAAACAAATCGGTCTCGTCTCGAGCCGCTCGGGAGACAAGTCCGTCAAGGTCACCGTCGCGTATAAGACGCCGCACTCACTCTACCATAAGGTTATCAACCGCCAAACCGTGCTCCACGTTCACGACGAAAAGAACGAGACCAAGGTTGGCGATAAAGTTGAAGTCATGGAAACCCGGCCCCTTAGCCGCCTCAAACGCTGGCGCGTCGTCTCCGTACTGTTGAAGGGCGTCACCACCGACGCCGTCGCAATTTCCGAAACGGATGTTGCCGCACTCGTTCCCACCAAAATCACGAAAGCCTGAGCGCTTTAATTTCAATTAAACCTTCCCTTCCGGGAGACCTGCCATGATCCAACTGCGCTCCATTCTCGAAGTCGCCGATAACACCGGCGCTCGCAAGGCCGCGATGATTAGTAAAAAAGGCCAGATTACCGCCACCGCCGGTGTGGGTGATATCATTACCGTGCACATCAAACAAAGTGCCACCGAGGCTACTGTGAAAAAGGGCGAGGTCGCCAAGGCGGTCGTCGTTCGCACCCGCGCACCGGTTCGCCGCGCGGACGGCAGCTACCTGCGTTTTGATAGCAATGCGATTGTTATCATCGACCCGGCGAACAATCCCAAGGGCACCCGCATCTTCGGGCCCGTCGCTCGCGAATTGCGTGCGAAAAATTTCATGAAGATCATCTCGCTCGCTCCGGAGGTTCTCTAACATGGCCACGAAATTTCACGTCAAACGCAACGACATGGTTGTCGTCATTGCAGGATCTAACAAGGGTAAGTCTGGCAAGCTCCTTGAAATTCTTGCTGCCAAATCCCGCGCCCGAGTAGAGGGAGTTGCGATGATCAAGCGACACCTCAAGAAGTCGGAGAAGCATCCCCAAGGTGCCATCTCCGAACTCGAGGGTTCCGTGCACATTTCCAATCTCATGCTCCAATCGGTCTTCGACGCGAGCAAGCGCAAGAAGCCCACCGCCTAAGCTCCCACGAATGCACGCTTGCCAATCTGGCAGCGCACATGAGTTACTCGGCGTTTTTCCACTTCAATCACCATCCTCAATTGCCTTCGGGTCGGTAATCCGGTCGCCACGAAAATGAGCTACGTTCCAGTCCTTAAAAAAATCTACACCGAGCAGGTCGCCCCTGAGCTGGTGAAACTCCATGGCTACAAAAACAAGCACCAAGTTCCGAAGTTGGTAAAGATCAACTTGAACACTGGTATTGATGCCGACGCCGACAAGAATCAAATCGCGGATATCGCCCGCGACATGGCCGCTCTCGCCGGACAAAAGCCCCTGCTCAACAAGACGAAACGCGCGATCGCCAACTTTAAGTTGAAGCCCAATCAAACCACCGGGTGCAGCGTCACGCTTCGCGGACCGGCCATGTGGGAGTTCCTTTATCGGCTCCTGTCCGTCGCCCTCCCCAGTATCCGCGACTTCCGCGGCGTCCCGTCGAAGCTCGATGGCCAAGGCAATTACAGTCTCGGCGTCACGGACTTCTCGATTTTCCCGGAAATCACCCTGGAAAATGTGAAGAAATCCATGGGTCTCGATGTCACCATCGTCACCACGGCTCACACCGATGACGAGGGTCGCGATCTGCTGCGCCTTCTTGGTATGCCTTTCCGGCGCATCGAGCCCCAACCTGTCCAACAAAAATCCAACGCCGCCTAAGCCCATCTTTCGCCGACCATGCCCAAGACATCCGCCATTCAGCGTAACGAAAAACGTAAGCGTCTCACCGCGAAGCACGCCGCCGAGCGCGCCGAGCTCAAAGCCATCCTCAAGAATCCCTCTACGGCCGACGACGCGTTCTACGCGGCGCAGAAAATGCTCCAACAGCTCCCTCGCAACTCTTCGCCGACGCGCATCCGTAACCGCTGTTCTATGAGCGGTCGTCCGCGCGCCTTCATCGGCAAGTTCGGGGTCTCCCGTATTCAATTCCGTGAACTCGCCCTCTCGGGCAAGATTCCCGGAGTGACCAAATCTTCTTGGTAATTTTCCCGGTCGCGGGGGTTTGTGCGCTTCGGCGCATTGGATATGACCCACGGCCACCTTTAAACAACATCCACCATGACCGACCCGATTAGTGATCTCCTCACGCGCCTCCGGAACGCCAGTAAGGCGCGCCTCGACGAGTGCGTTATTCCGCACTCCACCGTCAAACAGGCCATTGTCGACATTCTGAAAATCGAGGGCTACATCACTGAGCACTCCAATTCCATCAGTACGGCGGGCCACAAGACCCTCGTCGTGAAGATGAAGTATGTCGACGGCGCTCCGGCGATTACCGGCATTACCCGCGTGTCCTCACCGGGCCGCCGTCTCTACTTCGGTTACACCGAAATCCCGCGCGTCCTCAACGGCCTCGGCATTGGTATCCTCTCGACCTCCAAAGGTCTGATGAAAGATTCCGACTGCCGACGCAATAAGGCCGGTGGCGAACTGATCTGCAACGTTTGGTAAAACCGCCACTCACCATGAGCCGCATCGGCAAACAACCCATTCCTATTCCTGAAAAGGTCAAAGTTACCCTCACCGGTGACGTTGTCCATGTTGAGGGTCCCAAGGGTAAAATCTCCAAACTTTTCGCGCCCGTCGTCAAGGTCACCGTCGCTGACAAAGTTGTCACGGTTAGCCCGACCGACGACGACAGCCGCTTCGCAAAAGCGATGTACGGCACGGTCCGCTCCGTGATTGCGGGCATGGTCAAGGGAGCTTCGGAAGGCTACGTCAAGGACCTCGAAATTCAAGGCGTCGGCTTCAAAGCTAACCTTAAAGGCACCACCCTCGATCTCGCGCTCGGCTATTCCCATCCGATTCTGATGGAAATCCCGGCCGGCATTAAACTCACCGTCACTGATCAGACGAAAATCAAGGTCGAAGGCGCGGACAAACAACTCGTCGGCGCCATCACTGCGGAAATTCGCAGCTACTATCCACCCGAGCCCTACAAGGGCAAGGGTGTCCGTATCGTTGGCGAACGCGTTCGCCGCAAAGAAGGCAAGACCGTCGCCTAATCGTAATCTCCCATTGCAGGGTCCAACCCATGAGCACTTCCAAAGCTATCCTTCTCCAGAAACGTCGTTGGAGAATCCGCAAAAAAGTTACCGGCACCGCTATCCGTCCGCGCCTCGCGGTTCGCTTCACCGCGAAACACGTCTATGCCCAAGCCATCGACGACGATACGAGCACCACGCTGGTTTTCCTCGGCAGCCTCGATGCCGAACTGCGCAAGCAGAAATTGAAGGCCAACGTCGCCGGCGCAAAAGTGCTCGGCGCGGCGTTTGCCCTCAAGGCCAAGGCCGTCGGTATCGCCGCGGTCGTCTTCGATCGCAGTGGCGCTCCCTACCAGGGTAAAGTGAAAGTCTTCGCTGACGCCGCTCGCGAAGGTGGTCTCCAATTCTAATATCGCATGAGCACTGAACCAACTTCCGCGCCCCAAAGCGCCACGCCAGTACCCGTTTCCCCACCAGCGGCTGCCGCTGCTGCACCCGCGCGCGAACAGCGCGCTCCTCGCGGCCAAGGCGGCGGCGGCGGTTTCCGTGGTCAAGGTGGCCCCGGCGGTAATCGCGGGCCAGGCGGCAATCGCGGCCCTCGTCGTGACAATCGCGACAAGCCCCAAGAGGGCGACGGTCCGACCATGATCGAGAAGGTCGTTTTCATCAACCGCTGTGCCAAGGTAGTCAAAGGCGGTCGGCGCTTTTCCTTCTCCGCTCTCGCTGTCGTCGGTGACGGTAAGGGCAAGGTCGGTATCGGTTACGGCAAGGCCAACGAAGTTCCCGATGCCATCAAGAAAGGCACCGCTAACGCCCACAAGCATCTCGTCAGTGTTAAGCTGAAGGGCGACACGATCCCGCACGATGTCTTGGGTCGATACGATGGCGGCCGCGTGATGCTCAAACCCGCTTCGCCCGGCACCGGTCTCATCGCCGGTGGTGGCGTTCGCGCCGTCCTCGAGGCTGCTGGTGTTAAGAATATTTTGACGAAGTCGATGGGTTCCTCGAACCACATCGCTGTCGTGCACGCCACGCTCAACGGTTTGCTGCAACTGCGTCTGGCGGCGGACATTACCAAGGTCCGCGCGACAAGCTGATTTTAACTCAACCCATCCGAGTTCCACCCTGTGTTATCGCGGGGTGGGGCGACCCCTACAGGAATCACTATGAAACTCCACGAACTTAAGAACGTTAAAGGTGCAATTCACCGCAAGAAGCGTGTCGGTTGCGGCGAAGGCGGCGGCCACGGCAAGACGTCCGGTCGCGGCGGCAAAGGCCAATCGGCCCGCTCCGGTAGCTCCATTCGTCCCGGCTTCGAAGGCGGCCAAATGCCCCTTTACCGCAAGCTCCCGCACCGCGGATTCAATCAATTCAATTTCCGTACCGAAATCGCCATCCTCAATGTCGGCGATCTCTCCGGCTTGGATGCCTCCGTCACGGAAGTATCGGCACTCACGCTTGCTGCCGCCGGCCTCATCCGTTCCGGCGAGAAGGCTGTGAAAATTCTGGGCGATGGCGAATTGACCCGCGCCATCAAGGTTACCGCCGCCAAGTTTTCCGAGTCGGCCAAAGCCAAGATTGAAAAAGCCGGTGGACAAGCCATCGTCGGCTAACGTGGAGCGCGTTGATCAAGATCGGCGCGCTTCGTTTTTCTTCACACGTCTCACAACCATCCGCCCCACGCTGTGTTTTCCGCTTTCACGAACTCCCTGAAAATCCCCGAGCTCCGCTCGCGCATTTTCTACACGCTGTCGCTGCTGTTCGTGGCCCGTGTGGCCGCGCACATTCCGCTGCCTGGCATTGATCCCCAGCCGCTGCAAAAGTTCTTCGGCGACCAATCCGCCGGTGGGGCGAGTGCGCTCGTCGGTCTCTACAACATGTTCACCGGTGGTGCCTTGATTAAGGGTGCCATCGCGGCGCTGGGCATCATGCCATATATCAGCGCTTCGATTATCTTTCAGTTGATGACTGCGGTTGTGCCCGCGCTCAGCCGCTTGCAACAGGAGGGCGATGTCGGCCGCCAGAAGCTCACGCAATATACGCGCTACGCCACGGTCCTGATCTGTTTGATTCAAGGCACGCTACTTCTGCTCGCACTCAACAATCCAGCCCAGCTTTTCGCAGGCTATGATGTGGCGACCTACGGCCCGATCGTCTTGGGTAGCAAATGGTCCTTTGTCGTCACTTCCGTGATCTTCATGACTGCGGGAACGATGTTGTTGATGTGGCTGGGTGAGCAGATCACGCAGCGCGGTATCGGCAACGGCGTCTCGCTCTTGATCACCGTCGGTATCTTGGCCGACATCCCGGGTGCGGCGGTCGCGACCTACAATCTCTTCTTCAAGCCGGTTGGCACCGGGACGAGCCTGGGCGTTCCTCAGGCCGTGATTATGGTCGGGCTCTTCATCCTCGTCACCATGGGTATTATCGCCGTTGTGCAGGGTCAGCGCAAAATTCCCGTCCAATACGCCAAGCGGGTCGTCGGCAATAAAGTCATGGGTGGGCAGAGCTCGTTCCTTCCCCTGAAGGTCAATTACTCCGGTGTGATGCCTGTAATTTTCGCCAGCGCCATTTTGCTTTTCCCCCAGCAGATTTTTTCCTGGGTTGGCAGCGCCTACAATATCAAGTTCCTGACCGAGATATCCCAAAACTTGCTCCGTGGTCACTGGTCATATTACGCCTTCAACATCACGCTGATTCTTTTCTTCAGCTACTTCTGGGTGTCCGTCATGTTTAAGCCGATACAGATCGCCGACGACTTGAAAAAGTACGGGGGCTACATCCCGGGTGTCCGTCCGGGTGAGCCGACGGCGCAGTTCCTCGATTTCATTATGACGCGGTTGACCTTGGCCGGAGCGATTTTCCTCACGGTTATCGCGGTGATGCCTGACGTGCTGCTCTTCGAACTCGATGTGCCGCCTCGTATCGCCTACTTTTTCGGCGGCACGGGTATGTTGATCACGGTGGGTGTCATCCTCGATACGATGCGCCAAATCGAAACTTTCCTCCTCCAGCGCCACTACGACGGTTTCCTCAAAAAAGGCCGTATCCGTGCCCGCAGTGCCAACCCGCAAGGCGGGATGACTGGCGATGCGTTGAGCACGGAAGCGGTCATGAAACTTGCCTTGCCGATGCTCGGTTTGCTGCTCCTCGGCACCGTCATCTGGGCCTACAAGGCTTTCGTCAAATAAGTGCTGGACTCGGGTCGCGATGCGCCCCATCAACGACCCTTTTTCTGGTTCCGGTGCTGCCGCCAGAGCCAAGTTCCTTCTCCTCGGTTCATTTGATTCCCGTCTGGAAAACCTGATGAACCGGGTTCGTTCTTTGAATATTGAGCACGTCTCTCCCGTCCGCCTCGTGCGGCCGGAGATTTCGCGCCGCCCGGTTTCGGCCGTGGCGGAGGAAGCAAACACGTTGGCGCTGATGCGCCGCTGGTTCTTCGCGCGCAAACCTGATGCGGGATTCGTTTTAAGCGAATTCCCGGCTACGCTGCTCCAAGCAAAAGTGTTCGACGAATGGCTCGATGCCCGCGACGAAAGCCTGCAAGGCGTTTTCGTTAGTCTGGGTTCGAACGAGTCCGTCGTCTTACATTACCGCACGCTTGGCCTTATTACTGAGGCCAGCGACCTCGCCGCATGAGCGTGATTCCTCTCAAGAACAAAGAAGGGATCGCGAAAATGCGGGAGGCGTGCGCCATTGCCGCTACCGTGCTTGAACAACTCAAGCCACTGGTGAGGCCGGGCGTCACGACGCAAGACTTGGAAGAGGCCGGCCGCGATTGGATTGCCCGCCTCGGAGCCCGAAGCGCCTGTTACGGCTACCAACACGGTTCGCGCCGTTATCCGGCGCACACCTGCATCTCGGTTAACGAAGAAGTCGTTCACGGCATCCCGTCGTTCAAACGCGTCCTCCGCGAAGGTGATATTGTCTCGCTCGACATCGTCGTCTGGAAAGACGGCTACGTCGGCGACAATGCATTTACCGTTCCGGTCGGCCCTGTCTCCTCTGCCGTCGATAAACTCCTCCGGGTTAGCCGTGAGGCCCTCGATCTCGGGATTAAACAGGCGCAAGTCGGCAACCGCGTCGGCGACGTTTCCCATGCCATCCAGCAGTTCTGCGAAGCCAACGGCTTCAGTGTCGTCCGCGATATGGTCGGTCACGGTGTCGGCGTCTCGATGCACGAGCCGCCCGAGATCCCGAACTTCGGACGCAAAGGCACCGGCGACAAGATCAAAGCCGGCATGACGCTCGCCATCGAACCGATGGTCAACATGGGCGCCTACAAAACGAAGACGTTGTCCGATGGTTGGACGGTCGTCGCCGCCGATGGTTCACCTTCCGCTCATTTCGAACATACCGTTCTCACGACCGAAAGAGGCCCCGAAATCCTCACCGTCCCACGCCCAATTGTCTGATCCCTCTTTCAGTTAACACTTTTCAATTCACTCAACCTTTTTCAACTTTCAACCTAACCATATATGCCACGTCTCCTCGGTGTAGAAATCCCCGCGAAAAAGAAAGTCGCGTTTTCCCTCCGTTATATCAACGGCATCGGCCCCACGCGCGCCGACCTGCTCGTTAAAGAAGCTGGTCTGAATCCCGACATGCGGGCTCAGGATCTTACGGAAGAGCAGCTCAACAAGATACTTCACATCATCACCGAGCACAAATGGGTGCTGGAGGGCGATCTTCGCCGCGAGCTCGCCGCGAATTTGAAGCGTCTGCAAGCGATCAATTGCTATCGCGGTGTTCGTCACCGTCGTAGCCTCCCGGTGCGCGGTCAGCGCACCAGCACCAACGCTCGTACCCGGAAGGGTCCGCGCAAGACCGTTGGCGTTACCAAAGCCGCGCCCGCTAAAGTTTAATCACTCATCTCCATGGCCGAAGAAACGTCAGCTCCGAAGAAAGAAAAACTCGCCAAGCCCGCCCTTGAAGGCGCGCCTGCTGCTGCCCCCGCCGAGAAAAAAGCCAAGAGCCCCAAGGCCGATAAGGCCGGAAAACCTGCTGCCGAAGGCGCCGCTCCCGCGGTCGCCGGTGAAGCTGCTACCAAGGCTGCTCCCGCTGCCAGCGACAAACCGGTTGAGCTCGTTGGCGGAGTCGCCAAGCAGCCGACCGCTGAAGATCTTCTCAAAGAAGAACTCGGCACGATCAAGGTCCGCAAGGCCAAGGGTTCGAAGAATGTCATCTCGGGCTACGCCAACGTTCTCGCTTCCTTCAATAACACCATCGTCTCGATCACCGACCAAAAAGGTCAGGTCATCGCGTGGTCCAGCGCTGGTAAGTGCAACTTCCGCGGCTCCCGCAAGTCCACGGCCTACGCTGCCCAGGTCGTCGCTCAAGACGCCGCCCGCAACGCCATGTCGCACGGCTTGAAAGATGTGCAAATCCGCGTTTCCGGTCCCGGCCTCGGTCGCGACTCCGCCATCCGTGCGCTCCAGGCCATCGGCCTAGAGATCACGTCGATTGTTGACGTGACACCGATCCCGCACAACGGCTGCCGCCCTCGCAAACGTCGTCGCGTTTAATCTGCGTCGCGCGCTCCACCCTCACTCTCACTCCCACTCCCTACATCCATGGCTCGTTATACCGGCCCTACCACTCGCATCAGCCGCCGCTTTGGGACCTTCCTGCTCGGTTCTGGCAAAGCATTCGAACGTCGCAGCTATCCACCGGGCGTTCACGGCCCCAAGATGCGCCGCAAGCTCTCCGAATACGCTGTCGGCCTCAATGAAAAGCAAAAGCTCCGTTTTATTTACGGACTGCTTGAGCGCCAATTCCGTCGCGTGTTCGAAATCGCCAAGCGCGAGCGCGGCGTCACCGGCGAACGCTTTCTCCAACTCCTCGAGACTCGTCTCGACAGCACCGTTTATCTCCTTGGCCTCGCCAAGAGCCGGGCTGCCGCTCGCCAGTTCGTCAATCACGGCCACATGCGTGTCAACGGCCACAAGGTCGACATCGCCGGCTACAATGTCCAAGCTGGCGACGAGATTGAGGTCAAGAACTCGCCCGCGTCCCGTCAGTTGGGCACCCGCTGTCTCGAAGAGAGTCGCGCCCGCAACGTCCCAGGTTGGCTGACCATGAACGCCGAGACCTTTAAGGCCACGGTGGTTCGTCTGCCCACGCGCGACGAGATGGAGCAAAACGTCAACGAGCAGCTCATCGTCGAGTTCTACTCGCGCTTCTAAACCGGTCTCCGGCTTTTTCCTTTCACATTACTCAAAGTCCAACGTCAGAACTCCCAGCCATGCCCAAACGCCTCGGAAAGTTCGAACTGCCCAGCAAGCTCACCAAAGTTGAAGACGGCGCTACGCCGACCTACGCCAAGTTTATCGCCGAGCCCTTCGAGGCCGGTTATGGACATACGGTCGGCAATTCGCTTCGCCGCGTCCTCCTCAGTTCCGTCGAAGGTTCCGCCATCTCGTCGATCAAGATCGCGGGTGTTAACCACGAATTCCAGTCCATCGACCACGTCGTTGAGGATGTCACGGATATCGTTCTCAACCTGAAGAAGATCCTGATCGTATCGACCAAGCGCGAGCCGATCACTCTGTTGATCAAGGCCAGCAAAGCGGGGGTCGTTACTGCCGCCGACATCCAGGCCGACGCCAACATCACGATCGTCAATCCGGAACAAGTGATCTGCACGTTGGATTCCAAGCGCTCCTTCGAGGCTGAAATCGAGATCAAGACCGGCCGCGGATATTATCCCGGGGTGGAGAATAAAAAGGAAGAGCAAGCGATTGGGGTCATCCCGATCGACTCGCTCTTCTCGCCCGTGCGTCTCGTCAAATACGGCGTCGAAGCGACCCGCGTGGGACAGATCACCGATTACGACAAACTCATTCTGGAGATCTGGACCGACGGACGCATCACGCCCGACGACGCCCTCAAGCAGTCCGCCTCGATCTTGAAGCATCACCTCGACGTGTTTGATCGCGTTTCCGAGGAGACCTTTGAATTCGAGAACCAACAGTCCGAGGTCAGCGAGGAGCAGAATAAGCTCCGCAAGCTCCTCAACATGTCGGTCAACGAGATCGAGCTGTCCGTCCGTGCGGCGAATTGCTTGAACAACGCCAATATCACCACCGTCGGCGAGCTCGCGATGAAGACCGAGCAGGAGATGCTCAAGTATCGCAATTTCGGCAAGAAATCCCTCAACGAAATCAAGGAGAAGCTCGAAGCCCTCGGCCTGTCACTCGGCATGAAGTTCGACGAGCGCCTCCTCGAGCTGAAGAAGGAAGCCTAAGTAATTTTCGGCTCTCGCGCCGTCCGCTGCCGCGCCACGCTGCGACCGGATTGCCGATCGGGAGCCGCCTAAAACAAAAAACCAATGCGTCACAATAAACACCACGCCTCTCTGGGCGTAACCGTTGAACATCGTCGTGCGATGATGTCCAACATGGCCGCCTCGCTCATCACCCACGGACGGATCGAGACCACGCTCGCCAAGGCCAAGGCGCTCCGCCCCTTCGTCGAAAAAGTCATCACAAAAGCCAAACAGGCTGCGGCGAAGACCGAAAAGAAGGATGCGATTCACCTTCGCCGCCTCGCTCTGAGCGTTGTGCGCGACGAGACGGCGATCACCAAGTTGTTCAACGAAACCGTCAAGGAGTTCACGAACCGCAACGGTGGCTACACCCGCATCTACAAACTCGGTCAGCAGCGTCAGGGCGACGCCGCCGAGATGGCGTTGATCGAATTCGTTAAGGCTGACGACCCCGGCTACAAGAAGTCGAAGGGCAAGCGGAACGCGAAGGGCAAGCAAGCCAAGGCAGCTCCCGCTGCTGATGCCGCCGCGTCCGTCGCAGAGACTCCCGCTGCAGCGACTCCGGGGACCGCAAGTTAAGCCCGCCAGATAATTACTCTCAAGCGCAACGCGCCGACCGGATGGTCGGCGCGTTTTTTTGGGTGCTTGGCCGGATTGAGATTGCTTGATTCTTGCGGGCAAAGCCCCGGCGCTTCCATTTTTCTACCATGTTCGACCTGACTACCGCTACCGTGATCTACTGCGTGATTGTCGCAGTCGTATTCGGCGGCGTCTGGCTCTGGTATGACCGGCGCGACCACCGAGAGTTTGAGCGGGAACGCCGTAAGACGACCTTCCACTGCATCCGCTGTGACTCTCTCTATTCGGCGCCGGCGGCAACCGAACTCTGTCCGTGCCGGAAATGCGGCCACCAGAACAGTCGCCTTAAATTTTGACGGTCCCTCATGCCAACGTCCGTTCTAGGTATTTACGTGACTCAACCAACCCCTATGGGTTGGGTGAGTCACGTAAATAACTAGAACTCGCGATGACGTAGAGCGGGCGACCGACCGCGTAGGAGAGGTGGCCGGAGGATCATCGGGTCCGGTGGGCGGCAATGATTCGGCGCGAGCATGATGCCATGGCCCGCGTCGAGCGACGCGCGGAGTCGTTCGACGCCGCGACACTCGACACCGATGATACCGTGGCTCCTGCGGAGATAGGGCGAAAGGATCGGGCGGAAGAGGTGCCACCACAGTTTGCTACGATCCGGCGCGACGAAGCGGTAGGGTTTCGCGATGACGACGTTTTGCATCGATCAATTGAGGGTGGGGTGGGGCACTTTTGCGTCACTATCGGACCGTTCCTGGCCGAGCGGTTCGTGCCGAAGTCCGCTATGGGTGCGCGCCGGGAAGCGGCGATTTTTTCTTGGCGACGAAATTTCGGAGGCGTTCCGCGGCGTCGCCGTCTTGACCGAGGCAGCGCTGCGAGGCGGCGGTTTCGATCGTGGCGTTCTCCGCTAGACTGGTGTGGGTGCACGATGCGAGCAGGCGTTTCATTTCGCGGTTGGCGACGCGGGAGTTGGCGACGAGGGCCGTGAGGAATTCCTGGAGGTGAAGCGCGAGTGCATCAGGTGCACCTTGCCATTCAGCGACGCCGATGCGCGCGGCTTCCTCGGCGTCGAAGATGCGGCCGGTGAAGACGAGTTCCTTGGCGCGGGCCAGACCCACGCGGCGCACGAGGCGGTAGCTGCCGCCCCAGCCGGTGACGAATCCGAGTTTCGTTTCCGTTTGGCCGAACTTCGCGTTGCTGGAAGCGAAGAGGAGGTCGCAGGCCATCGCGAGTTCAAGCCCTCCGCCAAGCGCGTAGCCCTCGACGCGGGCGATGACGGGCACCGGGAGCGCTTCGATCCGGTTCATCAACCGATGGCCGCGCTCGACCCACGGGCCGATGGTGTCGCGGTTGATCGTCTCGAGTACGTTGATGTTGGCCCCGGCGCAGAAGAACTTGGGGGAGGCACTTTGTAGGATGACGGCGGCGAGGTTCGCGGAGCGGGTTTCGATCTCGTCGAGCACCCGGTCGAACGCGTCCATGACGGTGGGATCGAGCGTCGGCGGTTTTCCCTCCGGCGGGTGCAGCGTGAGCGTGCAGACTGCATCGGCGTGAGTGGTCGTGAGGCGGGTGCTCATGGGGTCGCGAGTGCGCCGGCTTGGCGGAGTTCGGCGAGGCGAGCGTCGTCGTAGCCGAGCTCGCGGAGGATCTCGACGGTGTGTTCCCCGAGCTCGGGGGCGAAGCGTCGCGGCACCGGGGGCGTGCCATGGAGGCGAACGGGCGTGCCGGGCAGCCGCAGCGTGCCGGCTTTCGCGTGATCGATCTCGATGACCATGCCGTTGGCGGCGAGCTGCGGATCTTCGATGGCTTCTTCGAGGGTGTTCACTTTCGCGCAGAACACGCCCTTGGGTTCGAGCTCGGCCAACCACGCCGCGGTGGTTCGCTCGCGAAACCGCGCTGCGAGGAGCGCGTTCAGCTCGGAGCGATGGGCCTGCTGCTGCGCGTGCGTCGCGAACGTGGGCTGCAACGAGAGATTGCCGAGGCCGAGCGCCACGGAAATATCGCGCACCGCGTTGTCGGAAAACACGGGAGAAATCTCGATGTAGCCGTCGGCCGTGGCGAAGGCCTTGTCGATGATCGACTCGTTGGCGCTGACGCCGCTGGCCTCGGTGACGCGTGAGGCGTTCATGGCGGCGGGGCCCTCCCACGAGTGCGCGTGAAACGCCACGCTCAGGAGATCGGTCGTCACGCATTGACCTTGGCCGGTGCGGGCGCGGGCGAGAAGCGCGAGCAAGATGCCTTGCATGAGCATGAGGCCGGCGGGGTAGTCGGCCGAGATGCCCGCGGGAAACGGCGGCTTTGCGTGATCTGGCTGCGTGAACCAGCCCGCCTCCGCGCGCGCCATCAGATCGTGACCCCCGCGGGCGCGGTCGGCCGAGGGACCGTGATCGCCCCAGCCGCCGGACGAGGCGTACACGAGACGGGGATACGCCGCTGCGAGCTGCTCGTAGCCGAGACCGAGTTTCTCCATCACGCCGGCGCGGAAATTATGCACGACGACATCGGCGGTGGCGATCAGCGTTCGGATTGCGGCGATACCTTGTGGAGATTTTAGGTTGAGGGCGAAGCTGCGTTTGTTGCGGTTGAGTCCGGCGTAGGGCAGGCTCACGCCATGCACAAACGGCCCCCAGCGGCGGCTCCAGTCGCCGGCGTCGGGACGCTCAACCTTGATGACATCGGCACCGTAGTCGGCGAGAATTTGGGTGCCGACCGGACCTTGATAAACGTGACTGAAATCGACGATACGGATGCCGGTGAGCGCAGAGGGGGTGGACATGGGTCGGTTGAAACAAATTCGGGGACGTGACGCCATCCGACACTTCAGGGCCGGCCGGGAATGCGGTTGAGCGTGTAGTAAGCGTCGGGTTGCGCGAGGGCCGTCCCCGCCGCGGAGCGCACACCGGCAGCGCGGAGCTCGTGGACATAGAGAGCCCGCAGGCCGTCGACCTTCAAGCGCACGCGCCGACGGTCCGCGCTGACGGTGGCGCTCGTCACGTTCAGCGGGAGGGTGTCGATTTCGGCGCTGCCGTAGGCGTTTGAGTAAAGATAAGTGTAGCTCTTCACGGCGTAGGACGCGGGGATCGCCGCGGTGGCCGCGTCGACTTCCGTGGTGAAGACCAACTCGAAACCGTCGGGCTGCGCGCGCATTTCCTGAATCGCGAAGGGCGTCGTGCCGTTCCAGCGCACGCGCTGCAGCCCGTAGGCTTGCGTGCCGAGCGACGACCAGCCGCGGCTGCTCATGCCGACGAGCAGGCTGCCGTCGGGCGCTAAGAGCAGTCGCACCACGCCCGACGCGAAGCCGGAGAGAAAGGGAAACGCCGCGCCCTGATATTCGCCGTCGATTTTCTCGAGGAAAACGCGACCAACCTTCGCGTCGGTGAACTCGCCGACGAAGAGTTGTCCGCCGAAGGGCCCGAACTTTCCGTCGGCCGCGCACACGACGAGGTCAGTCCCGCTACGGCCCATTTTGTTGTAGGGCAGCCAGACGGCGGGCGGCACCATCTCGGGCAACGCGCGGAGCGCGACGGGGTAGGGCACTTTGCTCGGCACGGGGGCGGAGAGTTTCAGCGGCGCCTCCGGGCGGTCCTGTGAGGCGATGCCCTCGGGGTTGAGGAAAAACGCGCCCTTGCGCAGGTGGTAGATCGGCGTGGAGGGAATCCACGTGCCTTGCTGGTCCACGCAGAACATGTCGCCGGCGAGGTTGGCGCCCAGCCCGCACGGCGAGCGCAGCCCGGCCGCCATCGGCACAAACGAACTGGCCGTTCCCATCAGGCCGCTCCAGCCACGCCACGCGGCCTTGTTGTCGGAGCGGTCGCCCATATCGAGATTGAGCGCGACCCAGAGATTGCCTTGGCCGTCGCGCTTCGGGCCATACGCGTAGCCGTGATAGGAGCCGGAGACGTTCCAGCCGCGGGCGGCGGTGAGATACTCGTCGGCCACGCCGTCGCCGTTGGTGTCGCGGAGCCGCGTGACCTCGGTGCGCTGGGTCACGAGCAGGCTGTCGCCGTCACGCAACACGCCGAGCGGTTCGTGCAGACCGGAAGCGAAGAGCGTATAGCGGACCTTGTCGGGCGGGCCGAGCACGCCGTCGAGCAGCCAGACCTCGCCCTTGCGGATCGCGACGGCGAGTTTTCCATCGGCCATGAAATCCATGCCGCCGACTTCGAGCGTGAGGCCGTCG
>SXGR01288604.1_pt1 | contig 21201 bp, 39 predicted proteins | sample 3174711 | NCBI WGS metagenome assembly SXGR01 (sample SAMN11356860, study PRJNA531348) | freshwater metagenome | isolation source: freshwater sample F1-60 | place: China: Fuxian Lake, Yuxi | collected 2017-12-25 | reverse complement strand
GCTGCCCCTCGGCAACCTGGCGGTGCCGCCGGCGCCCCAGCAGCAGCCGACCTCGCGCTGATCTCGTCGCTTCCGTCACGCTCGGGATAATGCGCCGTCACGACGCGACTCGCCAGGACGGGGCTGGCGCAGCGGATACCGTGTAGATGGCGCACCGCTTCGTGTCGGTCGTAGGCGCGGGAGTTGGCGAGCGCTTCGTCATCGCGGCTCCTCGGGCTTCGCGTCGGTCGGCGGCTGCTCGTCTGCCTTCGCGTCGCGCTCGATGACGGCGAGGAGCCGCTCGAGGTTGTCGTTGAGGCGAGCCAGCTCGCGCGCGATGGACGGCGCCGTCGCCTCGTAGAAGCGGTGCCCCATCTGTGTCCGGTAGAACGGGATGTCGCTCATGCCGCGCTCTCCTCGCTCGTCGTCTCGACGCGCTTCTTCAGGCCGAAGAAGAGGAAGCCGTTCCAGGGCGTGCCGGTGATGTGCTTCGCGACCGCCGAGAGCGTCTTGAAGCGCTCGCCGCCGTGCTCGAAGCCCTCGCTGCTAACCGTGACCTCGTGCGCGACGCCGTTGAAGACGCGGCGCAGGACCGTGCCGACCGGAGGCACGCGCGGATCGCGCGGCTCGGTGGGTTGCACCGTACCGAGGTCCTGCACCTGCGCGGCCTGCCGCATGCGCCAGCGCTCGGGCACGTCGTCGCCGAGCTGGGCGATGCGCTCGAGCGCGCTCGCCGGGAGCCCGCCCTCGGCCAGCTCCTGGACGCGCCAGGAGAGGCGCTTGCGCAGGTAGTCCTTGTTCCTCGTCCGGGTCGGCTCGCCGTACAGCTCGCGGTACTTCTCGGCGAGCTGGCCGACATTCATCTTCTCGAGCGCGGCGAGCTGCGTGGGGACGTCGCCGAGCTCGCGCGCGTTGGCTCGGGCTCGTGCAGTGGTCTTTGACATCGTGCCTCCTTCGGCCCGGGCGCCATGCGCGCGGGTCGTGGGCATGACGGCTTCTTCCCCGGTGGAAGACAAGGCGAGAACCAGAGGGAGATCAGGCACTTCGACCTCCTTCGCGCGGCTCGCGCAGCGCTGCCTCGCGACGGGCGCGGCGGTCGCGCAGCCAGATATCGAGGAGGGTCTCGGCCAGGACGTCGGCGGCCTCGGCCCGTCGACGTCGGAGATCGGCCAGGCGCTCCTCGGCGCTCATGGGCGGCTCCGGCTCGATGACCGGCGACCTCGTCGTTCCCGTGTTCATGGGGGTGAAACGCGGGCGCGGAGTTCGCGGTGGGACGCGGTTGGCAGGTCCCTCTTGATCGGCCGTTCCGTGTGCAGTATCTAGTTCACACTACACGCCAGGGCACGCCGCCCGGGCCGAGCGAGCGACATGGTCAAGCGAGAGAAACTCGGACATCGCCTCAAGCGCGTGCGCATCGCCCGCGACCTTAGCCTACGCGAGACGGCGACGAAGGTCGGCGTCTCGCCCACGTACCTGTCGCGTGTCGAGAACTGCCTGGATCCGAGCCCGCCGACGGAGAAGACGCTCCGGGCGCTGGCCGAGGTGCTCGGCGACAACCTCGACGAACTGATGCAGCTCGCCGGACGCGTGCCAGAGGACGTCGAGAAGCTGATCAAGGCGGATCCGGACATGCCCGTGATGCTGCGCCGAGCGCGCGAGCAGAACGTGACGGGCGCGGAGTTTCTGAAGTGGCTCGAGACGAAGAAGAGGGGGGACAAGTGATTCCAGAGCTGAAGGTCCCCTACCTCCGCGAGTCGCAGATCGAGCACGCCGCGAACGAGCTGCTCCACAAGTACGCCAAGGCGAAGGGCAAGCCGGTGCGCGCGCCCATCGACGTCGAGAACATCCTCGAGGGCTTCTTCAAGCTCGACCTCGTCTACATCGATCTGCCGGACTTCATCGGCGTGGCCGACGTGCTCGGCGCGACGTTCATCAAGGACCAGCGGGTGTTCATCGACGAGTCGCTCATGATCGACGGCAAGGAGGCCAGGCTCACCGCCTGGCCTCGGTGGTCGAACTATTCGGAACGGCCGAATAGTTGGCCTTTGGAAAGACTGGACATGGTTGCTTTACTAGGACTGCTCGTTGAGCACGGATGCTTGCCCAGCGCTCCAGCCGCCGAACGCGAGGAAGCGCGCCTCCGCGTAGTTGCAGGCGTCCTCGTCGTCTTCGTCGCCCTCGGCTGCCTCGGTGTAGTCCGAGAGCGGGCCGCGCCACTCCTCGAACCAGGCGATGAAGTCGGCGGGGTACTGCTCGCGCGGCGAGTTCCAGACGAAGTCAGGGGCGTCGGTCATGGTTGCCTTCCTTGGTGTTCGCACCAGGCCTGCCAGACGTCGGCGGCCAGGGCGAGGTAGTCAGCGTACACCCCCACCCTCACCCCAGCGAACATCGCCGTGAATAGATTGAGGCAGGCTTGCGTGACGTCTGGAACGTGCTCGCAGCGCGGCAGCGCTTGGATGATGAGCCCCGCCTCGAACAAGTATTCATCGTCGGGCGCGCCCATGAGGATGAGTCCGATCGGGTCGTGCGCGGCGACGATGTCCTCGATTCGCTTCTGCAACTCCTGATCACGGTTGGCTTCGTTCACGCCTTGAACCCTCTGATCGCAGTTGCCGCTTCTGTGAACTGGTGGTCAAGGCCACCACTGAACTCGCGCCAGGTGAGCACGTCTGATTCCCAGCGCGAGACTTCGGTTTGTTTGCCTGCGATCTCACGGTTGTACTTCTTCAGGCGCGCCGTGGTGCGACCACCCTGCGGTGCGGTCGACGGAAAGACTCCGACGTGTTGGCTCGGGAGGAGTCCAGAGGACACCAGGCAATCGATGGTGGGTGGGCGAATGTAGAGGAAGAGGCGACGGGTCATGGTGCAGCCCACCCATCGTCAGTGTAGGTAGAGGGTGGCCCAAGAACGCGCTTGAACCACACGAACGCCATGGCGCTTTTGAGGACGTACATCGAGGACGAGACGACCAGCTCGTGCTCGCCGATGCTCAGGCAGTCGCGGGGGCGGGGGTAGAACGGAAGGTCAGTTTCCACGCGGTGGAGCTGAGCCGTGCGGTCTGATGCGCCGATTGGTAGGAAGAGGACCGTCCTCACGCCTCTGCCTCGACTATGGCCAGCTCTGTCTCGAGCAACGTCAACCCGTACTTAGCTTCGCTGCTATCAAGGCAGAACTCAACGGCTACCTCGCCATGCGCTAGGCACCAGGGGTTGCCTTGGCAGGTTGGAGTGCTGATCACAGTTCCGAGCCCGGTGGGTCCTTCGTCGTCGGATAGCTCGAGCAGCCACCCAGTGAACAGGACGCGATCGCCGACCCTCATGCTGCCACGTCAACGCCCGCGCGGAACGCAGCGGATAGGCGACGCATGACCTCGGATGAGGTTTTGCCGGCGCGGACATACCTTGCAGCCACGGCGGAGGTGACCCGCATCTTCCTGGCGATCTGGTTCGTGGTGAGCCCTGTTGCGTCGAGCGCGATAGCTTCGATGCACGTGTACACCCCGGAGGATGTATTGCTGACGGGCACAGTCGAGTCGATGATGGCGTCGCCGATCGGCTTCGTCGCCTTCTTTTCAGTCTTAGTGATCTCAGTTTCCGCTTCCGTTTCGTCAGCCATGGTCGTACTCCTGTTTGGCCCTCCTCACGCGGTCTAAAGTACCTACTGCCTTTTGTGTTGACAACGGAAATCACTTTGCTTTCACCTAAAAAGACACAGTTGTCCAACTTCATTGTCCACGTGGATAGGGTTTTTGAGTACCCGGAGCGGGGCGTTTCGATTGCTGGCGGGAGAAACATGTGCCTCCGCGGGGATGTACCAATTGTGGACCCGTTCGACGGGTCCACAAGGACGGTAGCGGACAGGTGCGCGAGGGGGGAGAGCTTTCATGTATGGGCTATGGGGGAAAGTGGTCACCCTATCATAGCCAAGGCACTCCCGCCGGCGGCGTTTGCCGTCGAGAGGATGTTAGAGGTTACCCTCTCGGACGGTTCGCGCTTCGCAGCGACGCCGGGGCATAGGCTATGGGACGGGGTTAGCTGGGTGACGATCGCCTCGTTATTTTCCCGCCTTTCTTGCGGATCGACCCCCCTCCTTCAAGGATTGCCCTACGAGCAGCTTTTGTGCTTATCCCGAGGGAGACAGCTATATCGAGAAGACGATACCCTTCAGTATACAGACACAGAGCTTTTGCCGCGTGATGTTTGTCGCTCGCCTGTCTCGCCGCGGCAAGTTCTGCGTGGTAATTTGCGATTCCTTCATTTATCCGGGCTTGGCCATTCTCGGACCAACGAGGGCGTTTCCCTTTTAATTCGTGTCGAAGGTGGTCGGCGTTGGAGGAAAATAGTTCTAAGTTCTCTGGGCGGTTGTCCGAGTTGTCCCCGTTCAAATGATGAACAACCTCGCCCTGCAGTAAGAATCGACCAAGGGCTTTCTCCATTACGAGGCGGTGTTCTCTTACATAACCCTGCTTGTTCGCCCCAGGGTGGTCTGGGCGCTTTAGTAGGATGTAGCCGTGTTTATCGACGACTCGCCCGCCGTTCCAGCGGCCGTGTCTTTCTAGGGGGGCTCCTGTTGGACGAACCTCCCCGCCAGCGGCTCGCACAGCCTCCCCGACCCTGCCACCTGTTGTTTTCAGAACAGCTGCAACTTCATCAAGGGAGAGCCCGCTTTCGTAGAGTTTCCTCGCGTGCGCCCTCCTCTCCTCGTCCCACAGTTTGCCATCTCTTTGTGACCAACGCAGGACTCTCCCGCCGGCGGCGCGGACAGCTCTGGCTACTGCAGGGGAGGATGCTTTGTACGACCTCCCGATCTCTATCAAACTCTCCCCTTGTTCATGCCGTGAACGCGCCGCGGCGCACATCTCCGGTGTCCAGAACGCAAGGGTCAGGCGTGGTACATAAGTACCGCCAGCTCGAGCGATTGCTGCGGCCAGTCGCGTTATGTTTGTCCCCATCCTTTCGGCGATCTCACCCACAGACAACTCGCCAGATTCGTATAAAGTGCGCGCCTCTGCACACCGCTCCGCGGACCATTCCATGTAAAACCCCCAGAGTTAGGTACCACTCAATAGTGTCTATAGCAGAGGTCGAACCGTCTGTCTACTACGACTTCCATGTCCCCGTGTACAACTGCTATTGGGCCTGCGGGGTATGGCACCACAATAGCGGCAAAACGAGTGGCCTTGTGGAGCCCATTGCGTGGGGGGTTTGGGGTAAGACCCTAAGCCGAGAGCCGGTGGAAACGAAGGGCGCGGCGGTCGAGATCATGACAACCACGCACCAGTTCCGTCGCGAGCTGAAGGCCAACGGGACACAGTTGTTCCGCTTCGGCCGCCTTGGTGAGACCCCTGCGGAGTACACGACCACCACGAAAGCGACAGCGGCCGTCGAGGCAGAGTTCGGTACATTCGAAATGTGGCGGCGCACGAACGTCTTCACATCGCTTGACGCAGCGGTGTTCTCGGCCGCCACCGACAGCCAGCGCAAGCAGTTCCTCGAGCTGCTTTTAGGTATCGACGGTCGTTTCAATGAGCCGCTCAAGCGGCTGAAGGCCGAGGTGAAGGAGAAGGCGCTCGCGGGTCAGCAGTTGACCCAGAGGCTGAAGGCGATTGAGGCGTCGCAGCTCGAGCTGCAGGACATCTTGGCGAAGGCTGCGTTGCAGCACCAGGAGAGCACGTACGACCCGGCCGCTGCGCGCGCGGATGAAGCTCGTTACCATGAGTTGGACGCGGTTATCCGTCAGACTTCGGCCAAGGTTGGCGCCGCGCAGCAGGCTGTGGCCCAAGCACACCGCAGTCGGCTTCAGTTGGCAGATGGCAAGTGCGTGGCTTGCGGCTCCGTCATCCCAGGGGACACGGTTGCAGCCCAGGAGGAGAGCGTGGCACGTGCGCGCCGCGAGGCGGAGCGCGTGCAGGCCGAGTGCAAGGACGAGCTGGCACAGTTGACGGACACACTGAGCACGGTTCGCCGTCAGCTCGAGCGGCATCGTCAGCAGCAGATGGAATCGCGTGTGGCCGCACAAGTGAAGTCGCAGGCAGCTTCGACCGAAGGGCGGCTCGTTGTGCTTGATGGCGAGCTGTTCGACGCCAGCCTCGACCTGACACAGTTGGAGGAGGAGTACGCCTTCCTAAAGGAAGTGGAGCGAGCCCTCGGCAGCGAGGGTGTGCGCGCCATGATGTTTGGGCGTGCGCTGACATCACTCGAGAAGCTGACGAACGCCTATATTTCGTGGTTGCACCCGGACGTGCGGGTGAAGCTGTCGCCCACGAAAGAAAAGAAGGATGGCGAAACTGTTGACGCAATTACCTTGACGATTGAGAATACAGGGAACGGCTCATATAGAGCCTGTTCACAAGGGGCGAAGCGTCGAATCGACTTGGCCCTTCTGCTTGCGCTTTCCAGGCTCTCGCCGAATAAGGGCGGGACGCTTTACCTCGACGAGGCCTTCGATGGTCTTGACGAGCAAGGGGTGCAGGGTGCGTGCGAGCTACTGGCCCACCTAGGGAAGAGCACGCACGTCGTTTTGATCACGCACAATAAGCAGCTCGCGAGCACGGTTGACGCCGTGCAGCGCCTAGAGTTCTAACCAGGCCTGCGGGCCACAGACGAGAGAGAGCGCAGTGAAGATTACCCGTCAGAATGACCAGTTCATCATCGAGAACAACGGCGAGCGGATTCGGGTGCACGTGAAAGCGTGTGACCTATTCGTCAACGCCCTTCGGTTCGCCCAGGACAACCTGACTGAGAATGAGTCGGTGACCCCCGTGCGGAGGGCTCGTGGGCTCCCGGTTCAGGTCGGTGGAGCCAAGCGTGGGCGCAAGCCGGGGACGAAGGTCGTCAATGGGAAGGTGGTGGCGGTCGACGCCGTCGTCGAGGCCCACCCCGTGCAGGCGACCCTCCCTGCCCCGGTCCCTGCAGTGGTCGTGGCCCCCGTGGAGGCCGTGGCCCATGCCGAGCCCGTGAGGAGGGCGAAGACCAACGGGAGCAAGCCGCCCCTCGACCCGAGCACGCGCAAGCGTGGTGGCCCGCCGCGTGAAGAAGTGAAGGCGAAGGATGTGAAGACTGGCGACTTCATCCGCAATCACCTCATCGAGCGGAAGAAGGCCACGGTCGCTGAGCTGACGGAGAAGTGGCTGCCGTACGTGGACAACGATCGGCGCAAGGCACAGCGCAGCATCATGATGTCCATCAACCACCCGACGCAGAAGCAGTTCAGCTTCGACGGGGAGACGGTCCGCCTGGCGATCTGACGTGGTGGCAGGGTACCAGCGGGCATGGGATGAGTTCCCTCAAGCCCTCGCAGCAGAGGGCTATGTACTCCTAGGGATGGCTATGAAGGTCTACTTCAAGAAGAAGGGGCCAGCCGGGAAATCCGAGGACTATCTGCCACTCGAGTACGTAACGCGCGTGCGCGCATGGTTGGACCAACACCCGTCCGTTTCGCGTTCGGTGCTTTTTTCTCCACGCTCAGGTGAGTCGAAGGTGCAGCGGTGGGTGTCGTACTATCTGCGGGCGCGAGCCCTCCTTGAGGGGGGCAAGAGCGCGAATGAAGTGGCGGCGGAGCTGGTCATCTCGCCGATGACGCTTAGGCACTGGGGTTTGGTAGGGAGGCGGTCGAAGGAGTACCTTGACATTGTGTCGAACCCACGATCGCAGATGGCACGGGCGCTCCGGGCCCACGGCATTGAGCCGCGTCGTCCGCGCAAGCGACGAGTACAGTTCATCGAACAGGAAGCCAGGTGATGGCCAAGCCACCCCCTCCTACGCACCAGAAGTACGATGAGATCGTGCAGGCCTACCGTCTGCTTGGAAGCCCGATGCACCGGCGCGCAGCCATTGTGGCTGGCACGGTGCCCGAGGTCACCAAGCATGCGTGGGAGCACGGTTGGCAGTTCGACGGTGAGGGGTACATGCCCCCCATTCGTGAGGAGTTCGCGCGCGAGGCGCTCGAGGCCCGTGTCAAACGGTCCAAGGTGCAGGCAGCGCTCCTAGAGGCCCGTCAGATTGACCTGACGGCGGAGCAGGACGACCAGGCCCTCCAGCGTGCGTTGGAGGGCCTGGCGGCGCGCGCAGGCGTGATTGCGTCCGAGCGGCTGCTGTCCACGTTCGTGAAGACGACGACCGAGGCCAACGAGGTGCTGGGACCTCGGTTCCTTCAGGAGGTCCGGCGAATAGCGCAGGACCCTGATACCAAGCTCGGGCAGATTCAGGCTGTGTTCGCCAAGCTAGCCAAGACGCTCAAGGAGAGCGTCGAGGCCTTGGAGAAAGCGCAGCAGGCAGAGCGCCGCGCCCTCGGGGAGGCAGACGTCAAGGTAGCCATCACGCACACGACCACCCCAGTGGAGGCCGTGCGTGACCTCTTCTCGTCATTCAAGGCGCTGCAGTCCGCGGCTCAGGCCAAGCTGCCAAAGCCAGTGGACGCAGTTGTCCTCGAGGCGAAGGACAGCGCTCAGCCTGCGCTCAGCTTGGCTGACGAGCTGGGGCTCGAGTGATGGTCACGGTTGCAAGGCGGGGGGCGCGCCGACGGCGACAGGTTGCATGATGACCTGCACGCGCGCGAGCTGTCGCCAGTGCTTCGAGGCTGCTTTGCAGCCGTGCCACTTGTACTTGTGCGGGTTCGACGTCATGGCCTCGGCCACACGCCAGGCGTCACGCGCCCCGCACTCTTTCGTCTTGGCGCCAAGGAAGCTATTCGTGCGCTGCACCCAGCACTCGGCGGCCAGGAGAAGATTGTCGCGCGAGCCCGGCCGCATGCCGCACCAGGCTTCCTGCCACTCGGCGATCTGCAATGGGCCGTGTGAGGCAGCGTGTCCGCCGCTGAAGTCGCCGCGGATGAGCCCCCCTTTGGGGGACTCAGTTCGCATGGATGCCTCAATGCACCAGATCGCCGGCAGGACTCCACGTGCAGACGATGGCACCCCGAGGTCGCCCTCGAGGCGAAGGAGAGCGAGCACGAGCCACGGGTCAGCCACCTCGCGGTTGGTCTGCCCACAGGTGTCAATCGAAGCGAGCACCAGCCTTTCTTCATTGCGTGTGGCGGGCTCCATCAGGAGCCCTCCGAGACGGTCGGGCCATGGGCCTTGCGGCGCGTCGGCGGGTGTGCACTGCAGCCCGTCTCGCGGGGCGGGGAGTGTCGCTGGCCGCGGTGCAACAGGTTGCCGCATGGTGATGACGGGCAGCTCTGCTTTTGCAGGCGGTTCGCAGGCGCGCACGACGGCGAAGGCCCCGACAGTGCAGGCCCAGCCTTTGAGTGCGAGTGATGTGGAGCGGTGATGGTCGACATTCATCAAATTGCCTCATTTACCGAAGAAGAATTACTCGAGCTTCAGCGGATAGACCCCGCTGGATTTGCGCGCTTGGCGCGCGACGTCAAGCAGAAACACATCGAAGCGGCACGCACTGACATTAACGCGTTCATCCCTTACGTGATGAAGGATGAGGGGACAGGCCTGCCAGTCGTGCAGAGCAAGCTGCATTACGAGATGCAGGACTTCGTTGAGAAGAATAGGTACTGCGTGATTTGGGGCGCGATCGAGTCGGCCAAATGCTCGACATCAAACACGATTTTGGTCACTTGCGATGGTCGGTTCACCACAGTAGGTGAGTTGTACGCCTCGCAGCAAGAGAAGCCGAACCAGAAGCAGTTGCAGCGCCTGCCGCGCTTATTGACGTTGGTTCCAGGTGTCAAGGGCTTGTCGGACTACCAAGTGGTGCCGGACCAGGTTGAGCGGGTGTGGCTGGATGCGGTGGTGCCGTGCAAGAAGATTCGGGCGGCGAACGGGTGTGTGCTTGAGGTGTCCCACCTTCATCCGTTGTGGGTGCGCCGCGCGGCAGGGAACAAGAAGTCGAAGTGGGTGTGGGTGAACGCCATGCACATCAAGCCCGGCGACTTCGTCATGGCCCCAACGGCGCTCCCGTTCAGACAACGATTGAACTCGAAGCCGGCCACGAGCGCCCAGAAGCAGAAAGCCTTTGAGCTTGGAGCGCTGTGGACCCTGGCTACGGATTCAGGGCAGTTCAAACGTAGGCCCGGCCACGGTGAGCTTGTGTCGCTGCGCAGCTCTAGCCGTTACCCGCAGGGGGCTCAGCACGACATCCAGCGCATCGTCCGGCATGTGGCCAAGGCTTGGGGTGAGACCCCAGAGTTCTTCGACGAGACCGGGGCCAATGGCAGTAGCGTTGTCTGGCGCGGTGTGGCATGCCGAGGATTGCTGACCCTGCTTATGAGACACGGACTTGCAGTCACCTACTCGAGCCCGCCCCGCCGGAACGTGAAGCGATTGCGGACCTACTACGCCAAGCCTCAGCTTCCCGTCTTCGGAGTGCCGGAGATGGTGTTGGACGGGGACCGAGAGACCATCGTCAACTTCCTTGCAGGCTTGTGCATTGGTGCAATCGAGTACTCGTTCAGCACAGGACACAAACTGCGATTGCGGGAGGAGGTGGCCCGCGGGGTGCTGCTCCTGCTGTCGCGCCTCGGTATCGTCGCGTCAGTTGCGCCTCCGCACAAAGGTTTCGTCACGCTGAAGATTCGTGCACAAGCCTTCTCACAGGTCATCGACTGCTTGACCTCGTACTCACCAAGGTATGCTGCATTCAGTGCGAAGTATGAAGACGACGTGCGGCACCCTGTGTACGCCACGCGCGTCATCGAGGTTACGGACACGCCGCCGCAGCCTGTCTATGGTATCGAGATGGCGAGCTACCACACGCACCTGACGTCAGGTATCTACACTCACAACACGCAGCAGATTTCGATTGCGCGGACGCTTTTCTGGCTAGGGAACAACCGCAATCTGAAGATATTGATCCTGCAGGCCAAGATGGACGGAGCCATCAAGACACTGGCTGCCATCAAGCAGTACATCGAGCACAGTGAGGAGTTGCACGAGGTTTTCCCCGAGCTGCGTCCAGGGGGTGAGTGGCGCGCGAACGCCATTCGTGTCGAGCGCGACATCATCGTCCGCACGCCGAGCGTGCTTGTAGCGGGTGTAGGCAGCCAGACTATCCTCGGTGACCGCTACGATAAATGCGTGATGGATGACGTCAATAACTACGAGAACACGCGCACGCAGTACCGCAGGGATGAGACGATGAATTGGATTGTCTCGACGCCGATGTCCCGCATGGTGGCGGAGGGTCAGATTGTCGTCATCGGAAACAAGTGGGGGGACGACACCTGCATGGAGCGGTTTGGTGGAGGAGGCATTCACAAAGGGATGCCTGGTTGGCGTTCGAAGGTGTTCCCCCTCATCACCCCTGAAGGTGAACTCACCTGGCCTGAGCGGTGGCCTTTGGAGCGCATCCTAGAGTGGGAGGGTACGCGTACCAAGGCCGAAGCGGACCGCGCACTTCGCTGCATCGCCCACTCAGATGAGACCAGCCTCTTCAAGCTGGATTGGTTCGAGGCAGCGTTGGTCAAGGGGCACGGGCTCTACGGTCAATCCGAGATGGCATGGTCCATTCCAGAGGCCGTGATTGAGCAGACGGGCCGGTACAAAGACAGCTACATCGTGACCGGCGTGGACATTGGCGTCACCCAGGCCGACACGTCGAGCTACACCGCGCTTGTGCACCTCTGCTTCCTCGCTGATGGCGACGTCGAGCTGCTCTGTGTCGAGCGAGGTCGCTTTACCACCCAGGGCATGCTCGAGAAGCTCCTCGATGCGCACGACCGCTATGGGCAACAGGTGATGTTCGTGGAATCGGTGGCAGCCCAAGCATTCATCTTGGGCTTTCTCCGCATGCTACGCCCCGGCATTCGGGTGGAGCCCTTCAACACACGGGGCTCTGGTAACGTGATGACGAACAAGCACCACCACACCCTCGGGATGCGCTCGGTTGCGGTCGAGCTGGAGCGAGGGTATTGGGCGTTGCCCCGAGCAGAGGATGGGCGCATCGCCAACGAGGTGCGCGAGCTAATTGAAGGGCTCAGAAAGTACACCCCGCAAGGGAAGGCAGCTGACACCGCGATGGCAGCATGGATAGCTCTTCAAGGGGGACGCAGCTTCTTTGTAGGGGAGCAAGGGGAACAACGAACGTTTGGCCAGGTGCGGCCAGGGCGACTCTCGCAAGCAGAGGAGCGGGCCGGCGCGGCTGATGAGCTATGGTCGAATCTGAGGGCCGAGCTGGACCTCTGATGCTGGTTGGGGCATGAGGCGTCATCAACTAGGGTTAGCCCACAAGACTTGGAATTGGTCTACCCTAGGCGGCAAGCGGCACAGCGCCGCGTCCACCACATAGCCCCGCTGGGGCGAGGAGAGAGACCATGGCAGGGCTTGTTCGCATCGAGGTCGTGACTGAGGCTGACGGGACGTTCACGTCGTCCGCCCGCTATGAGGGTGAGCTTGGCGCGCTCTGCGCGTCGAACAACAACGCGACGCGCAAGACGGGCATCGCTGCCGTCGTCACCGCGCTCGCGGCGGCGTGGCAGGGTGACCTGTCGCTCTACCCGATGATCGCCATCGCGGCGCCGCGCGGTCTGCAGCCGTGACGGAGTTGCGCGGCCAGATGGTCGCGCAGTTGTACCAGGTGGGTGGCACCTGGTACGCCGAGGCTCGCCTGGACGGGCAACAAGCTGTCCTCGTCCAGGCGTCCGCCGGCACCTTCGCACTCGCGTTCGCGGCTATGCAGACCGCGATGGCCGCCTCTATCTGGGGTGACCTCAATCAACTGCCGATGGTGCTAGTCCCCCGATTTCGAGGGAAGCAGCCCCAATGAAAACGCTCTGTTTCGCTGCTGTCTTGTTCGTGGCCTGCGACACCGCGCTCGTGGGAGACGAGAACGCCAACCAAACGTCGGCATTCTCTGTGCTGGTTGAAGAGGCCATGCCCACCACCAGGGACCCCCCGGTCCCGGCCACGATTGCGCAGTCGGCGTGCTCGTTTCGAGCACGCATGGAAGCGCTCATGCGAAACCTGTCGACGTGTTGGATGCGCGATTCATACGTCGACATCGTGATGGACATCGTCTGCCCGATGGACGGGCTTCATGAGGACATCACTAAGAAGCTGCACACGCTGGTCACGTGCCACGGGCTCGAGGTCCTCGAAGCCGACGGTTCTTTGTGGTACCGCTGGCCGGACGTTGAGACGCGGCAGGCCGCGATAGACGCGGCCGTCGCACTCAAGTCCAAGTTCAACTGACCTAGCTGACCTAGCGCTAACGATCATCCCTGAGCAATCACCTCAGCCTTGCTCTTAGCCGCTCCGTGCGAGCGGAACGCAACCACCACGGCGCGGTCCCTGACTGCGCACAGGCCGCACTCGGCACATGTGGCGCGCTTGCCTGTTTGAGCGTGGCAGACCACCACAGGCAGACCACCAGGGGTCCGCCCTTTGTCCGGGTAGACCTCCGGCACCAGAGCAGCCACGGGGCCAATACCGAGGCTTTGGAGCTTGTCCGCCTCGGTTAAGTTATTGGCGGACAAGTTGATGACAAAACCAGCGTCATTGGCAGCTTTGATGCTATCGCGGTTGCCCTTGGCGAACATGGAGCTACCCCCCCAACACCGGAACATGGGTGAAGGTGAATGGCTGCGTGTGAGCGCTGGCTTCGACCAATTGCGCGAGTTGCTTCGCGTCCACATAGTCACCCACCCCCGGTAGGTCACCGGCTTGGTTGTGCCGCCAGAGCTGGCCCGGCTTGATGGTTCGTACCTTGGCGAGGAAGGCTTTGAAGCTGTAGCCAGCGTCGCCGCGTGACACCTTCTGCCACCACATCGCCACGTGGCCTTGGTCCGCGTAGCAGCCGTTGGATTTGAGCGGACAAGCGTCCGGGCAGCTTTTGGCCCCTGTCGTTGAGACAGGGATGCGCCCTGTTTTCGTGTTGTTCGAGACCATCGTCAGGTGGTAGTTCATCGTGGCCCTCCTTGAATGGAACTGTTGTCCACCATCGATGTGGGGCCGCGGTCGCCGCCTCTCTCGCGAGTCAATGCCCACGCCTGCACCAGCGCCGCCACGTCATTGATGATATAGAAGGCGTCATCCTCCTCAGAGGGGCCGCCGTTCGGGTAGTGTGCATCGGTATACAGGTGGTACAGGGTCGGCCATCCCTGTGGCAGGCCGTTCTTGGCCACGTGCGCCCGCATCCAGTTCTCGACGCGGTTGGCGAAGCTCGCCTCTTGGTTTTCAGCCACGGAGCGGCCTGGCCCGAAGGTCTTCACGGTAGACATACAACCTCCAAGTTGTGACGTGCGTAGAGTGACTACGCATTGCCTCATCGGTGGCGGAACGACCGCCAGACGCCTCGCGGCGTTTCGGCTCTCTCAAGCAGGCGGCTCTCTCAAGCAGGATTGCGTGTGCGCACGTTGTGCACGTCCTCGTTGACCCAGACCCATGTGCCGAGCACCTTCACTAGGCAGCGGTACTGCCCGCCGTACCGGAAGGCCACGGTGGGCTGCCAGACGATGACTTGTTCGCCGTGGCCCGGCGCACACCCGCACATGACGACGCGGCGTTCATGACTCATTTCGTGGTTGAGCATTGTGGTTTCTCCGTGTGCTTGTCGATGTGTTCTTGGATAGACGTCGCGCTCTGCCCGTAGAGCGCCCACCCCTCCAATTTCACTTTGGAGAGGCTGGGTACCCAATCTTTGTGCGGGTTGTCCAGAAGTGCCTGCTCGTGCTCGCACGAGGCGGCACCACGCACATCGAAATCCTCTGAGGCCTTTTCCAGCTTGATGAGACGTGCCGGCACGCCGTCTAGGTAAAGCACAGCAAACGTGCGATTGGGGTCCAGTGGTTTCACCATAGGGGGCATCCGTTAGCCTTCAGGAGGGCTCTCACCTGGGCCCATTCTGTCAGGATGAGCCCGCTTGGCATCATTCGCCAAGCGGGCCTGCCGTCCACCTGGACAGGGTCAAAGCCGTTGTCCTTCCCGGTGAATACCGGAAGGGTTTCCCGGTTTGTGATACGCCCGTCGGCATCCAAATGGATGTAACCAAAAACTTCTTGCACTGGCGGTTTCATACCTTCCTCCTGTTGACTGACATTCCGCTGCACACACCGCTTGCGATGTAGCGGTAGTTTATGGTGTGCGAGAAGAACTCAGGGTATTTGCCTTTGTATGGCGTGACAGAGGTCACGACCGCTTTGGCTTCATAGAGCGGCACGATGATGTCGCCCACCTGCTCTAAACGCTCCATCTCAGTCCCCCGTGAAGCCGCCCGAGCCGGCCCGGTCGTACTCGCGTGCGATGGCGTCGTCACGGCGCTTGGTCTCTTCACTGATGAGCGGCGCACCGCCAAGGAGCTTGCGCAGCTCGAAGAGCGGCTTGAGGACGAAGATGTCCTCGAACGCAATGTGCTCGTCGTGCAGGAGGCCGCCATGGCGGGCATGGGCCGGCACGACCAGAGACCAGTCCGGCACGCGCCCAGGGGCCAGGATGACGAGGGCGCTGTATCGCTGGTCTTCCATCGAGACCATGAGCTTGTGGCCCGCAGGCCCAGCATCGACGGTCCGTGCGGACCACCACGGAGGCAGGTTGGCGTTGAGCGCATCCGCATATTGCTGCGGCGTGCGGCGCACGTAGCGCGCGGTTTCACTGATGTAGTTGATGACCATATAGGGCTCCTTTGAAAGAGGAAAACGGTCGCCGAGGCGTGCCGTACCAGCGACTCCAGGAGAGCGCAAGCACGCCTCGGCGACATCGCGAAAGGGGCACCCACCCAGCGGCGCGGAGGTAACGCAGCGCGGGGTGGGGCCAGGGATGACGAGGACATCAGTCCTCGCCGATGGTCTCCATCACAGCACCTCGGCTGGCAGGTTGCCGATGCACTCGCGCGCGAGTGCCGCGAACTCCTCGGCCTCGCCGGACTGGCTCGCGAGGTTGCTCGCCACGCTATTGATGGCGACCATCACGCCTTCTGACGTGGTTGCGTAGTCGTCCAGCAGCACGCCCGCGCGCTCGTCGTAGTCCTTCCCGCCCGCCCACTGGCTGGTCGAGGTGAAGACGCCGTAGACGATGTACTTGGTGTAGCCCGCCGACGACCGCGAGCGCACGACGATACGCCAGGACTTCTTCCTGTTGGCCTGGCAGAAGTGCTCGTTGTCGTGCCACGAGTCCCTGGCCTCGGCCAGGATGGGCCACTCAGACTTGGTGATGGCGACGGGGCGGCGGTTGGTCAGCGTGATCGTGAGGTCACTCATTGTCTTGTCTTCCTTGGTGATGGCGACGTTGTTGCTCGAGAACGGTCGAGCACCGAGAGCTGATGGGCTCTGTGCTGCCCGTGGCGGACCACGGGCAGGCCAGAAGAATCAGCGTATTACCAGGAGGCTCGATAGATGAAGGTGACGTCCGGGTCGTGAGCCAGCGCATGTCCGAGCTGCCGGACGGTGTCGCGCAAGTCGTCGAAGTAATGCTCGTCGCACGAGGTGATTCCGAAGAAGGAGCCTTCTTTAGGCGGCAGCAGTTCGAGTGCTGTGTTAGGGTGATCGATGACCCCCCGGCAGACGCTATGCAGCTCTGCTAGCTGCTCGCGCGTCACCTCTACAGGCTTGCACTCGTCTACTCCGCCCGCCACTTTGACCACAAACCAGTGGTGGACAGCGTTGGCCTTGCGCCAATACCCGATGCAGACATCTGCGAGGAGAATGCCCTCATGAAGAGTCACGTGCCCGTGAGGTGAGTGGTCGTTCATGGTAAGGCCTGTGGCAGTTTGGAGTGCCAGCGCCAAAGTGGCTGGACCGTGGTGGTATCCGCTGATGTAGCCGTCGTCCTGGCGCTCGAAGCGGCGGTTGGCTCGGCGTACTCGGCGCTCTTCCACGCCAGCCAACAGTTGCGAATACCCTTCCGCCGAAGCGGGGATGGCCTTCTTGGCGTAGAGATACATGTCGAGACCCATACTTTCCTCCTAATTGAGAGGGAGCTGAAGTCGCTCCATCCTGGTGGTGAGCCTTGCGCCCTGGTCCTCGGCCAAGTCAGGCCACCATTTGATGATGGACGCCTTGAGGCCGGCGAGGAGCACAGGTCGCACGGCAGGGCTCATGTCGAAGCGATCAAAGAAGAACCAGCGGACGATGAGCGCCTCGCAGTCCTCCTCGTACCACCCGCCGCTGCACCGCCACTTGGCAGGGATGAGCCGTTGGAGTGCAGCGGAGAGCTTGAGGCCTCCGTGGCCTGCCGTCGTCACGTCCCAGCACCCCTCGAACATCTTGTCGCACGTCTGGGCCTTGCCCCAGGGCGTGCGCATGCCGACGTGAGGTACGCCGCGCGGTCGAGGGTTGCACCAGTCGTCACCTTGAAGGATTCCCATACTGACCCCCTTAGAAAATGAGCGGCGGCTTGAGCTTGAGTGCCACGCAAGCCTTGCCGATGTTGTTGGCGATGAGCGCCGTCGCGTCATTCGTGGTGGGCTTCCTCTTCGCAGCCGATCGCCTTGCGTCTTTGGCGGAGCGCCGTTTGTAGAGCCCGACCACGTACTCCAGTCGATTGAACGCGACCATCGCATCGTCGTCGAGCTTCTCTGCGAGTGCGCACACCGCCTCCTTGAAGCAACGACGCAGTTCGTCGTGCTTCAAGAGGTCGGTGGCCACGTCGCCCACAGCGTCAGGTCCGCCAAGGGCGTTGATAATGAGTTCGTAGGCTTGGTGGTTCATTTGATTCCCCTCTTCGGGCGGTTGGCCTCCCAGATAGCGGGCAGGAACCCGCCCTTGATGAGCCACTCGTGCAGGTTCTGCACGTCTTCTGCGAGTTGGAAGGCGAGGTCGATAACCTCTGCCCCGCCCCCACCTTCCCCATCGCAGGCTTCGAGAATCATGTCGGCCGTGCTCAGGGCACGTGCCAAGGCGTTGTTCGGGTCCAAGATACACCTCCTCAATGGCGCGGAGCGACCGCGTGTTGTCATCTTCAGTGGCAGAGCTACTGCCAGACGCCTCGCGGCGTTTCGACATGTCAAGTGCGACGGTGCGACGGTGCGACGCCGCACTGAGCACACCCGCGCTGGCTCAGTTGCGAACGTGCGCGTACGCCAGTTGCGTGGTGTGGTGCCACGTCAGCCCGCCCGCGCTGGCCTCAAGCGCCTCCGCGCCCCAACGATTCTGCACCGTCTGCGAGTAGCGCGTGACGCCATTGATGATACCGAAGGGTGTGATGCGCTCACTCCCCTCGACCCAGTAGGCCGCTGCGAGCCCGTCCACGTCCGTCAGGCGCGCATCGAGCTGCCCCGTCCGCACCATCCCCTCATAGAGGGCGTGGATACGCTGACCGGCGTCCAGCTCCACCCAGGGCGTCATTTCCTCACCTTTCACCTGGTGAAGGACAGGCGTCACCTCGTGCGCCTGGGCATAGCCCCAGGCCTCCGTGATGCGCCCCAGGCCACGGTCGAGCGAGAAGGCCTGTTGCACGAGGTCACGCAGCTTGGTCAACTGCACGCCCACGTCACCTCGATGTACGAGCGACGCAAGGTCCACCGTCGTTGCATTGAAGACTGAGCGGTTCGCGCACGAATTGCGCTTGCACCAGATGGAGCCCGTCACCCTCCCGCGCACGCCATCGTGGAACTTGAAGCGCGCGCCCACCGAGTGCAGCTCACCCACACCAGGGAAGTCGACCTCGCGAAGGCACGTCACGTCCACCCACCCGCGAGCGTCGGGCCCATCGTAGAACACCTCGGCCCGCGAGCCCCTCGGGGCACAGTCCGCCACGTGCCGCGCCACCCAGTCGCCATCGATAGGCGTGTAGCCCTTCGAGACGACCGTGAAGACCTCATCCCGCCCATCGAACGTGCGCTCCCGACACACCAGGCCGGTCGTCCGCTTGGACGTGCTCGCGTGGTGGTTGAGGAGTTGCACGCGCAACTCCTGGGGCAGCCCCGCCATGTAGTCGATGCCCTTCTCGTATCCGAGGAAGGGCGCCGCGTGGCGGTGGGCGTTGGGCGTCCACAGATGGGACCCCACACGAACACCGAGCGCAGAGGGCGCGAAGAACATTTCGTTCGGGTGGAGCGCGTGCTCCACCCGCCGCTCATCTTCGATGGTCTCGATGAGGCCCTGACAGGCCTCCTCCGTCGTCGGCATGGCCTCGAAGGCCGCTTGATGCCGCGCGGCGGCCCTCGGACCGGCTTCGAGCTGGTAGCCCGTCGGCCCAGCCCCCTCATTTCGGAGGTGGTCGGGCACGAAGCCCACCGCCTCCAACGCGGCCCGGTCAGCCGCCGCCTGTATGGCGCGCGGCAGGGCCGCGGTCTCAGTCACGATTTCAACGACCGGCACGAGGGCCGGCGTCAGCACATCGCACTCTTCAGGAGTGCGCAAGTCGAGTCTCATACAGAACCTCCGTAAACGGAGCACAGTCGCTCCCTTCTGCCAACTGGCGTCAACGTGACGCCAGTTGGCAGAAGGGAGCGGGCGGCACATGCCACCCACCTCCAGGCCTCTAGTCGGGGACACAGCTATCCGCTGTGTTGGTCACGAGAGCATCCTCCAATTCGCAGCACCAGTCGCGGTACCCGATGGGCACCACAAGGCGCAGCTCGACCCGCGAAGGGCCGAAGTTGCCCGCCACGCAAGAGGCGTGCGCCACCTCGGTGGCCAGGTCGAACGCGAGCTGCACGGCAGCCCGCACGTGGAACGGCTCGACGCCGTCGCGCCCCTGGTCGGGCTCGACGATGATGTAGACGTCGCCCCGCTCGGGGACGACGTCCACGCGCGCATGTCGTGCCAGGCACGAGCGCAAGAATGTCTTCGGGTCAGACACAAACACCTCCAGCCCCTTCGAGGGGCACGAGCACAGTCGCTCGACCCTGCCACTGCCGTCAACGTGACGCCAGTTGGCAGGACGGAGCGAGGCAGCCTCGTAGGGCTGCCAGGCCGCTCAGGGAGCCTCCGTCCAAATCCACGCGCGTCCCGGGCAACGCCCGGTGCACACGGTTCTGCCGGCGAACTTGATCTCGGCCCGCCGAGCGCCGGCGCCGTCCCAGATAGAGAGGCGGGTACAGGCGCGTTTCGCGCCGATGAGGGTCGCCGCCGACCCGAAAAGGTCACCGACCTCCGGGTGCGGCACCCGGTAGAAGAATGGCTCATTGAGTTTTCCGTCTGACATTTCACACCTCCGCTAAGTTGGCTGGGTTGTAAATTCGATAGAAATAGGGCGGACGTTTGCGCCAACGTGCAAACGTCACCCGCAGAAATACCCCTGGCGTAGGTACACACGTACATACGCCGCCGTTGTTGTCAGTCGATAACAACCCTCGCCCAGGCCTCCCAGCTTGAGCTTGGTTATCGACTGACAGCAACGTTGGGTGTCAAGCTATTGAAACCATTGTCAATAGGTACTGACAGAGTTGTCAATAGGCATGGCACCCACCGAGGGTCATTGGCGACGGTTGCCCCGTCGCCGTCCAACCGCCTCGACGACGGCAGTGATCGCCACCACCGTGCCGAGGAAAACGAGGACACAGAGGGCGAGCATCATTGCGATGCCCTCGCCTGGTCGAGCCGGCGGCACCATTGCCGCGTCTCGACTTCCAACGCCAAGCCCAGGGCCGCGTTGCCGCGAGCCCAGGCCTCCATCCGCCGGCGGGCCCCGGGCGAGCCCGGGACCGCCACCCCGAGCACGGACGCCGCCTCGACAGCGTCGGCTTCCTCCTCGGCCAACGCCGAACAGGAACGAGCGACCCACGCCAGCGAGGCAGCGGCCTGGGCGGCCTCGACACGCATGCGAGCGGCCAGGGCCGCCAGTTTCAGCCGCAACTCACCTGTGGAAAGAGCCATACGACCTCCGGGGACAAGGACGCACACGAAGCCAACCCACCATAGGAAGACAACGTGGAACGCCGTTCAGCCATGGCCCACAAGGGGCACGTGGCCATGGTGCAAAGGAGCGTCAAAGCCAAGCGCGAAGCCATCGGCAACGCAAGGCCAACGCAAGAAGGCGACGACGTGCCTCGCACGTGGTCGCCATGGTTCGGTTCGGCCGAAGACCGCGAGAACAAGGCCAGCGCAAGCGCCAGGCACGGTCCTACAGCGGCCGCAAAGCGGCCAAGATCAACGCCCCGACGCTATATGCGTGCGTGGGCGGACGCGAGCACGTCATCACCACGGCGGCCCGATGGCCCCGGTGACGGCTCGACGAGGGAACGCGCGTGCGCGGCCGCGGCCGCGAGACGCACAGGAGGAGGAACCGCGACCACGACCCGAGGCGCGCGGCAGGCGGACGTGAGGACGTCGGCGACCATGCGCGCCCATGAGACACGCTCGGCCAGGCGGCGTGCCGCCCGTCGGGCGGACTCG
>SXGR01307789.1_pt1 | contig 21202 bp, 16 predicted proteins | sample 3174711 | NCBI WGS metagenome assembly SXGR01 (sample SAMN11356860, study PRJNA531348) | freshwater metagenome | isolation source: freshwater sample F1-60 | place: China: Fuxian Lake, Yuxi | collected 2017-12-25 | reverse complement strand
AGCGTCACGCTCCAGGAGGCGAAGGACGTGGTGGACATCGCCAAGCGCAACCACATCGGCTACCTGCTCTTCGTCGGCGGCGAGCCGATGGCGCACCGCGACCTGCGCGCGATGGTCCGTTACTCGGCGGAGCAAGGCATCCACCCGATGATTTGCACCAACGGCGGCCTGTGGAATGACGACAATCTCAAGGCCCTTGCCGGCGACGGACTCACGAGCGTCATTATGTCCATTGACGCGCACGACGTGGCCAAGCACGAGACCAACCGCGGCCTCCCGGACGTTTGCCGGAAGATCAAGAAGGCGAACGAGTATTTCCACAGCGTCGGCATCCAGACCACGGCGAGCATCACGGCCAGCCGGTTGATTGAGGACTACGAGAAGCTGCCCGCCTTCCTCGAAAGCCTCAGCTTCACGAGTTGCACGTTCAGCTACCCGCTCACGAATCTCGCCAGCAGCTACCTGAGCTTCAGCGACAGCGGCCTGGTGAACTTCAACAACACCGAACTCCTCGCGCTCTTCGAGAACATCAAGCGCATGAAGCGCAGCAGCGGCTACCCGGTGGTGAACCCCACCGAGTCGCTCGACGAGATGCAGCGCCACCTGCGCGGCGAGAAGGAGCAGTTCGGCTGCCTCGGCGGGCACAAGTATTTCTACCTCGACTGGAACCTCGACCTCTACCGCTGCCACGCGTGGGACAAGCCCATGTGCAAGGTCTATGAGTGGGACGACTCCAAGCTCATCCGCGACGGCTGCACCAAGTGCATGATTGACTGCTACCGCGACCCCAGCGTGCTCCAGCACGTCGCCATCAACGTCAGCGACGCCTGGCACGCGCTGAAGAAAGGCGACCTCGGCACCGCCGCGATGAAGGTGCTCGACTCGAAGAACGTGACCTCGCTCAAGGCCGTGTGGGAGGATCGCAAGTGGATTGGGAAGGTTTGAGCAGCGACGTGATGCGTGATGCGTAATCCGTGACCACTGCCTAATGCATCCTGATTAAATCACGCATCACCTCGCGATGTCCAAAGTCTATTTCTACTACTCGGCGATGAACGCGGGGAAGAGCACCTTGCTCCTCCAGTCCAGCTACAACTATCAGGAGCGCGGCATGAACACGCTCGTGCTCGCGCCGCAGTTCGACACTCGATCCGGCCCCGGCAAGGTCGCCTCCCGCATCGGCCTCTCGGCGGAGGCGAAGGGCTTTAAGCGCGACGAAAACCTCTACACTCTCGCCGAGGAAGACCACGAGAAGCGCATCCTCTCCTGCGTGCTCGTGGACGAGGCGCAGTTCCTCACCAAGGCCCAGGTCGAGCAACTCACCGACCTCGCCGACCGCCTGCGCATCCCAGTCCTCTGCTACGGCCTGCGCACCGACTTTCAGGGCAATCTCTTCGAGGGCAGCCAGTGGCTCCTCGCGTGGGCGGACAACCTGATTGAGCTGAAAACCATCTGCCACTGCGGTCGCAAAGCCACGATGGTCCTGCGTCTCGACGCCGGCGGCGCGCCCGTGAAGACCGGCGCGCAGATCGAAATCGGCGGCAACGAGCGCTACGTCTCCGTCTGCCGCCGCCACTACAAGGAAAGCCAGAACGCGTGGCTGCTCTGAACGCAAAACGCGACGGCTGAGGCCGTCGCGTTCGCGAGAAACAAATTGGCTGGTCGAGGTTACTTCGCGTTGTCCTTAACGAACTTGATCGCGCCGGCGACGAACTCGCTGGGCTCCTTCGCGAAGGTTCCGTTGTCGGTCTCGATGGCCAGCACGCCGGGCCACTTGGCTTTCTTCAGCTCGGCGAGCAGGCCTTTGTAATTCGCAGCGCCGGTGCCGACCATGACGTCGGTGATGACCTGCTTGCCGTCAATGGTGTCCACCTTCTTGTCCTTGAGGTGGATGTCATACACGCGGCCCTTGTAGTCCACGAACGCCTTCCCGGCGTCGAAGCCCGCGCCGGTGATGTGGCCCACGTCCATGCACACGCCGATGCGCGCGTCGCGGTCCTTGAGCACGGACCAGACTTTCTCCGGCGTGCCATAGACGGAATCCTTGCCGTGGTTGTGGATGGCGAGCTTGATGTCGTATTCCTTCACCAGCTCCTCGAGGCCGTCCCACAGGGCCTTTTCGTTCTTCGGCTCGACGATGATGACCTTGATGCCCATCGCCTTGGCGAAGACGAAGAGCTTCCGGTTCACTTCCTTGTCCGACGAGGTGCCCGCCACGCCGAACGTGTAGAAGCTCATGCCCTTTGCCTCGAGCACGGCCTTCCGCTTCTTCGCCTCGTCGAGCGAGCCCATCGGGTCAATGTGCTTGCCGATGGCCTGGATGTGCTTCAGGCCCTGCTTCTCGGCGAAGGCGACCATCTCTTCGAAGGTCATGTTGCGGCAGGTCCAGGTCTGGAGGCCGACCTTGGGCGCATAGTCGGCGGCTTGAGTGGAGGTGAGTAGGAAGCTGGTCAAGGCCAGCGCGAGGAGGAGTTTAGCTTTCATATGATTTTGGAAAGGTTGCCCGCAGATGACGCGGATAACACGGATAAATTCGCCGACATCCGTGTCATCTGCGGGTAAAAATCACTTCGCTGGCGTCACGAGCAAGTCATCGAACTGTATCGGTGTGCCGGAGAATGGCAGGCCCCAGATGGACGGGCGGCCCGGAGTCGGCGCGGTGGTCTCAGCGAAGTTGATCTGCCACGCGGCTGGCTCGGGTGTGCCTTGCGCCCAGACCTTGCCCTCGGCCTTCCACTCGCCGTCCTTGACCATGCGGACTTGGAATTTCAGTTGCGCCCACTCGCCGGATTTCCAGTCGAACGGCACCGTCGCCTTCAGGTCCTCGCCCTTGTAGATCTCGAGCGCCTTCTTGGACGGCGTGACCTGGAGCTTGTAGCCGCCCACGCCGCTGAGGCCCACGGCGAGCACCGGGAAACGCCGGCCCTTGCCGGTGCCGAGGATGCGCGCCTGCACGCAGACGCCCTCCTTCTCCGTCGGGCCGAAGAGCACGCCGAAGGTGTCCAGCGGATCGCCGGGCAACTCCAGCACCTTGCCGCCGACGGCCTGCTTCACGGCGAAACCACCATCCAGCACGAGCATCCCATCCGGCACCTTGTCCACGTCAGTCTTCTCGAAGTCCTGGGAGTAAACTGCTTTCGCGGCGGGCGCGGGCTTGCCACCACTGGCTTGGGCGAGCTTGTCCTTCTCCAAGTTGGCGTTGATCCAGTTTCGCATCGTGGAGCTGCCTTTGCCGAAACTGCCGGGCAAGTCCACGTAGTCACGGGTCTCGATTCGCGGTGGCTGGCCCCAGTGCGCGGGGAAACCCTTCTTCTCCGCCGCGAGGACGAGCGTCACCCCGGCGAGCAAGGTCAGGAATACGTGTTTCATACGTGTGCTTACTTTCGTCGCCTGGCTAGACGGCTGCAATCCCGGATTTGTTTCGCCTCCCGAACGCCAACTGGCGCGTGACTCTCGCGCAAGGCTCTCGCCCGAATACCTTGTGCTGGCCCGCGTCCACCTTCCCTGTGTTTATGAGCCGATTCCACCTGACCGCCCTGCTCCTCGCTGCCGCGCTGCCCGTGCTCGCGCAGAACAAGCCCGAGGATTTCCCCAAGCAGCCCGACGTGCCCGCGCTTTCGCCGGAGGAGCAGCTCAAGAAGTTCCAGCTCCCGCCCGGCTACAAGCTCGAGCTGGTCCTCGCCGAGCCAGACATCAAGGAGCCAGTCGTCGCCGTCTTCGACGGCAACGGCCGCATGTTCGTCGCCGAGATGCGGACTTACATGCAGGACATCAACGGCACCGGCGAGCTGACGAACAAGAGCCAAGTCTCCCTCCACTGGTCCAGCAAAGGCGATGGCAAGTTCGACCGGCACACCGTCTTCGCCGACCACCTCAAGCTCCCGCGCATGATTCTCCCGCTCGGCCCCGGCGAGCTGCTCATCAACGAGACCGACACGCAGGACATTTTCCTCTGGCGCGACACGAACGGCGACGGCGTGGCCGACGAGAAGAAGCTCTGGTATGCCGGCGGCCCGCGCGGCGGCAACATGGAACACCAGCAGTCCGGCCTCATCTGGGCCACGGATAACTGGCTTTACATGACCTACAACTCGTGGCGCCTGCGCTGGCAGGGTTACGACCAGCCGCCGCTCAAGGAAAGCACCCACGGCAACGGCGGTCAGTGGGGCCTCACGCAGGACGACTGGGGCAAGCCCTGGTATGTCAACGCCGGCGGCGAGCGCGGCCCACTCAACTTCCAGACGCACATCTACTACGCCGCGCTGAACGTGAAGGACCAATTCGTCGGCGACTACGCCATCGTCTGGCCGGACGTGCCGATTCCCGACGTGCAGGGCGGCGCGAATCGCTTCCGCCCCGTCGAGAAGACGCTCAACCACTTCACCGCCACTTGCGGCGCGGAAGTCTTCCGGGGCGACCGCCTGCCCGCCGACTTGCGCGGCGATCTCATCTTCTCCGAGCCAGTGGGCCGACTCATCCGCCGCACGAAGATTGAGGTGAAGGACGGCGTCACGCGCCTGAGCAATCCCTACGAGTCCGTGAAAGGCGAGTTCATCCGCAGCACCGACCCGAACTTCCGCGTCGTGAACATGAACACCGCGCCCGACGGCACGCTGTATCTCGTGGACATGTATCGCGGCATCATCCAGGAGGGCAACTGGACGCGCGAGGGCAGCTACCTGCGCAAGGTCATCCAGCAATACGGCCTCGACAAAAACATCGGTCGCGGCCGCATCTGGCGCTTGGTCCACGACGGCTTCAAACCCGGGCCGCAACCGAAGATGGACGCTGAGAAGTCCGCCGACCTCGTCGCACACCTCGCGCACCCGAACGGCTGGTGGCGCGACACCGCGCAGCGCACGCTCACCATTCGCGCCGACAAATCCGTCGCCCCCGCGTTGCAAAGCATGGCCCGTTCGCACGCGAACCCGCTCGCGCGCATGCACGCCGTCTGGACCCTCGACGGCCTCGGCGCGCTGGACGCCACCTTCGCCCGCGAGAAGTTGAAAGACACCCACCCACAGGTCCGCATCGCCGCCCTGCGCGCGAGCGAGACACTCTACAAGGCGGGCGACAAATCCTTCGAGAACGACTTCGCCGCCCTGGCCAAAGGCAGCGACACGGACCTGGCCTGGCAGGCGTTACTCACCGCCCGCGCGCTCAACGTGCCCAACGCGCGGCAGACCATGACGACCGCCGTGCTCGCCACGAACGCGCCGGCTGTTGTGAAGAACCTCGGCAAAAACCTGCTGGCGCCGCCCACGAGCTGGCCGCGCGAGTTTAGCGGCGCGGACAAGGCGCTGCTGAACAAGGGCGAGGGCATCTATCAGGAGCTGTGCTTCGCCTGCCACGGCTTCGACGGACGCGGGATGCAGGTCGAGGGCGCGAAGCCCGGCACCACGCTCGCGCCCACGCTCGCCGGTTCACCGCGCGTCGCCGGCCAGCGCGAGGCCCTCATCCACATTCTGCTAAAGGGCCTCGCCGGCCCCATCAACGGCAAGACCTACGAAGCGCTGATGGTGCCGATGGAGAGCAACAACGACGAGTGGATTGCCGCGGTCGGCAGCTACGTGCGGAACAGCTTCGGCAATAAGGGCGGGATGGTGAACGTGAAGGAAGTCGCCGCCCTGCGCGCCGCGTCGAAGATTCGCACGCAGCCGTGGACCGTCGAGGAACTCACCGCCGCGCTGCCCAACCCGCCACTCGCGAACCGCAATGCCTGGAAACTCACCGCCAGCCACAACGGCGAATCGCTCGCCCTCGCCGTGGACGGCAAAGCCGACACGCGCTATGACACGCGCAAATTCCAGACTCCCGGCATGTGGTTGCAAATCGATCTGCCCACCGAGACCACGCTGACGGGCGTTCGCCTCGACGCCAGCGGTTCCGGCAACGATTACCCGCGCGGCTACAAGCTAGAGCTGTCCGCCGACGGCCAGACTTGGGCCAAGCCCATTGCCACCGGCGAGGCCAAGTCCGCGCTGACGGAAATCAAGTTCGCCCCCACCAAGGCGAAGTTCCTCCGCCTCACGCAGACCGGCAGCTCGCCCAACAACTTTTGGTCCATTCATGAGCTGGATGTGCTCGCCGAAGGCCAAGGCCGAATCACCGAGGGCAAGGCGACGGCGAAGCTGCCGGTGGTCGAGTAGGGCGCTGGGCGAGTTCGAAGCGAAAGCACTATGGACTACATATGGCTACTTGGAGGCGGCGTCGCGCTACTCGCTTTGATAGTGGTATTCCTGCCTAAGCGGAGCAAGCGACCGACGCCCCACCGGAGTTTTATGTGCTCAAACCGGACGGAAGCCAAGCGGGGCCGTTCACCGTTGAGACTCTCCAACGACAGTTGACTCAGGGCATTGTCAACAACGGCACCCCCGTGCTCCGTGTGGGCGAAGCGCAATGGTGGCCGTTGATGGCTGCGTTAAACTCGGCTGCACGACCGGCCTCTGCACCCGCGCCTTCGAGTCCACCAATCTCAGGCTTGGAAGTTGTCGGCTGGGTATTGCTGGTTATTGGGGCGCTACTGGCTGGTTACTACTTCCTCATCTACGACACGCGAGCGTCTGGCACAGAGGTCGTTAACCTATCGCGGTTGAGCGACCGGCAGAACGGCGTGCTGATTGGCGTGGGCACAGCCATATTGGGTGGGATTCTACTCGTCGTCGGCAAGCGGCGCTGACGTTTTTCACTGGTGTGAGCAGAGGCGTCGAGGGCCGACTTTGGGAGAAACCCGACTCAAAGCAAGCTGGCCTGCCGCCCGGTGTTGGGCTTCAGCCCGAGCTTCTTGAAGCTCAACTCCGTCGCCACGCGGCCTTGCGAGGTGCGCTGGAGGTAGCCTTCCATGATCAGGTAAGGCTCATAGACTTCCTCGATGGTGTCCGGTTCCTCGCCCACGGCGACGGCGAGGGAACTCACGCCCACCGGCCCGCCGCCGAACTTCACGATGACCGTTTCGAGGATGCGCTTGTCCATCTCGTCGAGGCCGTTCTGGTCAATCTCCAGCATCGCCAGCGCCTTGTCGGCGACCAGCTCCGTGATGCGACCGTCGTGGCGGACTTGCGCGTAGTCGCGCACGCGGCGGAGGAGGTTGTTCGCGATGCGCGGCGTGCCACGGCTGCGCCGGGCGATTTCGTGCGCGCCCGTCTCGTCAATCTCCACGTTCAGCAGGCGCGCGGAGCGGACCACGATTTTCTGGAGCTGCGCGGCGTCGTAGTAGTCCAGCCGCTCGCGCATGCCGAAGCGCGTGAGCAGCGGCGCGGAGAGCAGGCCGCTGCGGGTGGTCGCGCCGATGAGGGTGAAGCGCGGGAGGTTCAGCCGCACGCTGCGGGCGTTCGGCCCCTGGTCAATGATGATGTCCAGCTTGAAGTCCTCCATCGCCGGGTAGAGATACTCCTCGATGGTCTTTTGGAGGCGGTGGATTTCGTCAATGAAGAGGACATCACCCTCTTCGAGATTCGTGAGCAGGCCCGCGAGGTCGGCGGCCTTCTCGATGGTCGGGCCGCTGGTGGCCTTGACGTTTGCGCCCATCGCCTTGGCGAGAATGTTCGCGATGGTGGTCTTGCCGAGACCGGGCGGGCCGGACAGGAGAATGTGGTCGAGCGCCTCGCCGCGTTGTTTGGCGGCTTGCACGGAGATTTCGAGCCGCTCCTTGACCTTCGCCTGCCCCGTAAAGTCCGCGAAGACCGACGGGCGCAGTGTCGTTTCCAGCGCAGGCTCGGGATTGTTGAGGGTGGCAAGCGGTCGGTCGGACATCGCGCGAAAGGATGCGAGAGCAGGCAAGCGAGCGGCAAGGGGAAACCCGTGCCGGCGATTTGTAATCGCCGTCGGTTGGTGACGGACACGCAACACGGCGACTGCACGTCGCCGGCACGCACGTCATTTCTGCGCAGACTTCGGGCTGGGAGCCTCGGGCCGGGCCACGAGCGTGATGCCGTTGGGCCAGGTGGCGCCTTCGGTGATCCATTGGGCGATCAGCGCGATCTCCGCGGCGGTCAGGGGATCCTTGCGCCGCACCGGCGGCATCAGCTCGTCGTGGATGTCGCGGTCGGGCCGCATGGAGATGCGGTGGTAGAGCGAGCTGTTTGGCGGGCTGCCGGGCACGATGGCGGGGCCATAGACCTTGCCGCCCTTGAACGCAGCCTCGCGCGTGTCCACGCGGAAACCCATCCGCTGCTTCTCCGGCCCGTGGCAGCTCACGCAATGCGTCTCGAGCACAGGCTTGATGTGTTTCACGAAGTCAATCTTGCCGACGATGGCAGGTTTGATGGGTCCGTTGGGTTTCACCGAGGCAACGGCTTTGGGCTTCGGCGCGGCGGGCTTCTCCGGCGGCGGTGCTGGTTTCTCAGCGGTTGGCGGCGGAGTTGAAGCGGGCTTCTCCACAGATGCCACGTCGGTCGCCTTCTCGGGGAAATGCGCGCCGTGTTGAATCCAGCGGATGATGGCCATGACTTCCTCTGGCGTGAGCGAACCTTTGCCCGCCGGCGGCATCACGTCCTCGTGGTCCGGCGGCAACAGGATGCGGCGGATGAGATGGCTGTCGAGCGGGCTGCCGGCCTTGACGGCGGTCTTCTCGCTGCTGCCGCCCTTGAGCGCCACGGCCTTCTGGTCAACGCGATAGGTTCCCTTCTGTTTCTCCGGCCCGTGGCAGGAGAGGCACTTGGTGTCGAAGATCGGCTTCACCTTTTCGAGGAAGAACTTGTCCTCCTCGGTTGCGCCCACCAAGGCCATGTCGGGCGCCTCCGGCTCATCCTCGACGAGAATCTTCACGAACTCGGGCGCGTTCTTGGTCAGGTAGTTCGAGCCGTGCGTGAGATTGCCGCCCTGATGGCCGGCGATGACGAGCAGCGCGATGTTGGCGATGAGCATCACGCGATAGCTCCCGCGCAGCGGTCGGTTCGGCGCGGCGTCGGTGCCCTCGGCGTAGCCGCGCCGTTGCAGGATGAGCGTCAGGACCGTGAGCACGCCCACGGCGATGCCGTAGTTGCGATGTGAGTCGAGGGTCCTGACGTCGTATTCCGCGCCGCCCGCGCGCAGCAAGCCTAGCGCGATGGTCAGCAGCGTGGTCGCGACACTCAAGCCGAGCATCAGCGTGATGACCTGCTGCACCTTGGGTTTACGCCGCCACAGATAGTAAAGGTCAACGAGGAAGGCCATCGTCACGAAGCCGATGGGGAAATGCAGCAGGACGGAATGGAACGGGCCGAGGAAGGGCCGCCATTGGAAAATGCCGTCGCTCTCCGCCGCCATCGCGGACGGGAGGAACGCGCCGCAGCCGACGAAGGCCACTGCCAACCAAACCCATGTGCGCAACTGGTCACGATTCGTTCTCATGCATTGATGGCCGCGCCGGCACCACGACGGCTGCGGAGCTTCATGGGAGAAGTTGACTGCGGGTGGGTCGGGTGAACCGCCCCGATCTTGTCCGAGTCACCGCCAAGATTGGCTCGTCACTGGATGACGAGGTCGAACGGAAGGCTGCGGTTCAGCAAGGGACCAAGCTGCGCCGTGAGTTCCTGCCATGTGAGGCCCGGCCCGGCGAGCACGAGCAGTCGCGGGGCAGCGAGCTGTCCATCGGCGAGGAGGGCTTCGAGCGCGGCTGTGGTCGGCAAGCTGGTGAACGCGGCCTTCGCAATCTCCGCCTCGCTGAACAGCGCCTCGACGCCCGGCCGCTGCGGGTCCGGCAAGCGGCGGGCGGCGGCGAGCTTCGCTGCGTTTCCGGCCTTGGTCACGCGGACCACGAGGTTCGCGGGGATCACAGCGCGCTGGAAACTCACGGTGCTGAATGCGGTGGAGTCTGCGTTGAACATCGGCGTGGACGGCGGGGCGGCGAGGTCTGGCTGGAGTGGGGCAATCGCGCTGAGCGCGGCGGCGACGTGATGCAGCGGCGTGGCTGGCTCGGGCTTCAAACCGACCCCCACGTCCCATCCGAGATGATGCCGCAGCGCGAGCACGGTGCGGAGCTGCTCGGCGGGCGCGAGCTGCTGGCTGGCAAACGCGCGGACGATCACGGACTCGTTGAACCAGAACCGCCCGTCAGCCGGAACGCTCAGGCTCAAGTCCACGCGTCCTGGCTTAGGAGAAAGTCTCTTCAGCTCGGCGGCGGTGCGGAGGTCAGCGGTGAGTTTCGCGGCGGCGGGCGAGAGGGCGGCAGTGTCCACAGAGCGGAGTGCGGTGGCAATTCCGCCAAGGTAGATTCTGAGCATCTTGAGCGGGGCGTTGCGCGCGCCGGTGAGCGGCTTGTCAGCGGCGTCGCGGAGGAGCAGCGTCACGAGGTCGCGGTCGAGCTGCCAGGCGAAGTTGATGGGATTGGAGGGCACGCGGAGCGCGGCGGTCGTTTCGCGGAGGTCCACGAAGACTTGGTAGGAGCCGAACGGTTCGCCGACGAAGAGTTCGTGGGTGAAGGGAACTTCGCGCTCGACGTAGCCACCGGACGGGATGAGCAGCGATTCCGCCGCGCCGAGCTGCGGCTCGGAGGCGGGCACGACGCGCACGCCATTGGTGGCGACGAACCACAGGTCGAGGCACGCGGGCCAGTCGAGGCGCTGCGCGGTGCGGCTGGTGTTGGTGAGCTTGAGCTTCAGCGGCGCGGGCTGAAAAGGGACGAGCCGCGCGGGACCGGAGAGTTCAAGTTGGATTGCACGGGCGGCGGATCGTGCGGTGCGCTCGGCGAGATAGTCAGCGACGGAGAGGAGGCTGAGGTCGAGTTCAGCGCTCGCGGTGCGGCCGTTCCAGAGCGCTGCGCCGCGCGGCATGGTCGGGCGCTGCTTGGGGCTGACGCCGAGGTATTGCGCGCGCACCTTGTAGTCGCCGGTGAACTCGGCCTTCACCCAGTCCGAAAGCAGCGTGGAGAACTCCTGCGTCGCGCCGGGCGCGAGCCGCACCGCGCGCGCGAACTGGTGCGCCTGTGCCGGCCCGGCGACGGTGGACTCGACGGTGAGTTCGCCGAGCTTGCGCGTCTGCTTGCAGTGGTCGCACTTGGGGCTGTAGATGCCGGAGCCGGGGCCGCTGTGCGGCGGCACCACGCCGGTGACCGGCGGCGGCGGGCCTTGGCGCTTCATCTCCACCTTGCCGTTGTTGCGGCAACAGCCTTCCCACATGAACGCGAGCGCCTGTGATGAGGTGTTGGTGAAGCGCCAGATGAGCGGCGTCGGGTCGCCGAGGACATGCGTCTGCGCGGGAGGAATGGAAATCTCGACGCGGATGGGCTGGTTCGTGGGGGCCAGCGGCGCGGAGACGGGCTGGGCCAAGGCGTGCGAAACGCCTGCGAGACTGACGGCGAAGGCCAGACAGAGCGATTGGACGAGAGGACGAAAACGCATCGCGCGCCAGTGGTAGCACGAGGCGGCTGGCTCGTGAAGCCGACGCTCGCATTCCTCTTTCACAGAATCATGGCCCACAAAATCATGATTCTGTGCCCATGAATTTTTGAATCTCCCCCCCGTAGCGCTTGGCACGCAGGGCATTTTCCGCAACTCTCCGCGCACCACGCATATGACCTCACGCCGTTTCATCCTCGCCCTTCTGCTCACAGCCCTCGCACAGCTCGTCCCGCTGCGCGCCGCTGATGTTGCCAGGCCGAACTTCATTCTCATCAGCATTGACGACCTCGCCTATGCGGACATCGAACCGTTCGGCTCGAAGCTCAACCGCACGCCGAACCTGAACCGCCTCGCTGCCGAGGGCATGAAGCTCACGAGCTTTTATGGCGCGCCGGTGTGCTCGCCGTCGCGGTCGTCGCTGATGACGGGCTGCTACCCGAAACGCGTGGGCATCCCGAACGTGCTCTTCCCAGGCAACGCGACCGGCATCAACGCCGCCGAGCACACGGTCGCGGAGTTGCTGAAGGCGCGCGGCTACGCGACGGCGTGCGTCGGCAAGTGGCATCTCGGCGACCAGCCGGAGTTTCTGCCCACGCGGCACGGGTTCGATCACTACTTCGGCCTGCCTTACTCGAACGACATGGGCCCGGCGGCGGATGGAGTGAAGAGCAACCTCGGCGATCCGTTACCGCAGAATCCGAAAGCCAAAGGTCAGCCGCCGCTTCCGCTCCTGCGCAACGAGACGGTTCTGCAAAGCGTGCTCGCGGCGGACCAGACGACGCTGGTTATACGCTACACTGAGGAGGCGGTGAAGTTCATCCGTGCAAAGCAGGACGGGCCGTTCTTCCTCTACTTGCCGCACTCGGCGGTGCATTTCCCGCTGTATCCGGGCAAGGCGTTTCAGGGCAAATCCAGGAACGGTCTCTACGGCGACTGGGTGGAGGAAATGGACTGGAGCGTTGGACAGGTCATGGACGCGTTGCGCGAGCTGAAGCTAGATGCGAAGACGCTGGTCCTCTTCACTTCCGACAACGGCGGCACGGCACGCGGAGTGAACACGCCGCTGCGGGGCTTCAAGGCCAGCACTTGGGAAGGCGGGATGCGCGAGCCGACCATCGCGTGGTGGCCGGGGAAAATCCCGGCGGGTGCGACCAGCGGCGCGATGGCGAGCATGATGGATGTGCTGCCGACGTTCGTGAAGCTGGCGGGCGGCGAAGTGTCGGGCGACCGAAAGATTGACGGCGTGGACTTGTGGCCGGTGCTGTCCGGACAGCGGCAGGAGTCGAGCCGCGAGGTGTTTTATTTTTTCCGGGGCAATTTCCTTGAAGCCGTTCGCTCCGGGCCGTGGAAGCTGCACCTCGTCGCGCGTGGCGCTGCGGGCGCGAAGGGCAAGCAGGCGAAGGAGGCCGCAGCCGCTTCGGAGCAACCACCCATCCTGCACAACTTGGACTCAGACATCGGCGAGGCGAAGAACGCCGCCGCAGCAAATCCGGAAGTGGTGAAGCGGTTGCAGGCGCTCGCCGCCAAGACCGAGGCCGACCTCGGCACGGAGCAGGCCGGCCCCGGCTGCCGCGCGCCGGGCCGGGTGGAGAACGCGCGCCCGCTGATTGACTCCGAGGGGAAGGTGCGGGCTGGCTTCGAGCCGAAGCTTTGATCGGTCAAAAGAAAACCCGCCCAGCGTCGAAACGCGGAGCGGGTTCAAACTTATGCCGGGCGGACTCAACGGCCGCCCAGTTGGCGAAGGCCTACTTGTCCTTCTTCTTCTTGCCACCGAGGGGAAGACCGGCGTCCTTGGCCTTCTTCTTGTCGTCCTCGCTGATCTTCTCGATCTCGTCAGGCTCGAGCCTGCCATTCTTGTTGGCGTCGTATTTCTCGGTCAGCTCCTTGCGAACCTTCTCCGCTTCCGGGGAGAGGGGCTTCTTGTCCCTCTTGTCGGCGGCGCTGACGGTGAGGGCCGAGGCGGTCAAAAGACCGAGGGCGATGATGACAATTTTCTTCATAATGTTGCTGCGGTGTTCGTTGTTGTTTTCTGCCGGCTAGCCGGCAAGGGGATCAGACGGGGGGCCGGAACGAGAGGTTACAGGCCGGCAACTTTGCGGCATCAGCCCACGAACCGCTTGGCGATGACGGTCGCGTTGTGGCCGCCGAAGCCGAAGGAGTTGTTCGCGATGGCCTCGATCTTCATCTCGCGCGCGGTGTGCGGCACGTAGTCGAGGTCGCACTGCGGGTCCGGGTTTTCCAAGTTCAGAGTGGGCGGGGCGATCTGCATCTGGAGGGCCTTCGCGCACAGGGCCATCTCCGCCGCGCCGGCGGCACCGAGGAGGTGGCCGGTCGCGCCCTTCGTGGAGCTGACGGCGAGCTTCTTCGCGTGGTCGCCGAAGACCGTCTTGATGGCCTGGGTTTCGCAGACGTCGCCCTGCGGGGTGCTGGTGCCGTGGGCGTTGATGTAGGAGATGTCCTCGGGGCGCAGGCCGGCGTTGCGGAGGGCCATTTTCATGCAACGGGCCGCGCCTTCGCCCTCGGGCGCGGGGGCGGTGAGGTGGTTGGCGTCGGCGGTGTTGCCGTAGCCAACGAGTTCGCAGTAGATGCGCGCGCCCCGGGCCGTGGCGTGTTCGAGTTCCTCGACGACGAGGACGGCCGCGCCCTCGCCCCCGACGCAGCCGTCGCGGGCCTTGTCGCAGGGGCGGGAGGCGCGCTTGGGTTCGGCGTTACGGGTGGAAAGGGCGCGCATGGCGGCGAATCCGCCGATGCCCATCTCGCAGACAGCGGCCTCGGTGCCGCCGGCGAAGATGGCGTTCGCATCGCCCATCTTGATCGTGCGCCAGGCTTCGCCGAGGGCGTGGGTGCTGGTCGCGCACGCGGAACAGGTGGCCATGTTCGGGCCGCGCAGTTTGTAATACATGCTGAACACGCCGGAGGCCATGTTCAGGATCATCATCGGGATGAGGAAGGGCGAGATGCGGCCGGGGCCTTTGTTCATCAGCACGGTGTGCTGGTCGTCATGGGTCTGGAGGCCGCCGATGCCGGAGCCGATGAACGCACCGATCTGGTCGCGGTCGAGCTTCTCAAGGTTCATGCCGGAGTCCTGAAGCGCGCGCCAGCCGGCGTAGATGCCAAGCTGTGCGAAGCGGTCGGTGCGGCGGACTTCCTTTGGCGAGGGGAAGGCGGGCGCGGGGTCGAAGTCCTTCACCTCGGCGGCGATCTGGCAGTCGTAGGCCGTGGGGTCGAAGGACGCGATGCGGTCAATGCCGCACTGGCCCGCGATGATGTTCTTCCAGAACGTCTCGATGTCGTGCCCCAGCGCGGTGACCGTGCCCAAGCCCGTGATGACGACTCTTCGATCCGACCCGTTGCTTGCCATAAAAGAAAAGGGGCAGCGCGCTGGTGTCAGCCCGGCTGCCCCGGAGAAAACTTTGCCGCCTACTTCTTGTTCTCCTCGATGTAGCGGGTGACGTCGCCGACGCTGACGAGCTTCTCAGCCTCCTCGTCGGGGACTTCGATGCCAAATTCCTCCTCGAGCGCCATGATCAACTCGACGGTGTCGAGGGAGTCCGCGCCAAGGTCCTCGATGAACTTGGCCTCGCTGACGACCTGGTCGGCGTTGACGCCGAGCTGCTCGACGATGATGTCCTTGACCTTCTGCTCAGTGGATTTTTCAGCCATGTTTATTTTTTGTTTAAGTTGGTTGTCTGTAGGCGACGTGCAGGGGGGCGTCAAGCCCCGTTTCCGTCACACACCGGCGCTCTGTTCGGGCGGGCCGCGTGCGTCGCCGCACCGGCGTTTTCCAGCAACGCGGCGGACTGTCTAACGGCTCGCGCGCGGGGCGTCGAGAGGAATCATTCTCCAACTCGCCGCTCGCGCCCGCCCAACGCCTTCACCCCGTCGTGGCCGTTTCCACCGCTGCACGGATCATCGCCTTGAACTTGGGAGTGCCCTGGTCAAATGCCGCCGCGATGGGCAGCACCGGCGTGCGCGGGACGCGGCGCTTGAACTTCTTCAGGTTCGCCTCGGCGGCCGGCTCGTCCATTTTGTTCGCCACTACGAGGCGCGGTTTCTCCATCAGCGCAGGGTCGTAAAGCTCCAGCTCGCTGAGGAGCTGCTGGTAATCGTTCCACGGCTCGCGCCCGTCCGTGCCTGCCATGTCCAGGAGGATCACGATGACCTTGCAGCGCGTGATGTGGCGCAGGAACGCGTGGCCGAGGCCGACGTTCTCGTGCGCGCCCTCGATGAGTCCCGGCACGTCGCAGATGGTGAGCCGCTTGAAGTCGTCGTATTCCAAGATGCCCACCTGCGGCGTGAGCGTGGTGAAGGGATAGGCGGCAATTTTCGGACGCGCGCGGGAGATGGCCGTGAGCAGCGTGGACTTGCCGGCGTTCGGGTAGCCGACGAGTCCGACCTCCGCCATCATGCGCAGCTCGAATCGGTAGTGGCCCTCGCCGCCCTCCTCGCCCGGCTGCGCGAAGCGCGGCGTCTGGTTTCGGGCGGTGGCGAAGTTGCGGTTTCCGAGCCCACCGCGCCCGCCCTTGCAGAGCACGAACTGCTGGCCGTGAACCGTGAGGTCGGCAACCAGTTCCGCATCATCCGGCCCAAGCTCCGCCGGACCCGCCTCGTCCTCTGCTGAAAGGTCAATCTCCTCGGCCATCATGTTGCCAGCCAGACGTAGCAACGGCCGCTTGGGCGTCGAGATGAGCACTGGTTCCTCAGGGGTGTATCGTTTCCGGGTCTCGACCGGTTCCGACGAGGAGGGAGTCTCGGGTGAAATTGCGTCCTCCAGCGGGTCGGGAAGCTTCCAGACCAGCGTGCCACAGGGAACTTTTACGATGAGGTTCTTGCCCGCGTGGCCGTCCATGCCATTGCCCATGCCGTGTTCGCCCTGCTCCGCGATGAGGCGCGGGATATAGAACTGCCCGATGAGATTGTTCAGGTCGTGATCCGCTTGGAGGATCACGCTGCCGCCGCGCCCGCCGTTGCCGCCGTCAGGACCGCCCTTGGGCCGGTAAGCCTCGCGGCAGAACGCGACGCAGCCCTTCCCGCCGTGGCCGGCGTGGGCGTAAACCTTGATCTCGTCAACAAACATGGAAGTCGAACTTCTAAAAAAAAAAGCGAGGCCGGAGCCTCGCCCGAGAATTGGTGGTGGCCGGGTCAGTTGTTCGCTGCCGCCACTTCGGGTGCTGCCGGAGCTGAGGCCGCGAGAGGCGTGACACCCACGCGGCGCTTGTCCTTCTCGAACTTGACGTGTCCGTCCACGAGGGCGAAGAGCGTCCAGTCCCGGCCCGTGCCGACGTTCACGCCCGCGTTGAACTTGGAGCCGACCTGACGGACGATGATGCTGCCGGCGGAGACATACTCGCCGCCGAACGCCTTCACGCCGCGGCGCTTCGAATTGGAATCGCGCCCGTTGCGGCTGCTGCCTTGACCTTTCTTGTGTGCCATAAAATTACTTTCCGGCGAGCTGGCGGACCAGCCCGCGCCTAAGCTTTGATTTCCTTGATCTTGACGACTGTGAGTTCCTGCCGGTGACCGACCGTGCGGTGGTAGCCCTTGCGGCGCTTCATCTTGAAGGCGATGAGCTTGACGCCGCGCTTGTGCTCGATCACGTCGGCGACCACGGTCGCGGACGCGACCGTCGGGCTGCCGACACTGAGCTTGCCGTCGGCGTTGACGAGCAGCACGCGGTCAAACGTGACCGGCTGTCCGGCCTCGATGGCGAGCCGCTCGATTTCGAGCGTCTCACCGGCGCTGACGCGATACTGTTTCCCGCCCGTCTCTAAAACTGCATACATAAGTTTGTTCCCGAAAAGGGACGGCGATAACACCAAGGTTGCATCGGAGTGTCAACAGTGCATTTCGCGTTTCGCACTCGTCGCCGCAAGGGGCTGGCTACTTTGCCCGTTTGAAGTGCCTGTCAGCGAACTTCAGGTATTGCTTCCAGTCGTAGGCCGTCACGTCGTGCTTGCCGGTGCGGACGTGGTAGCCGATGAACTCGCCCACTGGCTGGTCCACTGACGGCCAGTCCGTGACGCCCGTTCCCTTCTTCCCGAACAACGCAAACACCGGCTCGGCGAGCTTGCCCGCGAGGAACTCGCCCTTCGGGTCCGCCCACTTGTCCTCCTCAGCGCTGGCGATGTAGAGCGGGCGTGGCGCGGCGAGCGCGGCCAGCTCGTGCATGTCCACGGGGAGCTTTTCGGCGTGGTCGCTGTATTGCTTGTAGTTGCCACAGAACCAGTGCGGGAAATTCTTGTTCAGCACGGCGATGGTCTCACCGAAGTCGCGCCGGGAGATGGACGCGCCGCCCTCGCCGGAGTTGTTCGAGATGACCATGGCGAACCGCTCGTCCGCTGCGCCCGCCCACAACGAAGTCTTGCCCAGCCGCGAATGCCCGATGACCGCGACCTGCTTCGCGTCAATCGCCTTGTCCTTCTCCAAGTAGTCCAAGCCGCGGCTCAGGCCCCACGCCCACGCGCCGATCGCCCCCCACGCGTCCGGCGCGAACTGCGTGCTCGGCCCGTCCTTGGACATCGCGGCGCGCAGGCCGGTCTTCCAGCCCTCCGCGTGGTCCGGCTCCACGTCGCCGTAGTAGTAGGTGGCGAGCGCGTAACCCTTCGCGATGATCATCTCCACCTGCCAACGGCTCGCCTCGGAGCCACGCGACGCCTCGGTCGCGCGGTTGTCCACGATGCTCTTCTTGTCCTGGCTGCTCCGCATCCAGCGCGGGTTCAGCGTGATGCTCGGGTCGGCGTGGACGGCGTGGTTGCCGTTGAAGTTGCAACCGAGGAACGCGGGCACCGGCCCCTTCACACCATTCGGGATGAAGAGCTGCAAGTCCAGGCGCGGGCCGTCCTTCTTGCCCGTGAGATAGATGGCGATTTCCTTGCGCGTCGCCTTGCCGCCGAGAGCTTGCGGGTCCGTCTTGGTGACTTCGTAAACCAAGTTCGCCGGCTTCGCGGGACTGCGGCCATAGACGTGCGTCTCGAAGAGGCGCAACACCTCCGGGCGTCGTTTCGTTTGCCACGTCTTCGCGTCCGTGACCTTCGTGCCGTCCGCAAACGTCAATGGATCGGGCAACGGGAGATTGCCGACTTTGCTCTCGTCGTAGTTGGTGGGGTTGGGCCGCTGGGCAAAGGCGGTGAAACTGGCGGCGAGCAGCACGCCCAGGGCGAGTGACTTGGTGAATTGCATGAGATAGAGAGTAGCAGGCCGGACGTCGGGGACAAGCGCGTCCGTAGTCGAAGGCTTGAGCCTGCGCCGCTCTTTTGTAGCGGCGGTCTGCGACCGTCGGGCCTGCAAACGTCGGCGCTCACCGAACGCCGCTGCAGCTCCTGACACGCAACCTGAAGGTTGCGACTACCCAGAGCGGATGCTTACGCTGAGCGCGATGGGCAACCAGTTTTACGAGCCGGGCAAACGGCGGGCCGAGCGGGTCAGTGACCTCTTCGCCGCCATCGCGCCGCGCTACGACCTAATCAACGACCTGCAAAGCTTCGGCCTGCATCGCTGGTGGAAGCGGCGGCTGCTCAAGCTCGCGCAGGTGAAACCGGGCGAGACTGCGCTGGACTTGTGCTGCGGAACTGGAGACGTGACCTTCGCCCTCACGGCGGCGGGCGCACGCGCGACAGGAATGGATTTCAGCGCACCAATGCTGGCGGTGGCAGAGGGGAGGAAGGCAAAAGTTGGCGAGCCAGCAGGCCCCGTGTTCCTCCATGGCGATGCCTTGCACATGCCGTTTCCTGACACGCACTTCGACATCTTGACCATCAGTTACGGCTTGCGGAATCTCGCGAGCGTGGACGACGGCTTGCAGGAGATGTGGCGCGTGCTCAAGCCCGGCGGCCGCCTGCTCGTGCTGGACTTCGGCAAGCCGGACAACGCGGCGTGGCGTGCGTCTTACTTCGCTTACCTGCGCTTCGCCGTGCCGGTGTTTGGCCGGCTCTTCTGCAAGAACCCGGAGGCTTACGCCTACATCCTCGAATCCCTCCAGCACTACCCCGCGCAGCGCGGCGTGGATGAGAAGCTGCGCGCTCTCGGCGCTGCAAACGCGCGCATCGTGAACTTCCTCGGCGGCGTCATGAGCATCAACGTGGCGGAGAAGCGTTAGCCCATGATGCGGTTGAGCAACCGCGTCCGCTCCACGACAGCCCGAAAGTCGGATCGAGCGGCCGGCCGCAAAGCAGTAGCCTTTTCACGTTGCACCTTCCCCGCCTGAATTGCTTTTCAGTTCCACCAATGCTAACCCTCGCGCCGATGAACCATGGGTTGAACTGGGCGCTTGTGGGGCTGCTGTCCTGGGCCGCAGGTGCTTCGGGGGCGGAGCAGCGGGCAGCGGGCGGGGTGCGCACGGTGGTCGGGAAGTTCTGCGTGGAGTGCCACGGTGCGGACGCGGTGAAGGGCGGGCTGAACTTGGAAATGATTTTGTCCGAGGATGTCAGCCGGCATTCCGACGCATGGGAGAAGGTTGTTCGCAAGCTGAACGCGCGCCACATGCCGCCCATCGGCAAGCACAGGCCAGACGAGAAGACTTACGCTGCCATCGTCTCGTCGCTCGAAACGACGCTCGACCGCGCGGCGGCGGCGAAGCCAGCTCCCGGCCGCACCGACACCGTGCGGCGGCTGAACCGCACCGAGTATCAGAACGCCATCCGCGACTTGCTCGCGCTCGACGTGGACGCGGCGGCGCTGCTCCCAGCGGACGAGGCGAGCCACGGCTTCGACAACATCACCGTCGGCACGCTCTCGCCCACGCTGCTGGACCGCTACCTCACCGCTGCGCAGCGCATCGCGCGGCTCGCGGTCGGCGGCTCGCAGCGCCCCGGCGGCGACACGTATCGCGTGAAGCCCGACATCACGCAGGAGGAACGCGTCGAGGGCCTGCCGCTCGGCACGCGCGGCGGCGCGGTGTTTCGTCACACGTTCCCGCAGGACGGCGACTACGAATTCCAACTCCGCCTCACGCGCGACCGCAACGACCTCGTCGAGGGCCTGCGCGAGCCGCATCAAATCCTCATGCTGCTCGATGGCGTTCAGGTCCACACGTTCACCGTGCGCCCGCCGCCGCCCGGCAAAGGCCACAACGACGTGGACACCGGCCTGAGCGTCCGGCTCCCCGTGAAGGCCGGCCCGCACGCGCTCGGCGTCACCTTCCTCAAGCACTCTTCCTCGCTGCTCGAAACCGCCCGCCAGCCTTACCACGTCAGCTTCAACTTCCACCGCCACCCGCGCCAGTCGCCCGCGCTGTATCAAGTGTCCGTCGCCGGGCCGTTCGCGGCGAAGGGGCCGGGCGACACGCCGAGCCGTCGGCGCATTTTTGTCGCTCAGCCGAAGTCGCCCGGCGAGGAGGAAGCGTGCGCGAAGCAAATCCTTTCCACGCTGATGCGCCGTGCATATCGGCGGCCAGTGAACGACGCGGATGTCGCGCGGCTGCTGAAGGTGTTCCGTGAGGCCCGGGCGGAAGGCAGTTTTGACTCGGGCATCGAAGCCGCGTTGACCGCCGTGCTCGTCAGCCGGGAATTTCTCTTCCGCGTCGAGCAGGAGCCGGTGGGCCTCGCGGCGAAGTCGGCGTATCGCGTGAGCGATGCGGAGCTCGTGTCGCGCCTGTCGTTCTTCCTCTGGAGCAGCATCCCCGACGACGAGTTGCTGGATGCGGCGGCGCGCGGCCAACTCAGCCAGCCCGGCGTGCTCGCGACACAGACGCGCCGGATGCTCGCTGACCCGCGCGCGCAATCGCTCGTCCGCAACTTCGCCAGCCAGTGGCTTCACCTCCGCAACCTCGATTCCATCACGCCCGACGGCCGGCTGTTCCCCGACTTCGACGACAACCTCCGCCAAGCCATGCGCCGTGAGACGGAGCTGCTCTTCGAGGAAGTCGTGCGCGAAGACCGCAGCGTGCT
>SXGR01335653.1_pt1 | contig 21213 bp, 19 predicted proteins | sample 3174711 | NCBI WGS metagenome assembly SXGR01 (sample SAMN11356860, study PRJNA531348) | freshwater metagenome | isolation source: freshwater sample F1-60 | place: China: Fuxian Lake, Yuxi | collected 2017-12-25 | reverse complement strand
CCATTTGGGTGCCCGGCACATCGAGCAGGGAGACTGTTGAGTGGGCGGCCCGGCATCGCTATCCCTACATGATGCTGGCCAGCCAGTTGGATCTGACCCAGCAGATGTACCAGATCTACTATGACGCCGCGCGGGAAGCGGGTTATGAAGCCGGGCCCCAGCATCTTGGCTTCATGTTTTTCTGCCACGTCGACGAAACGGAAGAAAGAGCCATAAAGGTCGGCCGGACTTTAACCCAGGGCGTGCGCAGCCCCTACGATCCCGGTGCGCAGCGGCCACGGCCATGGATTGAGGGCCCCCCGGGAATCGCCACTAAGAGCGCCCGAGCCCTGCGACGGAAGATGGTAGCTTCGGACTCGTCCGGCCGCACCCGTGCGGGAGCGAGGGCAACCTTCGAAGATCAGGTGGCGACCCTGCGCAACGATTCGAAGAAACAAGGCACGCAAGGTGGGGACATCGATTATGCGTTGCTGGTCGATGGTCTCGCTGCTGAACGGGAGCAGGGTATTACCATCGATGTGGCCTATCGTTTCTTCAACACCGAGAAGCGCAAATTCATCGTCGCCGATACCCCCGGTCATGAGCAGTACACGCGCAATATGGTTACAGGTGCATCCACAGCGGATGTTGCCGTTGTGCTCATCGATGCACGCCAGAGTGTGCTGGTGCAAACCCGCAGGCATTCGTTTATCACCTCGATGCTCGGCATTCGTCATGTCGTGCTCGCGGTCAACAAGATGGACCTTGTTGGCTACAAAAAACAAACCTTCGACAGCATCGTTGAGGACTATCTGCAATTTGCCGAAAAACTGCAGTTCGAAACCATCACGCCCATTCCGCTGTCCGCTCTCAAAGGGGACAACGTCGTCGATCGTTCATCACACATGTCCTGGTACAAGGGACCGACCCTGATGGGGTTCCTCGAAACGGTGGAAGTTCGAACGTCGCAGGTGAAACACCCTTTCCGCTTCCCGGTGCAGTGGGTCAACCGTCCGCACCTCGATTTTCGCGGCTTTGCCGGGACGATTACCGCCGGTGCTGTAAAACCGGGCGACAAGGTGCGCATCCTGCCTGCGGGCACGGAAGCGGTGGTCAATGAGATCGTCCTCTACGAAGACAAGCTCACGCACGCTGAGGCAGGGCAGGCAGTCACGATCACGCTGGATCGTGAAGTCGATGCATCACGAGGTGATGTGTTTGTGGCTGCGACTGCACCCGCCGAAGTGTCTGACCAGTTTGATTCGTCCATCGTCTGGATGGATCAGGAGCACGGCTTTGTCGGTCGGTCGTACTGGCTGATGATGGGCACGGCGCGAGTCAACGCGACCGTCACCGAGATCAAGTTCAAGTACAACGTCAATACGCTCGAAGAGCTGCACACGCGAGATCTGTCACTCAATGACATCGGCAAGGTGACGCTCGCCTTCGACAAGCCTCTTCCTTTTGAAGCCTATCGCGACTGCGCCGGCATGGGCGCCTTTGTGCTCATTGATCGTTTCAGCAACCACACTATGGCCGCGGGGATGATCAACTTTGCGCTGCGGCGCGCCTCCAACGTGCATCGCCATGCGCTCACCATTGATCGTGCGGCGCGCGAACGTTTGAACGGTCACAAGGCTAAAGTGCTGTGGTTTACAGGGCTTTCGGGCTCTGGCAAATCCACTATCACCAATGCCGTGGAACAGGCGCTCTATGCCCGAGGCATTCGCACCTATCTGCTCGATGGTGACAACGTGCGTCATGGTCTCAGCCGTGATCTTGGATTCACGGATGCGGATCGGGTGGAGAACATCCGCCGCGTCGCTGAAGTGAGTCGTTTGATGGTGGATGCGGGGATCGTTGTAATCACGTCGTTTATCTCGCCGTTCCGTTCGGAGCGGGATATGGCAAGGTCAATGTTCGGGGAAGGGCAGTTCGTGGAAGTCTTCATGGACGTGCCCCTTGAAGTCGCAGAAGCGCGTGATCCCAAAGGTCTCTACAAGAAGGCGCGACGGGGTGAGCTACCGCACTTCACCGGTATCGACAGCCCCTATGAAGCACCGGAGTCGGCGGAGCTGACGCTACGCTCCCACGAGATGTCGGCGGAAGCGTGCGTGGAGGAAGTGCTTAAGCTGTTGTAGTCGCACCCGCAGCGCCGGAGTCGCGTGCTTCCAGCTCCTTGCGAATCTCAGCATGCCGCGTCGCGGTGATCGGGTAACCGATCATTAGCGCCGCTGCGCCGAGATAGAACACCGACGGCAGCGTCGAGAACATGATGCGCAGGCCAAAGAGCTCTTCCTCGGAGTTTTCTTTGCCCGCGTCAAATCCCACCGCAGCAAGTCCAAACGTCGCAATGGCAGCACCCAGCGACGCCACGAGCTTCTGTATAAACGACCAGCTCGACAGAAAGAACGCAGCCCGATTCTCACCGCTCAGCAACGTGTCGTAGTCGATCACGTCGGCTTTCATTGAATAGGGCAGGGCGGAACTGAATCCACCCGCCGCTGCGCCAGTTACCAGCGTGATCGGCAGCATGTACCAGAAGTCGCCGGGTCCGAGCAGCATGTAAAAAGGGTGGGCGAGGGCGATCAGAACGAAACTGCTCATGTAGGTCTTGTGTTTGCCAAAAATCGTCGACAGCTTCACCCACATCGGAATGCTGGCTAGATTGGCGATGTAGAAAAACGCCAGCATGTACGGGGCCTTTTCTTCCGCATTCAAAACGTCGGCGATAAAAAAGATGTACAGCGGCGTTGTGATGCTGAGGCCAATCGAGCCGACGGTGAAGGCGATCGCGAGTTGGAGAAACGGTCCGTTCTTTGCCATCAACTTCAGACCTTTGAACAGCGGTACCGTTGAGGTGATCTGCACCTGCGCGTCCGGCGTCCCCCACAGCGTGATCACCACGCAGATGGGCATCAGGATCAACATCGTGTAGCCGACGATTTGCAGCACCGCCGCACTACCGCCGATAGCGAATGCCAGTAATGCGATAGCAGGGATGGCCTGGGCCAAGAAGGAGCCGGCCACACCGGCCATGGCGCGTGCGCCGGTTACGCGCGATCGCTCGTTGTAGTCCGGCGACAGTTCTGCCCCCCAGGCGTAATAGGGGATCAACATCATGGTCGTGCCAATCGAGAGCAGCATCGACCAGAAGAGGAGGTGGCCCCAGCCGGCATCCTCAGGTGGCAGGAAGAGCTGGTAAATCCCGGCCATCATGAAAGGAATCGAAAGGAGGATCCAAGGACGGCGCCGGCCCCACCTTGATCGCGTGTGATCACTGATGTAACCCATCAGCGGATCGGTGATGACATCGAAGATGCGGGATATCAGCAGGACCATGCCAATGGTCGCGAGTGGCAACCCGACTTCGCTGTTATAGAACCGCGGCAGGAAAACGATGATCGGAAAGATCGACATGACCACCGGCACATCGACCAAGGCGTAACAGAACAGAGTTGAAGTCTTGAGCTTCTGCATGATCCCCCCTTCCTTCCGCCAGAGCATACACGGCCGGTACGGCCATGGGTTAACATCCGGCTCATGAACACCACCGCTCGCCGCTACCACCCAACGGCCCCCGAAGTCCTTGCGGACCCGAGTGGCAGCTACGCCTGGTTGCTCGAAGAACATCCGGTCTATTTCGAGGAACGGTTCGACCCACCGTTTTATGTCCTAAGTCGATACGCGGACGTCGGCGCGGCGCTACGGGACATCGACGTCTTCTCAAGTGAGTTTGGTCAGGGTCCTCGCTTCACCCCCCCACGCGGCATGTTGTCGAATCCGCCGCAACACACGTTTTTCCGTGGTCTTGTACAGCAGGCGTTTAAACCGGCTTCCATCGAGGCCATGCGACTACGCGTTACCGCACTGGCACATGAGTTGATCGACACACTCCCCTCAACCGGTGAGTGGGATATGCACGAGGACTTTGGTTTTCCACTGCCGGTGATCGTCATTTCCGGCATGCTCGGTGTGCCCGATGAAGACCGGCATCTCTTCAAGCGCTGGTCGGATGCATCCGTTGAAGCCATGGGCGCCGAGGACCCGACACGATTCGCCGCGGATCTCATCGCCCTCAACGACTATCTGATGGACGCGATACGTGAACATCGCAAACACCCGGAGCGCGATAACCTCATTGCGACGTTGGTTCGTGCGCGTGACGGGGATCGTGGGCTTTCCGACGAAGAAATCCAGGGTGTGCTCTCACAACTCCTGGTCGGCGGCAACGAAACCACCACGTCGGCGATCACGAATATGGTGTGGCGACTGCTGGAGCGCCCTGCAGTGTGGGATCGTGTGGTGCGTGATCCAACTTGTCATGAAGGTGTACTCGAAGAGAGTTTGCGTTTCGATCCCCCCGTGCTCGCGCTCTATCGCAACCTCACGTGCGATGTGACGATGCACGGCGTCACCATGCCGAAGGGTAGCAAGGTGATGATGTATTACGCTGCGGCTAACCGCGATCCGCGTGTATGGAATGATCCGGATAGGTTCGATATTGACCGCACCGGCCGCCACATGTCTTTTGGCCTCGGTGTGCATTTTTGCCTCGGCGCACAGCTCGCACGACTTGAGTCGTTGTGTGCACTCGATGCGCTGACAAAGAGAATTCCGAAACTGGAACTGGTGGGGCCAGGTGAGCGGATTCCGCCGTTTTTCCTGTGGGGCCGTAAACGTCTGCCGGTTCGCAACGGGAGAATGTAATGATTGTCGGTATTCACCACGTGGCCATCGGCGTGACGGACCTTGACGCAGCGGTCGCCTTTTACGGCGGCGTGCTGGGTTTTGAAACCGTACAAAGTGGTGATTGGGATCGATCTCATCCATTGGCCGATCGAGCCGTCGGCTTGAAAAACACCTCTGCCCGGATTGCGATGCTCAAAGCACCGAATGCGTACATCGAACTTTGGGAATACCGCAACCCCGAACCACGGGACTTGCGCTCGCGCCCCTGTGATCTAGGTTATCCGCACTTCGCGTTGCAGGTCAGCGATATCGCCACTGAATACGCTCGTTTGTCCAAGGCAGGCATGACCTTCGTTGCTGATGCGCCGGTGGACTTTGGGACGAGTTCTGCGGTGTATGGCACCGATCCCTTCGGCAACATCATCGAAATTTACGAAATTCGCGATCCTGCGATCGCCCAGCTTTGAGAGGTTCTGTCATGAATGAGACGGTGTCCCTGGTTGACTACAACACGCTGCTGCACCCCTATAAGGCCTACAAATACCTGCGTGACACGGCGCCGGTGAAATTCGAGCCGTTGTTGTCAGCCTACGTCGTGACACGTTACGACCTCGTACGGGAAGCCATTCGGGATACGCAGACGTATTCCAGTGAGTACGACGGATTTCTCGCCAAATCCCAGCAGATCGCCTTTGAATCCGCACCACCCGATGTACAAAAACGCCTCCTCGAACTGAATCAGGCGATGACACCGATTCCGCCGACGATGCTGACGCTCAATGAACCCAAACATACGTTGTACCGTTCGTTGGTCAGTAAGCTCTTCACGGTGTCGGAAGTGAAGAAGGCGGAAGCGAACGTACAAGCAGTTATTGATGAGAAGCTCACCAATCTGACTTCACGCACCCAGGCGGATTTCGTCACGGAGTTTGGCTTTCCGGTACCGCTGCGCATCATAGGTGACCGGCTTGGAATCCCCGAAGAAGATCGGCCGTTCTTTGACAGGGCCGCAACCGCGGCCGCATCAGCGCTGCGACTTTCACCGCTCACACCTCAGCAGCTCGTTGAACGTGCTGAAACTGCGCTCAATCTCCAAAAGCTCCTGATTGGTCTGGTTGAGGCGCGTCGTCGTGAGCCGAAGCAGGACATGATTACCATCCTCGCCAACAGCAAACTTGAGAGTCTTGATCGCCACCTTACGCATGGTGAAGCGTTGTCAATTCTCAACCAGTTCCTCGTGGCCGGACATGAAACCACCACCAGCACCTTTGGTTGGGGGATGTTGCTCTTGTGTCTCAACCCGAAGATTCAGGATGAGATTCGTGGCAACGAAAGGCTGGTGCGCACCTTTGTTGAAGAAGCGCTTCGACTGGAATCACCGGTGCAAGGGTTACCAAGGCTTGTCACGAAAGAAGCGACGCTCGGCGATACGAAGCTCAAAGCCGGCGACATGATCATGTTGCGATATGGTGCGGCGAATCGTGATGAACGCCAGTTCGAAAACCCGGATGAAGTGGATGTGCAACGCGAGAAGGCAGGCATGCAACTCGCCTTTGGATCAGGGGTGCACTTCTGCATCGGTGCGCCGCTGGCACGACAGGAGTTGAATCTCGGGTTCTTGTCGATTCTCGACAAGCTGAAGAACATCCGACTCACCGAGGGGTACCCGGCTCCTGAAGCGGAGCCGAGTTTCATCTTGAGGAATTTGCCGCACCTGCAGATCAGCTACGACTTCAGGTAAGCGCATCGACGAGACTGCCTTCCAGGGCATCTTTCACGTCGTTGGACACGGCGTTATGCCGTTTTCCCGATGTACTCCTCCATGTTCGCGTACTTGAGCGCCATGTTCTTGGCATTCTCCATGTCATAGTGCATACGCGACACGATTCGTTGTGCGTAAAGCCCACCACCCGCCTGGATGTTGGTGACAGTACTCCAACCACCCAGTGCATCGGCTGTCGTGTCACGAATCGCATGGAAAAGTTTGGTGCGATAGAGCCCGTCGATGTCCTGCCGCGTGCCCATGTACTTGCGGATCAGGTGACCTGACTCCTCGTTCTCCAGGTCCGCTATGGATGGTGCAGTCAGCACAGAGCCGCCCGCGATGTCATGCAGATGTCGCACCATAAGCGCGTAGTTGGATGCGCCGTGGTACTTGCCCACATTGGTGTAGAGTTCATCCGGGAATGCGGCGCCGTCTGAGGTGATCTTGCAGTTCTCAATCGCGGCTTCCAGAGAGGCGCGAATGAGCGTTGCGTTGATCATCATCTCGGAGATCTTCTCGCGGATGTGGGACGTCTTCTCGAGGCCATTGGCTTCGCAAATCAGCTGCGCATACCCCACCAGGCGGTCATAACCCGAAGCCATACTGGCAAGGCCTCCCAGTCGCTCCCAAAGGCCAAGGCTGTGAGCGAAGATCGCAGCGTGTTCCGGAGGTCCATCGAGAAAGACTCGTTCTTTCGGCACAAATACATCATCAAAGATCACAAATCCTTCCGGCGTGTGGAAACGCCCTGACACCGGGAAGTCGCGTTTGTCTTCATGGCGTGGGTAATACGTGGTGTTGACGATCTTCACGCCTTTGGCATTCACCGGCACCATGCAGGCGATGGCGTAATCGTCTTCGCCGGCCTTCATGCTCTTGGTGGGAATGGTCATCAGTTCATGACCCATGCTCGCGGCAGAGATGTGCAGCTTCGCGCCACGAATCACAACGCCCTCTGCCGTGCGCTTTACGACTCGCACATAGGCGTCCGGATCATCCTGCTTCGAGGGGGATCGACTGCGATCGCCTTTGGCATCGGTGATGCACTGGGTGATGCGCAGGTCTTGGCGTTGCACTTCTTTCACATAAGCGCGGATCCGTGCTGCGTTTTCAGGCAGTTGACCTTCAATTTTGTCGGCAGCGGTGAGTAGCGTCATGATGGACGCGTACGTCACGTGGGTGAGCAAATCCACCGTCTCGTGGAGTTCAACCTGCTCACGCAGCTCATGGGCGCTGGTGGGCACCTTCATGAAATCACCCACTGCGTTTTCGCCAGGCTTGTAAAAACGGTCATAGCCGGTGGCGGCAGAATCAACGGTGATTTTGAGAATTGGATCGGTGGCGACGTTCGGAACACGCTCCCCCTGGAAATAGGTTTCGCGACCGTCGTCGAGTGACTTTCGGTACTGGTCTCCCGTCATCATGGTGGTCTTCCTCCCCTCTAAATTTCTAAGTACCCAGTTGATTCTGTGCAACTGCAGTCGGCGGCGCAACTGCACGGCGGCGGGTGAGACTCCGAAGTGACCTCGGACTAGGAAACGGCGAGGACCTTTCCGAGCCCATCCAACAGGTCGTTCCAGCCTCCTTCGCGCATGGCCGGGCCGTCGGCGTTGTCGAAATAGCTGCCCTGTTCGGTGAAGGTGAGTTTCGTCCCGGAAGTGGTGGCCAAGAACTCAATCGTCACCAACGAGACCGACATACAGGCGCCGCCAATCGTCATTCGATACGAATAGACGATCCGCTCCCGCTCGACGATGTCGTGATACACCGCTTCATTGGTGATGCGTTGGCCACGAACTTCAGGTGGAAGATGCGGCGCATCAGGAAGGCGGAATGCAGAGAATTCGCGACCATCGATGCGAAAATCCAGTTTGAAGGATTCATTCTCCGGCGCATTTCGAGCTGTGGCCCAGCGACGTTTTGTACCTTCGTCTGCGAAGGCTTGGTAGACGTTCTCGATGCGGTGGGGGTAGTCGCGGGTGACGTTGAAAGTCGCTTGAGAGATGGTCACTTTTTCTTTCTCCCCAGGCTAATTTTTCGTTTTTCTTTCGGCGTTTGACGCGGATGCAGCTCGTCTAGCACGTCGCCAAGCCGATCAAGTTGTAGGGCTCTGTGCCGACGCCGTGACGCTCAAACGGCGCGAGACGCGTAGGATTGGCAAGCGCGCGGAATTCTCGAGGGCTGGATACGGATCGATCATGGACCTGAGGATTGATCTGTTGTAACAATCGGTCAAGTTAGCACTTAAGTATTGGTTCTTAGCATGGCTTGAACAAAACACAATGGAGAAACATGTAGATGCAATCGCGATGGATTTTCACCCGATCAGCGGGTTTGCTTGCTGGAGGTCTGTTAATGGGCAGTGCGAGCAAGGTTTTTGCGGCGGGCAAAGTTGATCTCGGCTAGTTTATGCCCGACGAAAGAGAGCCTCACGAAAGAACGTGGATGGCTTTTGGCGCGAGTAAAGATGTCTGGGGTGCGAAACTGTTGCCGGAAGTGCAACGAAATCTCGCTACGATCGCGCGCACGATCGCGAGATTCGAGCCCGTCACGATGCTGGTTCGCAAGGGAGACCTCGCGACTGCCAAGAAATTGGTAGGCGATGAAGTTGAACTGGTGGTTTGTCCGCTTGACGACTTGTGGATGCGGGATACCGGCCCGGTTTTTGTCGTCAATGAAGAGGGAGATCGAGCGGCCATCGATTTCAATTTCAACGGATGGGGAGAGAAACAGGAGTACGAACGTGATGCCGAAGTGGCAGGCTTCGTGGCGCACGAGGCTGCCGTTCGAAGTATCACCACCGATGTCGTGCTGGAGGGTGGTGGCATCGAAGTAGACGGACACGGCACAGCCATCATCACGGAGAGCTGTGTTCTCAATTCAAACCGGAACCTCGGTGTCAGCAAATCAGCAATGACCGCAGAATTGAAGCGGTTGCTCGGGCTGGAAAAAATCATCTGGCTGCCGGGAATCAAGGGCAAGGACATTACTGATGAGCACACCGATTTCTACGCCCGTTTTGCGAAGCAGGGCGTCGTGGTCGCCGGTTATGACCCCGACCCCAAGTCGTTTGACCATGCGGTGACGAAGCGTCACCTGGAAATTCTGCGCGCAGCCACCGATGCGGAAGGTCGAAAGCTGGAAGTGGTCGTGCTCGAAGCACCTGGCACGGTGAGGGAAAAGTATGCCAACGATGATTTTGCCGCCGGCTATATCAACTTTTATGTATGTAACGGCGCGGTCATTGTGCCAGAGTTCGGTGATGTCAAAGCCGATACCGCTGCTAGAGATACCTTGAAGCGACTGTTTCCGGAACGCGAGGTTGTCCAAATCAACATCGACGGAATCGCTGCAGGTGGTGGCGGTGTTCACTGCACTACCCAACAAGAGCCAAGCGTCTAGTACAAACGTGCCTTGCACAGAGGGGAAGCTTCATGAGCGCGAAAGACAATCGCATCGACGTCTATCTCGTCGTCAACGCGAGATACCACGACACCAACTTCGCACGCTTAGAACTGCTTAAACTCCTGGCTGAACAGGAAGATGTGTGGGTGCATGTCGCCTCGGATTTTTCTGATATGGCGACACTGCGTACTTGCCGACTGCTCGTGACCTATACCTGCGACCTTTTGCCGACCCGCGAACAACAACAAGGGCTGCAGTCTTATCTTCAAAACGGGGGACGATGGCTGGCGCTGCATGCGACCAATGCGATCATCGATTTCGTCAACGGCAAAGCCGATACCCCAGACCTCGCGCCGCTGTTCATGCGTTTGTTAGGCAGCCGCTTCGTGGCTCACCCGGCGATTGCCAAGTTCACGGTGAAGGTTACGGACCCCTCACATCCACTAGTCAATGGAATTGACTCGTTCGAAGTCGAAGACGAGCCGTATTACCTGTCCTACGAAAGCGGCTCACATGTCTTGTTGGAGGCGTCCTACAACCAACGCTCGACAGGTTATGTGCAATCCGATTACGGCACTGACAGGGATAGCCATCCACAGATGTATCTGCACCCGACCGGCGCAGGCGAAGTGCTGTACATCACGCTGGGTCATTGTTGTGGCAAGTACGACCTGCAGCCGCTTGCCGATGTTGTACCGATTCATCGAGGCTCGTGGCAAAACCCGGTGTATTACGAGTTGCTGCGCAGGAGTATTCGCTGGGGCATCGGTCAGCTGGCCTAAGGCGGAGTACGAATAACAATGGGCAAGGTTGAACGAGAGTTTCTGAACCGCGCCAACGCGCGTAACGGCGAATTCAAAGCGCCGCCGTTTCTGCCTCGCGCCAGGACCAAGGGACTTGGTACCGAGCGGTTGGATGGCGAGCGTTATCTCACGCATGAATTTATGCAGGCTGAGTGGCGCCACATCTGGACCAAGACCTGGCAGCTAGTGACTCGCGTTTCGGATTTCGATGAGGCGGGGTACTTTCACGTTCATGAACTTGGCAAGGAGTCGTTTCTCTTCGTTCGCGGTGAGGATGGTGAGATTCGCGGGTTCTACAACGTCTGTCAGCACCGTGGCAACCGGCTGTGTCAGGTGGACATCGGTGTACTTGAGACCTTCACCTGTCCGTTCCACGGCTGGCAATGGCACAACGACGGTTCGCTCAAACAAGTCGCTGCACCTGAGTTTTTTCCGCAATTTGCCAATGGTGTTCCCGCTGCTGAACTTGGCTTGCCACCGGTGCGCGTCGAGCAGTGGGGTGGATGGCTCTGGTTCAACATGGATCACGACGCGTGCTCGCTGCGCGAATATCTCGGCGAGATCGGTACGCACCTTGAAACCTACGAGTTCGATACCTGGGACCTGATTGACTACCAGACGTTTGAATGGGCAGGGAACTGGAAACACGCAGTCGACGCCTTCAACGAGAGTTATCACTTCGCGGCACTTCACCCGGACATGATCCAGTTCGGCGAAGGCCATGACATCCCCATTGAACTCTGGGGTATTCACTCACGCATGCTGAACTTCAATCGCACCGTGAGTGAACTTGTTGAAGACCGGGAGACGATGACACCGTTGCGCTCACGCATGATGGCCGGTCGACGCTCACTAACGGCAGGTTCGCCCGCGCAGGTTGCCAAGGATGCACACCTCAAGGAGATCGCTTATCGGCGCTCCATCGAGGAACAGACCTACTTGCCTTTCCGGTTCATGAACGATGAACAACTCGTTCACCAGTATCACTACACGTTTTTTCCAAACACCACCTTCACACAAACACCCGATGGCGGTGCGGTGTTTCGTTATCGGCCGCATGCCAGCGATCCAGCCAAGTGTTATTACGACTTTTTCATCGTGGTTCGACGTCCGCCGGGTTCGGCCAAGATGGGGAGACCTCCCCACAAGATTCACTCAAACGAGAGCGGTCCAGTGGACTACGCAGAGGCATTCAAAGGTACCTTTGATCCGGTGCTCGCCAATGTGCTCGCCCAGGACGGCTCCAACATGGCTACGATGCAAGCCGGTGTTGCTTCAGATTCGTTCAAAGGCATGATTCTGAGTGATCAGGAGATTCGCCTACGGCATTTCCACAAGACGATCGATGACTTCATCGCTGGGCGGGTGTCGACGCATCAGTTGTTGCCCGCTGACTTCTATCTGGAACGATGACCTGCGCGGTGAGCGAAGAACTGGACGTGGTGTTCGAGGGCGTGGTGGGTGAAGTTCGGCGACAACGCCGCCGAACTTCTCTCACGACCGATCTCACTCGAACCTACAACTCCGCTTCGATTTCGATGCCGTAGGTCACACCGGGTCCAACGTTTCCGGTACCAAAGAGCCCCGGCAAAAATCCGGAGATTTCCTGGCGCTGGCTGGTCAGGTTTTGGCCATACACCGTGACGCGGAAGTTCTTCCACACATAAGCCATCTGCGCGTTCAAGAACTTCTGCGCGTCCAGCTGCGTCCCTGGGTCGTTGAAGGTATCGGTTTCCTGCTTGCTGACATAGTTCCATTTCGACTGTACGGACAACTCGCCGGGACCCACTTCCATGGTGTAGGTACCGCCGACGCCAAACGTCCACTCCGGTGCCAGTTTTGGTGTCAGGAAATCCACGTTTTCCGCAGGGGTTTCAGGCCTAAGGTCCTGAATCGGGATGAAGCCCTTGGAGAAGAAGCCGTTGTATTCCGCATCGAGCCAGCCTACGGTGCCGAAGAGATCGAGGTGTTCGTTCACCACAAAACGACTCTCGACTTCGATACCCATGTATTCAAGACCACCGATGTTTTCGAACACCGTCGCGACCGTGTTGGTTTCAGCGTCATTGACGACGTTGGAATCCTGTTTGTCCTGGAAGTCGTTGTAGAAACCGGTCGTATTGATCTGCAACCGGTTGTCCATGAACTGCGCCTTCATGCCTACTTCATAGGACTTGGCGAACTCGGGGTCGTACTGGTTACGCTCGAAATCACGGATGTTCTGGTTAACACCGAAGAAGCCGCCGCTCTTGAATCCTTCGGAATAGGTACCGAAGAACATCATGTCTTCCGTGAGGTGATAGGCCGCTCCGAGGTGAATCGTGGTTTCTTTCCAGTTGTTCTTGAGGTCCGCGTGACCAATGTCGAAATTAAACGGATACCGCAGGGCACGCGAGCCTTGGTAAGCCTGGTAACCCTTGAAGTGTTTATCTTCGTCGGTATAACGAATGCCGGCCGTCAGGATGAGTTTGTCCGTCACCTCGTAGTCGACTTGCGTGAAAAACGACAGGGATTCCGCCTTCTGTGTCTGGAAGAGGCGTTGATCGTAGTTTGAACCGAGGCCTTGTCCCCGCGAACGCGGGTCGCAGGTTAAAACGCCGAAGACGCGAGCTAGGCACAGATCGAGCCCGGCGGGTGTATCGAAACGCAGTCCACCGAGCAACACATTCCAGAACGTACCCACTGTCACCCAGTCCTGATCGTACTGACTCTCGAAGTAATAAGTTCCCAGCACGAAATCAAAACGTTCGTAAGAACCTTCGAGTCGAATCTCCTGACTGAACTGCTCGTAGACGTTATCGTTGTCGATGTGGATGAAATCGTCATCGGTGCCATCGAGTTCTGAGATCGTATCTTCGTAAGGCGTGTCGTGGTAACCCGTAACCGAGATGAGCCGCAGGCTCTCATTGATGTCGTAATTCATGTTCAGCGAATACACATCGTTACGGTAACGCCCGCTGTTGGGCTGATTGGTTTCCACGGAAGTCGCTCGTTTGTCAGGGTCGAGACGGCAGCTGCCGAATAGATTACAAGGGATGGTTCCGCCACTCAGGTCCTGCACACGTCCGATATCTGCACCGGTTGGCCGTGGGAAATACCCGGGCAGCACATTGAAGTTGGTAGGCGCGCCGACGTCACTCTTGTCGTTGTATCGTTCGATGGTCAAGAGCGCATCGAAGTTGTCTGAAGGTGTCCAGAGCAGCGTTATACCGAAATTCTGGTAGTCCTTTTCTGGCGCTTTGCCGCCATCAAACGTTCGCTTCAGATAACCGTCGTTTTGCACACTCGCGTAGAAGAGCTTCGCGGCCAGGGTTTCGTTCAGGATCGGAAAATTCATCAACGCGCGAATTTCCCGATTGCCGTAACGCCCGGCGCTGAGCCTCGCCTTGCCACCGAGTTCGCCCGTTGGTTTGGTACGAAACACACTGATCACACCACCGACAGTGTTTTTCCCGAAGAGTGTTCCTTGTGGCCCACGCAGAATCTCGACCCGCTCCAGATCGAAGTTTTCAACGATCTGGCCTGTGACCGTGCCGAAAAACACCCCGTCCAATGACACCGCGATAGGTGAGTCAAACGACTTGTCGCCGGAGCTCGTGCTCGTGACGCCGCGGATGGTGATGGTGGAAGCTCGAGCCCGCCCGGGATTCTGTCGGATGATGACGTTGGATGAATACCCGTTAACGTCACTCAGGTTGCGAATGGTGGAATCACGAAGTTCTTCTGACAACGCCGTCATGGCGATAGGAACGTCCTGAACGGACTCCTCTTTTTTCCTCGCAGTGACGATGATTTCTTCAATGGCGAGGTCAGATTCCGCGGAAAGCACCGGGACGGATACAACGCTGCTACTCAGAACTACGGCAGTCATCACAACCCGGGCCACGGAGACAGAATCAATGCGCTGCATCATTTTCTATCGCTCCAGATTGCCCTGTTGCTGTTGGTCTCCACTGACCCAAGTCGATGGAGTTCTCCCGATTCTAGGCTTGCGCCTGAGGTGGAGCAAGTATGTTGGCGAAGGCGTGAGGGGGAGTGCGTTCGGTTTAACTGGCCTTCACGCGGTGATACCAATCGAGGTAGCTGCCGAGTACTGCGGCGAATTCCGGTGAGTTTGCGAGTGTGAACAAATGCGCGAAAGTACGCGGGTAGGTTTCAGGGCCGTTGGCACTGATCAATTCGAAGCCTTGAGTTCTCAGCATTTCGACGGAGTGACCTTCGCGCAGAAACTGTGCAAGGTCACAAACGAAGGATATGTCGGCGATCGACAGTGCATTGCCGGCGAGATGAGATGTATCGAGAGAGAGCGCTGCTTCGACACCGGCCATGTAAAACGAATAGGCCGAGACCATACGTGCGTGAGCTTGTTTTGTTAATCCGGCAATCTCGAGAAGATAGACCTGTGCTTCTCGAGCGAACACCAGATTGGCATCGAGGAAAGCATCGATGCGTGATGCCTCGTAGTCATTCGGGCCGTAGAGGGGCCGAGTCGATGCACCGAGTCGCGCAACCGCGCGCAGGATACTGTTTGATTCGAAGATGCCCACGTCACCATCAGGACTGAACGCGGCAGGCACGGTTCCAAATGGCTGCAACCGCAGAAATGCATCGGTTTTGAACAACGTTCCGTCGAAGCCCCGTTGTGCAGTTCGTGCATGAGGACTGTGGTTGAATTTTTCGTGGGCTTCCAGGGGGCGTGGATGCACGTCCCACAACCAGTTGGCGAGCTCTGCAGGCTTCGTCCCGACGATATCGAGAGAGACGTTGCAGAGTTTCGCAGCGATAGCCGCCTTCATGACACGTGGATTTGGCAGATAGGAAAAGATGCGGAGATCCGGTTCGTTCATCGTCGTAGACCCCCCAACTTATTCGCCTGATCCTTCCTCGCCTTTGCCTTCCTTCTCCTCACGACGCGCACCGGCAAGGATTCCTGGCAAGGAGTAGTTCCCTTCGTGACAGGCGTATTCATAGATTCGATCCTGTGTTCGGCGAAGTGTCAGTTCACCGATCCACGTTTGTGTGTAAGCGCCTGGATCGTCCACTTCAAAGCGATACAGGATTTCATCCGCGCTCACACGCGTGAATCGTTCTGTGACCTTGGCTTCCCTGGTCATATAGAGTGAGTGCGAGAGGTCTTCGCGAAAACTCTGACCCGGATGAAAGTTCTGGGTGTTGACCACCAGAGATTTGTCTTCCCACGCGCCGATGGAGTCACCCAGCCACGGGCGCACGTTGCTGGGTGCATGTGTGCCGCCAATTCGAATGATGCGCACATCGTGGTTCATCTCAACAAGGATCATCACGTGGTCCTTGGTCTGAACGATCTGATAGTTATTGTTGTACAGCACCGGCAACATTGGCGGCCCGCCTGTGGAGCCAAAGCCGACCAGACATCGTTCGCCGAGAGGCCGCTGTTCAGGACCATCAAAACTTCCCTGTAGGCGCATGAGGAATGCACCCAGTTTGAGCCGCGCGCCAAGGCGCCAGGGCAGCTGGCCATCTTCTGGAACGATAAGCTGTGAAGTGCGCAGTTCGCCGTTGACACGCATCACTCGCGTACCTGGATCCATCCAGAAGCTGTTGTACCCACCGACATCTCCACCGGACTCGACGCCGCTCTCCGGGACATCGTCGATGGCTGCGTAACCTTCGGCATTGCGCACTTCCCATTGACGCGCTTCTTCTTCGGTGATCACTAACTGTTTGAAGCGGCGTGGGCGTTCGAGTGTGGTGATGGTAGCGCTGGTCCAGGTGCCTTGTAGATCCGGAAATCCTTCCGAGGTGAGAGGTGGGACCCAGTCATCCGCCTGTGCGAGACCTGCCAACAGCAGGAGGCCAACAAGACAACGCACCGGTCTCATGGCGAGGGCGCTGCTGCTGGCAGCGGTTCTTTACGGAGCTTCCCGTACATCAACTCTTCCACGAACTCGACACATTTGAACTGGCCGAGCTGTGCGTCCACACCCACGCGTTTGTAGACCGGCATACGAATTGTCCATGGCCGGCTGAAGGTCTTGGGATCTTCGATGGTGGCCTCGTAGTCCATCACATGAGCGTTCTGCAGCGTGTATCGCTCCGTGACCACCATCGCTTCGCTGTGATGGGTGCCTGAGCGATCCAGCCACGTCTGATCGTTTTGCCCGGTGACCTTGACCACCAGCGTGTCGCCATCCCAGCTCGCGACCGACTGACCCATCCACGAATCCACCGGTGCTTCACCGGGATCGGTGAGTTCGAGGTTGCGTGTCGCCCCAGCAAACTCGTAGGTGATGAAGAGGGCGCTGTCGCTGTGAAAGATCTGGAAAGGGAAGGGCAGGTAGGTCGCTCTCGGTACACCCGGCAGATAACAGCGGATCTCAGGATCCGTTGTCAGCCAATTCGCCTGGTTATCTTGTTGTTTCTTGAGCGCATACGGCAGGTAAGGGATTTCATTGCCGATGACGACGCCATGGCCTGAAGGCACCGCGCCAATTGCGCCAAGTGCAACCACCTCTACAGCAGGTACCGGTCCGAAGGGTCCAGGCTGAGTGGCCATCGCCACACGCGCGGGATGCGCCAGAAGATCGTAGTTGGCGGTATTGAGTACCTGCCAAACCCCGTTGAAGTCTGGCTTACCATCAGCACGGCGCGGAATGTCGTTTGGCTGAGACTCTGCAGCGTGTAGTGCAGTCGAAGTGATGGCGCAGGCGGTCAGGATGATCGACAGCGCTAACGTATATCGGGTTTTCATTGTGCGCCCATACCTGAGTTGACGTTTCATTTGACCCGCCACACGCTGATCGCTGCTGCGAACATCGCTTCAATGCTGATAAGGCGAAAGTCGTTCCAACCGAGACCTAGCCAGATCGAAAGGGGAAGGGCCACAGCGGCAATTCCACAGATGCTGGCGATCACAACACGTCTGAAGGGTGCGGCCCGTGCGGCAAGCACAATGGCGACGAACACGCTGACAAACAGCCCCACGTAAACGACCCATTCGATGCCTGTCGTGTGCCACGACGCCACACAGGCACCACCGACCATCGCTGATGTGGCGCAGCGTTCATCCAACAGTTTGACGATGCCGGTACCCGCCAAGCCAACAAGAGCGAGGACCGCCAGGAACACAAGGGGAACACAGAACCATCGCGCAGTCAGGATCAGCCACCTCATCGCTTGTCCACATCAGTTGGAATCAACGCTGAGTCTACTCCGCTGGTGTCCTGCTTGACGACTCATCACACTAACGGAGTCTCCCTGAGCCCACGCCAAGCAACCACAGGAACGCACTCAACAACGTACCGACGCCAGCGAAAACCCATAACGAACGCCACGCGGAATCCATGGGCCGTATGATGCTGAAAGACTCGGCATAGATCGTTTCGCACGCACCGTTGCCACCGTCGTCACGCACGGTACTGGAGCTTCGCACGCTAGCACCGTCGTGGCCGTACTCGGCGAGCAGCCCGGTGATGTGGATCTGGTCGCCCAACTCAACGCTATTAATGAGATCCCGCAGATGCGGTCTGTCGGTGAGCACATGGTTATTGGAGAGTTGATCTGTATTGAACTGCGACCAGGCTTCGGACGAGGAAGTTCTCACGAAGCAGGTGAATTGGCCGTTCCAGAAGTCGAAGGCGTTGAGGTCGGGCAGCTTTGCGTTTTGCCCCCACACCACACAAAGATCGACGACGTTGAGGCGATCGTTCCACAGCCGGTGCAGGCGCGAGTCACCATCATGGTGACGAAACGAAACCACCATTCCATGGAGGTCATACTGAAAAAGTGGATTGATCTGGTAGGTCACGCCCTCACTGCTCACGGTGAACGGCTTTTTCCGTGTCGCCTCCTGTACAGGTTCTGCGTCGAGTGCGGGATGGACCTGCATCGGCATGACGAACTGATCGTAGTTCCACCACGCTACTGTCGTGGCCAGCAGGCATAGCCAGAATATGAGTTTCAGGAAGGCGGCCATGTTTGGAACAGGTTCCCGACCGGAGAGCTGATCGGTCTGATTGATAATAGGCACTTTTCGCGGTGCATTCGGGTCGAGTGCTCGGGATGTGACCCGTGGTTGCCGAAACTGCTCGTGATGGCACGGTTAAGTCATTCTCAACAGTTGAGAAGTACCGCGCTTGACAGGTTTGCAACGGTGCGCATTGAATCAAAATGGAATCTCCGTCGAATGGGACGCAGGATTGAATGAGCTGGGCGCATTGACTGGTGTGGTGATGCCATCGCTCATCACTGTACGCACTGAGCGTCGAGATCGTTGATGCCCGTTAAAACGCGCAAACGAGCGGGGCTTCTGGCTTTTCTTGCCTTTCTGACGTTCTTCGCCGCGAGTGATTTGCCGAGTGAGCAGATCAAGGCGCTGGCAGCGTTTCAGCAGTTTGCAGATACGAAGCCTTTCCTGATCGAACGTGCTGATCCCGCGTCTGCGCAGGTGTACGAAGCGTGCGCAAACCTGAACAGACGGTGTGTCGAGTTCGCTGCCTTGCGCAAAGATCTCCTGGAGCGCGCCATTCCGGACAATCCGGAGTCCTGGCGTGCGTATGAGGGTCTCCTGGACGCGGGGCCGTTGCCGATCGATGCAATTTCCTGGCAAGGTCCTGTCAACTACTCCCGTGTGATTGAGGCCGTCACCGGCTGGAACCACTGTGAACCAGTGGGTCACGTGGTCAATGAGTGTCAGTTGAGGTTAGCGACTTCGACCGGAAAGTGCGCCAAGGGGCCATCGACCAAGGGCATTTTCTAACCTGGGTTGGTGTTCATGTGGATCTGACCGGTTTCTTCGCCGATGCGGTAGGTCACGTTATACCTCATCAGCATTTCCGTGTTTTCTGATATGGTCTTGCAACGCTCTTCTTCGGTCACGTAAGTACTGCCAGCCTGCGTGCGCTCCTGGATCTTGTTGCCCGCATAACCACCGGCAGCTGCGCCGGCAACGGTTGCGATCTTTTTCCCGTTGCTTCCACCGACTTGATTGCCGAGTACACCGCCGATGACCGCACCGGCGACGGTACCGATGATCTGGTGTTGGTCCTTGACAGGTTTTTGTCGGACGACTTCTACCGTATCGCAGACCTCGCGTGGGGTGCTAACGGTTTCCATCACCGGCAGAACTCTGAGTACCTCATTGGTGCCCGCATCCTTTCGCCTCACACCCTATTCGGGGACGATGAATTGAGACTGAACCTGCTGCTGAGCAGGGATCGAGAATGAGAAGCCTGCAGCGTTATGATCGACGGGCAGCTACCTATGCAGAGAAAGCGAGAACCAACATGCCACTACAGCTCAGTCATTTGTTTGTTCGCAGGAGCGCGTTTATCGCAGCCACTCCTTCGCGGGTGTGGAAAGAGTTTGAGTCAATGGAGCGACTCTGTGGGTGGCTCAACCTTGGCCACCATATCGAGGTATTTGAGCCTCGGTTGGGTGGTACGGTACGCATGCAGGTCACGATAGACGGGGTAGTTCACCATTTTGGTGGCACGGTCCTCGCTTGTGAACCCGAACACGAGCTTTCGTTTACAAGCCAATGGGATGGTGTGTTCGCCTGGCCGCAGCCAACGTTATGGACGATCCGTCTCACTGCATTCTACGACGGTACACGGGCCGAGATTTTTCATCATGGCTTCGAACGCTTCGGGGCAGATGCGGGAGCACAACTTGAGAGCTACGAATCGGGTTGGGATAACAAACACCTGATTGCGCTAAGGCGGATCGTCGAAAACTAGAGCGCGGGCACTAGCGCGGCTACCGCTGTACCCAGCCGCCTGAAAAGGGAATGGCCTGGCCGACAAAAAAATCCGCATCGTCACTCGCTAAGAATGCTGCGAATTTCGCATCCTCTTCTGGCTTCGCCAGGCGTCCGAGGGGCACCTGGCGCTTGAGTGAAGACTGGAACGAAGCCTTCTCTTGAAGTTCGGGTGGGTAGTACGCGGGATTCTCCACATAGTTCTGCGCGATCAAGTTGACCTGCACATTGTCCGGAGCCACTTCAACGCCGACAGCTTGTACATAACCGACCTGTGCAGATCGAGCCGCGCTATAGGCTGCCAAGGTCTTTAGACCTTTGAGCGCAACGGCTGAACCGTACACCACTATCTTGCCGGATCGCCGCGCCTGCATTTGTGGCAGTACCGCGCGGACGAGGCGATGCAGCGGGTGCACCATGGTCTCGAACGTGTGCCACCACGCATCATCGTCGAGCTCCGCAACCGTGCGTCCTGAGTAGTTTGGGCCAGCCAGATTGGCGATGAGAATATCGATGTGTCCGGCGGCGGTGATCAGGGCCTCGCACTCTCCGGCCCTCGTGAGGTCACGGGTGTCGAGCGTCACCTTCGCGCCTTCCGCCCGGAATACATCCGCAGTCACCGGCCCCATAAAGTCATGACCTTGGGTAATGACCGCATGTTTTCCAACCAATCGTCCGCTCATCGTGCGCTTGCCCGTGACATCCGAAGAATGGCCCCGGAGAATAGCGAACCTCTGAGAGGGTCGGTATCGTCGGTGGAGGTTTTCCAGCTCATCGTCAGTGGGGTGTCGCAAGGCTGTGTTTACGGCCTGATCGCGCTCGGCTTTGTGCTG
>SXGR01342684.1_pt1 | contig 21217 bp, 20 predicted proteins | sample 3174711 | NCBI WGS metagenome assembly SXGR01 (sample SAMN11356860, study PRJNA531348) | freshwater metagenome | isolation source: freshwater sample F1-60 | place: China: Fuxian Lake, Yuxi | collected 2017-12-25 | reverse complement strand
GTGTTTCATCACTTCAATTGAGTGATGAAAAGAGATTAACCGAAGTAGATCTTCGACAACTTCCGGGGCGGCAAGCGCAATCTCGTCACGTCTTTCGAGTTCACGTTGTTGGGTAACGGAATGCGAACTACTTTCCCAAATACCATCAGATCCAACATAAATATCTTCGGTCTGATTCATAAACCGACAAATGTCACTCATGTTTATTGATTCTATAGTCTTAAGGACTTATCCTATGTTTATTGCATAATAACTGATAGCAACGAAAGCAAAAGCAGCGCCCACACTCTCCAACTAAAAGGGGAAATACTTATTGCTTCCCTAAATTTCTTCCACGCGGCTCTTGGGTTGTCACTTTCAAAGCTTGCACGCCCAGACTCTGCTACTGCAAGTGCAAGTCGACGACGAGCAGCATAAAAACTCCAAAACTTCCAATCTTTCGCCTTGAAATGTGACACAAGGACCTCGGCGATTGCGTGGTCATACTGATCCTGTTGCCTAATCGTACTATTGGAATGAATACGATATTCACCAAGTGCAAGTCTGATATTTCGGAATTTATAATTCTCTCTGGCTAATCTCAGCCATAAGTCATAATCTTCGACAGTCACATATTCTGGATTATCCGAGAAGAAGGAAACTGACCTAAGAGCATCTTTCTTTACAACTACAGAACTAGTTGATATTCCGTTTCCTTTCATCAGAAGACTACGATATTGCAGACTCCTGCCTGACGAATAATGAACTAATTTTCTTTTCCCATTTTCCCAAAACCAGTATTCCGAGTGAGAGACGAGATCAAAACCAGCATGAAGTTCTTTCATGCACACTTCTAATTTGTTCGGATACCAAAAATCATCAGCATCTAGAAAGGCAATAAACTCACCTTGTGATTGTGAAATACCAAAATTTCGAGATAACGCTATAACTCCGTTGTTGCGAAACTGCCGATACTTAATACGGTCGTCCCTGAAAGTATCAATAACGGATTTTGTATTGTCGGTACTATAATTATCAATAATTATTAGTTCCCAATCTAAAAATGATTGGATTACTACGGATTGAATCGCTTCCTCAATAAAATCTTCGCCATTAAATACGGGCATAACTACCGAAATCTCTGGAAAATCATCTCTCATTATTTTATCTCTGCGCTATCGCGACATGAAATAAATCAGTAATTGCATTTTCTATAGAAGCGGTAAACTTGAAACCTGCGCTTCTTAGCAATTCAGTTGAATAAATAAATGGCTCCTCTTTTGCTTGCACGCTGTCGACACCAACATGTATTTGTACGGCCTTCTGTAATATTTCTGATCCTATTCGACTAACGGTATCGGCTATTTCATAGACAGTTCTAGACTTATCCTCGCCAAGATTAAAAACTTCAACCTCGTTAACCTGCTCTTTTTCAATCAAAATAAATTTTACAGCATTTACGACGTCATTAATCGATACAAAGCTTCTGTGCTGAAGTCCGGAAGACTTCAGCACAACGTCTGTTCCGCGCAACACCTGTGCGCATACGTCATTTGCAATATTGGTCCAATTAATTGATTCAAAAGACGCGGGTGGTCCCACGACGTTTGAACATCTCAGAATCGTCGGAAATATATTTGATCGCCTACAAACATACTCTTCTGCTTTAGCATGGGTCTCTGCGTATACATTTTGTGGTGAGATCGGGGATGATTCTCGTGTAGTCGTTCCGCCCATGGGTCCGTAGACCTGAGAGGTAGAAAAATAGATAAATCTATTGGCCCCACATTGTTCGGCATAGTCCAAGGTGTTGATGGTTCCCTTTAGATTTACCTGAGCTGCATAAACTGGATTTTCGCGACATTTCGTCTCTGATGCCGATGCAAGATGAATAACAACATCTATCTTGTCATGACGAGCAATTAAAGCCCGTCGATCTGTTGTGTCAATCACCATCATTTTTGCGGAGGGGCACCACAAAGGTACTGCGCGCTTACTTCTACTGCCCAGATAGATAACGAGTTCTGGGATGCCAAAAAGTCCCTCTGCTATTCGTCCTCCAAGGCTTCCAAAGGCACCGGTGATGAGCACATTCGTCACGGTTGATTCTCAATCAATGCGTCGTTATTTGAGCCATATGCGCTGTTCTGATTGCCAGAGTTGCTCTAAAACCTCAAGATCCCTCTTGGTATCCACACAATGCCAGAAGCCCTCATGTTGAAAGGCATTCATCATCCCTAATTGAGCAATGTCTTCTAACGGTTTTCTCTCCAGAATGGTTGTGTCGTCTGCCAGGTAATCAAATACTCCAGGTTCCATTACAAAGAAACCACCATTTATCCACCCTTGTCCTATTTGTGGCTTCTCAGCAAACGACAATACATTTCCATTTTCTAATAATAGTTCACCAAATCGTGCACCAGGATGAACTGCCGTCACTGTCACTAACTTGGGGTCCCTTTGATGAAATTCAATTAAATTTTCAATATTTACATCCGCGACACCATCCCCGTAAGTCAGAAGAAATGATTCACTCTCCAAAAAATGACGCAACCGAAGTAGACGCCCACCTGTCATCGTCTCTTGGCCTGTATCTACCAAGGTGACGGTCCAATTATTGTTCTCATCATTGTGAATTCGTACATTTCCATTCTGTAAATCAATCGTGAAATCACTATTCACCTCTCGGTAGTTTAAAAAATATCGCTTTATCACATCTGCTCGATAGCCAAGCGCAACGATAAAATCAGTATGACCAAACATTGCGTATCTGCTCATAATGTGCCACAGCAACGGACGATCCCCTACTGGCACCATCGGCTTCGGGATTACGTCCGTATATTCGGATAATCTTGTTCCCAAACCTCCTGCAAGAATGACTACTTTCATTGATTTGTGCCCCAATCAAATGTAAATGTGTCAATATTTTTGCGCTCCACTTCGCCTGGGTCATGAGGCAAATTAGAAAGATTCGCTACCATGCTTTGACTATCCCCTACACCTTGAAAACCAAACCAGATCATGGGAGGCACTGTTATTCGCCTGTAGTTGTGATCTCCAACAGTCACAATCTGGAGTTCTCCACTTCCGTTCAGGAATACGAAGCGTACACCTCCAAAAGGAACCACCAGATTCATGGTTGTCTTTGTATGTCTTTTCCAGGCTTTTACCGCTTTGGATTCGATCATTGAAAAATACACCTCTCCAAAACCCAGATAACCATCAGAATCATTGCGTATGTAATGTAATACATCGCCTCCGTCTACTGGTATCCGCTCCAGAGCATGTACTGACACCAAGTCTTCAGCTCTCATATTTTATCTACTGCTATCCTGCAGAAGCGCATCTTTTTTATATTTCTCAATCTGTGAATTTGAAAATTCACGCATGTTCTCTGATTTGGCCAAATAAAACTCTCGATACCAGTCTGCTGTCATATCTATGGTCTCTTGGAAGTCCCACACAGATTTCCAACCAAGATGGCGAAGTGCTTTATCGCAATTTAATTTCAGAAGCCCTGCCTCAGGGTGAGCGTCATCTATCGTCACTGTTTCCCAGTGCGCTTTCGGGAAATGACAAGCCAGGCGCTTGATTACCTGCTCAACCGTATGTTCCTGACCTGCAGATGGACCAAAATTAAATGGCTCTCCAGATAAGAAAGAGTCCATCATTAATCTCTGACCAAGTACCAAGTAGCCGCCTACGGGCTCAAGAACATGCTGCCACGGTCGTGTTGCAGATGGATTACGTATTGCGAGAGTTTCCCCATTCGCCCACGATTTAACACTGTCAGGAATAATTCTATCCTTGGCCCAATCTCCTCCACCAATTACATTTCCGGCTCGCGCTATTCCCACGCGAATACTCCCACTGTTTGCAAAATACGATCTGTAATATCCACTGATAGCAAGTTCAGCTGCACCCTTCGATGCACTATACGGATCACCTCCTCCAAGCCGATCAGTTTCACGGTAACCCCAGTCCCATTCAACATTGTCATAACACTTATCGCTGGTAATCATGACCATGACGCAGTGTGACTGCGTCGTTCGTACAGCTTCTAAAATATTTATCGTTCCTAATGTATTTGTTGTAAATGTCTTGTGTGGATCAAGGTATGACTGACCAACTAGGGGTTGTGCAGCAAGGTGAAAAACAAAGTCAGGGTTTTCACTCTTCATGATCTCTTGAACTACGGAAAAGTCAGATATGTCCGCCCGATGATCCCTCAAATCATCTGCAAGGTGAACTATTTCAAAGTGGGACGGATTAGTTGGGATATCAACCGATAGCCCGACAACTTCAGCCCCCATCGAATTCAGCCACAAAGACAGCCATGATCCTTTAAACCCTGTATGGCCGGTTACAAGCACCTTCTTTCCGGAATAACACTCATCTAACCTGGAAAAGGGCGAATCCATATCAGCATTCTACGGCATGGCGTCTCTGGAGATATCAATTACTTGGCATTCTCTCTAGCTCGATTTCAAGGCCCTGTATCAGATTTGAGATCAAATGCATCCCAAGAAAGCCCGTAATCGCCCGACCGAAACGTCTTCTTATATGAAATTCACCAATACCAGGAATTACAAAAAACGGTATAAATGGCGCACATATATACGAGTACGTCTTGACAGCAAATCTTGCATGTGAGTAGTAGCTTCGCTCTTGACACAACGAGCTCGTTGGGTCGAAAAACATGAAAGTTGATTCATGAAAAGCGCGTCGATGAGTGGGATCAGCAGCAAATGACCAACTCCCCATGTATGGGACTCGAATCTTCGCTCGGCCACCAACTGCCATAACTCTCCATAACTCTTCCATTATTTTAATAAAGTCATCGAGGTGCTCAATTACGTCGTAGGCAACAACCTCATCCATTGATTCGTCATTCCAGGGCCATGGCGTCAAATTGAGATCATGCACTACGTCAATACCAGGAAGTGCAGCGATGTCATGATTAATCCATCCACCGTAAATATCGTGCCCCGCGCCAATATTTAACTTCATTATTCCCCCTGCAATTCTCTATGGATTTCAAGACTCATCTTTTTACCTGAAAAATTCAGACTATGTTTCAACCCAGCATCTGCACGTCCACGAACATTTACAGGATTGTTATAGATATATTCTATTGACCGTGTTATCTCGCTAATCGACCCAGCTGGGACTAGAAATCCAACTTCACTACTAAAAAATTCTGACACTGCACCTACATCTGTAGCAAGCACAGGTGTCCCAACCGACATTGCTTCTAGAATTGTTAAACCGAATCCCTCAAATTCCTGAGTGGCAGAAATTAAAAGATCGAATGAATCTATAATATCTACTGATTTTTCGGGCAGAAATCCAGTAAATATGACATGGTTTTCTATACCTAGTTTTTGGCATAACCCGAGCAACTCAGCCGTTCGTGACTCGCTACTTGAGCCAACGATGCACAGTACAACCTGAGTCAATATCTCCTCTGGCAACTCAGACAGCGCATGAATCACTTCTTCATGTCCTTTATACTTTTCCAATCTTCCCACTATTCCAATCAGAAAGATCTCTGGCAGAACTCCCAGCACAGCTCTTAAATCAATTTTTTGGGGTGTGAAGGGATGATCTATGCCGTTATGCACGACACGAATTTGCCGTTTAACTAGATCAAAATCTCTACGATTGACGAGTGTGTCGCGGGTTGCGGCCGAGACTGTCAGCACCATGTCTGCCCAATTGATAACAAATCTATCAATCATGCTCTCGATCGTCTTTCGAAAAGGCAACCGAGGAAGCGCCTGATGGTGCACCAGCAAAACTCGACGCCTTATCTTGGCTTTTCTCGCCCCTCTTAAAGCTCCCAACGTAGACCACGAACCCGGATATCCACCATTATCCGCCAAGAACGAATCAAAAGGTCCATGTTGCTTTAAGAGGTGCTGGGACCTCACTGATCCCCACCACACAACAGCGGGCAACAATATAAATTGCGACAACATTACAAACTTGTATGGGGCAACCCAGATTCGTCGAACATCCACGATTGTATGAAAATTAGGGTTCGTAACATTGCTTGCAATAAGTAACTTGCTCGGATTATCACTATTCGTAAACAAAGTTAGTTCATCATCTTGGACCGGCCAGTTATTTAACATTGAGATGAGATGAGTATCAACCCCACCACCTGCTCCTTGCTCCAGCCAAATTGCTATCTTCATATCGCAAGACACCTTACCTCACAAGGAGCACTTCCTCTAACGAACACCGTGATAATGACTGTGCCAAATCGATCTCAGAACTGAAGAGATCTTTCTTTGAACTGCCCTGCCGTCAGACCGTTTAACGAACAGAGAATCCATTCAACCTTCGTCAACGAGAGACAAAATCTGTGCTGTATAAATAATTTCTTCAACCCAATTCCTCAATCTAACTATTCTTCAGTTCTAGTTACCGTAAGAAACCCGCAACCGCTTGCTCGTAGACAATTATTTGATTTGACCTATAGTAAATGCGTGATTTAGCCTCACTTTTCTCCATTTAAATTACTAAAACCTCTCTAAAGTAACGGTGGAAATCATAGAATGGACGCGTGAGTGGTGGAGTAATATGGATTACTGGATTGTCGGCGGCAGGCAAAACGACGCTTGCCACTGCTGTCGTCCCGCTTTTGAAGAATCGTGGAATCTCAACCATCTCCCTGGACGGGGACCTACTGCGTGAAGTGCTCGGTGAAGAAACCACGCATTCAAAAAAAGATCGATTGAGGATAGGACAATCTTATTCACGCTTGTGCAGATTATTATCAAACCAAGGTGTCACTGTTGTGATCGCTACAGTTGGGATGTTTCATGATTTACACAGGTGGAACCGGGAGAATTTATCTTCTTATCTAGAAGTTTTTTTAGATGTTCCAATTGAAGAACTCCGACGACGTGATCCCAAAGGTATCTACAGACGATACTTCAGGGGTGAAATAACAAATGTGGCTGGTTTAGATATGTTAGTTGAGAATCCAATAAAGCCAGATGTTCATTTCAAATATGAAGAAAATCGCACTGTTCAAGATATGGCGGATGTAGTTTTCAGTAGTTATATAAACTTGTACGAGGGAGTCTCGACATGAATGCAACTCGCCCAGAAGTTTATGTCGCGATGAGCGCTGACATAATTCATCCTGGGCACATAAACATCATTGAGGTTGCAAGTAGGTTAGGGAATGTAACGGTCGGACTTCTGACGGATAGTGCCATCGCCTCATATAAACGCCTTCCTTATATGAACTTTAAACAGAGACTGATGATCATTGAAAATATCAAGGGGGTATCGACGGTAGTAGCTCAAGAGACACTTGATTATGCCCCAAACTTGCGTCGCCTTAAACCAAAATATGTGGTACACGGCGACGACTGGAAAGCAGGTGTACAAGCTGAGACACGACAACGAGTCATAGATACCATTGCAGAGTGGGGTGGAGAGTTGGTCGAAGTTGCATACACAACTGGGGTCTCATCAAGTGAACTAATACGTGCTCAAAAAGAACTAGGCACTACGCCCGATATTCGTCGTCAACAATTTAGCAGGCTTCTGAATGCAAAAGATCTCGTCAGATTGATGGAGGTTCATAGCGGACTTAGCGGCCAACTAATTGAGACTATCGAAATCAAGGATGGTGTAATCCCAAAGTCATACGACGGTATGTGGGCAAGCAGCCTGACAGATGCCACCATGCGAGGGAGGCCAGATATTGAATCGGTGGACATCACGTCACGACTATCACTTCTGTCGGATGTCCTTGAAGTTACGACTAAGCCCATAATTTATGACGCCGATTCGGGTGGGCGCGACGAACACTTTACCTACACAGTGCGATCTTTAGAACGGGTCGGAGTATCGGCGGTTATAATTGAGGACAAGATTGGGAATAAACGCAATTCCCTCTTCGGCACACAGAACACTCAGTTGCAAGCGGAGCCAGATGACTTTGCTAAAAAAATTATGTGTGGCAAAAATGCACAAATCACTTCTGATTTCATGATTATCGCAAGGATTGAAAGCTTGATATTCGGGAAAGGTCAGGACGACGCTATTCACAGGGCAAAAATATTTCTTGATGCAGGGGCAGATGGAATCATGATTCATTCAGCGCAAAAGACACCTGATGAGATTTTTAACTTTGCTGAAAAATACCACTCTCTAGGACTAACCGCACCACTCGTCGTAGTGCCATCTAGTTTTAGTCAAACAACCGAATCAGAATTGATTAACTCTGGAATTAGTGTCGTTATTTACGCTAATCAACTTTTGCGAAGCGCTTATCCTGCAATGAAGAAAACTGCTGAGGTAATTCTTCGGGCCGGGAGGGCGTTTGATGCGGAAGAACTAATGATGTCAATCCCAGAAATTATTAACCTTATCCCACCGACTAATAACTAACCATGGAAAGTCACGCACTATTGAGGATATTCCGACAGTTTGAAATAGAACTCGTTACTGGGGTTCCAGACTCTCTTCTCGATAATTTTATCAAAGAGCTTGATGATTCTCGAAATTTATTTCAACATCTCGTTGCAGCAAACGAAGGGAATGCCATTGCTATAGGCATCGGGCATTATCTTGCGTCGGGGAAAAGCCCGGTTATTTATATGCAGAATTCTGGATTAGGCAATGCGATAAATCCCCTTGCATCATTGACTCATAAAAATGTGTACTCAATCCCGCTAATTTTAGTTATCGGTTGGCGAGGTGAGCCAGGTCTGCATGATGAGCCGCAGCACATGGTTCAAGGGGCTATCACTAGAGCCCTATTAGAAAACCTAGAAATTCCTTTCGTTGTAGTTGATGCTGACACTCCTGTGTCAGAAATACAACAGTTTCTTTCGATTCATCTCGCACGATCTGAAGGTCCGATGGCAATCCTCGTTCGTCGTGAAGCTCTGAGCGGTAAAAAAAAGTCCAACCCTCTCACTTCAAACACTGCTTTGACGAGAGAAGAGGCAATAAGTACAATTACCGATGCACTACCTAATAATTCTATCATCGTTGCAACGACTGGAAAATTAAGCCGTGAACTAGATGAAAAAAGATCTAGAGAAGGGATTGCAGGAATTGATTTTCTTACGGTCGGAGGTATGGGGCATGCATCATCAATTGCACTTGGCATTGCCCTATCTCTTTCGCAACGTCTTGTAGTTTGTCTCGATGGGGATGGCGCAGCGCTAATGCATCTTGGAGCAATCGCAGTGATTGGCAATTCAAAGCCCACGAATTTTATTCATATACTTATCAACAATGGGGTACATGAGTCAGTTGGAAATAGTTCAATAGGGAACAAAAATATTAATTTCCAGTTGTTTAGTCAAGCAGTTGGATACTCTAAATATTACAAGATCACAGATGCAAACGATATTCTTGGTACGATACAACAAGCACATTCTGGCCAAGGCCCAACTTTTGTTGAGGTCTTGACGAATTCAGAATCTCGGCCAAATTTAGGTCGACCTCAATTAACCCCGATAAAAAATCGGGATATTTTTTCAAATCACCTCAGGACACTTTCGTGAACGGGTCTCCCATATGGCACTACGGTCCATTTCCTAGAGTGTATGTCGGTCCACTAGATATAGAAAAAATAAAGAAAATTGTGGAGTATAAAAAAGTCTTGATTCTTACAAGTAGATCTTTTTTAGGTTCAGAGACTCTGAATAAAATTCTTACAACAGTCACCATCTTAAAGTCTCAGGTGGTGTTAGTGAGTCCAAATCCCACCTGGCTTGACATCAACCAACATAAGTCAAACGTGGGGGACTTTATACCTGATGTAATTTTGGCATTGGGTGGCGGGAGCACATTGGACACAGCCAAGATATTAAGCATCTCCATGAATACTAAGAACCAACTATCCGATGTGGGGAATGGATCTGAACTAGCTTTGGAAACTCGCACTATTCCTTTAATTTTAATTCCAACTACTGCTGGAACTGGGGCAGAAATTACTCCTTTTGCATCAATTTGGACCGGTGATGGTTCTGGCAAGACATCTATTGAGACAATAGAGATGATTCCAGATTTTATATTTTTAGATGCATCACTGCTGTCAACCTTGTCGCCCGAGCAACTTCTATACCCAGGACTAGATGCCGTATCCCATGCGTTAGAGACTTTGTGGAATAAATATCAGACACCGGTCTCAAGTCGATGGGCAAAGCAGTCTTTGGAATTATCTATAAATTGTCTGCCATCAATATTAGATGGGAACAGGTCAAAAGAAACTTTGACAGACATGTTATTGGCGTCAAATATGGCAGGAATTGCTATATCTGACTCTCATACCGCAATTGCGCATTCAATGTCATATCCCATCACCTCAAAGTATGGTGTCCCACACGGACTAGCTTGCAGTTTTACTCTTCCATCCATATGCCACCAATTATTAAATGAGGAATGCGTATTAATACCGGAGTCCGATCTCGTGAAGCAAGCGGGATTAATGCTGAGCGACCTACGGTTACCTCAATTAGTAAGAAGTTACATGTCCTTGGAGCAATGTCTTGATTTAATCCCTTTAATGAACACAAGATCTCGTGCAAGCAACTACATGGGGAGAGTCGATGAAAATAGCCTAGAGTCTTTAATTCAAGCGTCGTTTAAAACATAGTTTTTAACATCGTTGTTGAAAATTAAATAACAAATGTCATCCAGAGGATCAATTACTCGCGTAATTTATCATTCCTGCGTGCTATAGACTTGTGAGCTATGAGTAGATTACTCGAGTTAATTTATAAGGATTTGGAGCTCTTGCTCTTACAAACCAAAGACCTTCTTGACTACTTAATTTTGGTATCGAATGATTAACGCGCACAACTACGAAAAGCAGGCTGAACTGCTTTTGTCATTGCCTGTTGTCGCATTGATTCCGACAGGGCGAACTGGATCTGACTATCTGCAAGCCCTGCTTGAAAATCATTCTGAGATAATAACTTTTAATGGACACTTTCTCGTGTACGAAGAATTCTTCGACCAGTCTCTCACGATGACGGGTAATCCGCTTTGTCCCGCACATATTGCTGATGAATTCATCGGAAAGATGCTGTACAAATTGATATCACAATATGATCTTCAAGAAGGCAAGGACATGCTTGGCGAGGGAAAAGATCAGAAGTTTGAAATAGACACACAGTTGTTTAAAGAGCATTTTATAAATCTCTTAGATTTTCTGCCCATGGATTCACGTGGCATTTTTCTTTCCATATACGGGGCCTACCATCTTTGCCTCAATCGCAGCATTGAAGAGGTAAAAATTTTGCTTCATCATCCCCACCTGGAATACGACGCAAGACGATTTGTAAAAGATTTTCCCCAATCAAGGATTCTCTACACGGTCCGAGACACTAGGGCAAGTCTATGTTCTCAAATTGCAAACTTTCGACGGTACTATCCTGACACCAACGATTGTGAAAGTCATTTTGTCGAATCATTGAAGATGAATCTGACTGGCCCTAATTTGTTAAACGACTTAGACCTCAATTCCCTTTCGGTACGTCTGGAGGATTTGCCAAGGCAAGAGACGTTGAGAAATTTGTCTCAGTGGTTAGGAATTCAATATCAAGACTCATTGCTTACTCCAACTTGGGCAGGTTTGATGTGGAATGGAGATCGACTGAGCTCAAGAGTGCCTTCAAACGCTTGGTCTGCTACGAGAACTATGAATAACTGGAAATCAGAGCTAAGCAGACGAGATCAGTGGATGCTCAGATGCCTAGTTGGTTCTCGTCTCAAGTCATTTGACTACGAAGATTCCCGCCCCGGAAGGACCCAAATTCTATTAGCACTTCTAGCAACAGTGCTGCCATTTTCGATGGAGCTCCGATATCTAAATCCAAGTTATATTGTCCGACGAATAACGACAAATCGAAATGGGCTAATGCAGGTTTTGGAGACCCCATCCTTTTATGTGACCAGAATCAAATTCTGTATGAGCACACTATGGAAAGAGTTTCGTGAATTCAGATATAACTAGAGAAGTAATTTGAGATTTATCCAAACCTTCAGTATGCGAGTCTTTTTCCGGCTCGCAGTGAACTACGTCAATGTAACTTTGAATAGAGCATCTCTTCTCGGGTGATAATCACACTCGATGTAGGCTCCTCAACAAGTCTCGTTAGCTCGTGCTCATTTCGTGCTACCAAATCTCTTCCGAAGGGCGACAGGACTCCAAAAATATCGTTGTCGTCATAACCATTGTTATAGGGTTCAAAAACAATATACGGAACACCCACAATCATGCATTCAGCAACTGCTGTGCTGATTCCACCAATCACTAATCTTGTTGCAAAAATATGCTCATAAAAATACCCGGTTAAGATCTCGACGCGCCCCATTGCATTGAGTTGCTGCACGCATAGTTCTACATAGGGGCGTTCTAACTCATGTTTTATCTTGATTCCTATACAACCACTGAATTTTTCTAGAGCAATCTCCAGTGCTCGGAACAATGTCTCGAATGGGCTATCCGGGAGACCACCCATGCGATCATTCCGCGGTATCCAAGTCATGATGATAACTGAATATTTAATCTCATGGACTTGTTCAATTAGTTCTATATAAATTGAGAGCATTGGAGAGTCAATTACCTTAATGACATCACTAAGAGAACTCTGTCGAAGAATGCGCCGTGCACAACCAGATCCGGCAACACAAAACTCATCCACAATAAAACTTGAGTTGTCATTATTTCGCAGGCGAGGTAAAGATATCCCAGCGGAATCATGTCCGTCTGCTACTACTCGAACGTGGATCCCTCTGGTGGATGCAATCTGAGCCGCCACCGCAAATGGTTCATACCTATCGCTTGTGAATTCGAGTTCTGATGGCCGATAAAACTCAATCATCTCTGTAGTGACAGCGCACATATCAGCTAGTGCGAACCGTGAAAGGCGATATAAGTAATTCGTGACTTTTGTCAAGATGATTGCAATCTGATGGGCGTTAGAGATATTCATGGCATCAAGTCTCAACTGTGCATTAGTTCTCATCAGTTCATCGTTAATTTGTGACGGAAATATATTTAAATAGTTTCGCCGTATTGCGGCGCTGCGCACCATGAATGCACCCCCCTTGAGCGACCATCGATTGGTGTATTTGTACTGCTTCTGGGAGGAATAAAACCTCTTCTTGTTAGTCCAATCGCCGATTACCAATACGGTTTCCTGCCCAGTCTCCTTGCGGGGCCTGATTGCCAACGACAATATCCTCATCAGGCGATGCGCAAGTCGATAAAGAGGCTCGCTTGATGGTAGGCGAATTTTACTGACATCACGTTGTTCGAAATGAGCGGATAATAACTTCTCATTGCTCTCTGCTGGTCGGTAGGTAATAAAACTGCCGAACTCAGCCGCGACGAGTTTAAATAATTCACCCTCTGCCTCCGAGACTACGAGTTCACTTAATCGGTCTTTCCAGAAGTACATCGCCTCGTAGTATCGAAGACAAGTTGCGAAGGCAATTTCTATTGATCCCTCGAGGGATGAGCCAATTGAGATACCCCCGTGCACAGTTTGATCAATTCCCGCGTTATCCCTGTACCACAGTTTTGACATAGTCTCGGCGAGCCATGGGTGCAATGATTCGGTCACGTCTGGGAAAAAAAAATTAGCTTCCTCTTTTAAAGCATAAATATCGTTGCGTTCCCTGAAAATTTTCACTGAAGGTACAGATGTTTCAACTGCGTTCTCTTCTGGACCACCAAAATAAACGACATAACCTGATGGCTTCATCGGACAAACACTATTACATTTCAAACCAACTATAGGAAGAGTAAACAAAATTGTAATAATTTGTGTTTGAAGAGTCTTCCTGTTAGACGGATGCCCCCCTGCTGATCAGATCACCAACAATCTGCATATCTGATAGATCTGGGAATGCGTGGTGAACACTGGTTATAGTTTTTTTGATGTTATCTCGCTCATAGGAGATGAGCCTATTCGAGGTGGTCAAGACAAGTTGTTACGGCTCTTCTATATTGTCACCGGCAAATGCTGACTGAACCTGATGTGTGATTACATACCGCGGAAAAATATGGGTGGCGAAACCACTCTTAAAATGACCAATGGAGATCTCCTTTAGTGACGGAGATGGATAATCACTTGGAACGGGTCTAATACCGATTTTATACCAGCGGACTCCCCGTTTTTTGAATTCCTGAATGGCTCTCCACTGCGCAATATGGCCAATAGGTTTATCGAACATGGTTCGGTCATATACTCCTGTCGAATAAGTGCCTTCGTCTTTCGTGTGATTGAACAGCGCGCCACCGACTAACGTGCCCTCGGTTGAGCGGAGCGTGATCGCAAAAGCACGTCCACTATTAATCTCCGCACGGTTTTTCTCCCACGTATCATCTGATCTTGTCTGTCTACCTGATACCTGCATATGTAATTGTTTAACTTCATCCCATGACGATTGACTGATCTCAGAATGTAAATCCACTTGCCAATGACTTTCTGCCTCTCGAATGAGTGACTTAAAACTATGTCGGATGGTTGTCCAAATTGCTTCTGTGGTCAACGAAAGATCAACGCATAGCTCGTGTCTTACCTCTACGTGAGATGCCTCGCCAATGCTTTTGATGTGCCAATCAGAGAATCCATCTGCGGATAATCTTGATTCTTCTGAAATCCAAGAACTTTGGCCAAACTCTTTTGCCAAAGCCCCTGCGAAGCGTAAGCATGCCAGCGTAAATTTCTTGCCTATCTTCTCTCCACACTTTTCACTCAATATGGGTGGCAAAACAGGACGGTTGGTGCTGAAGGAAAAAGATCCCTCAGAGTTTGAGCCGCATGCTATTTGCCAAAATCCCGCAGGCTTACCATCAATTAGTAATATTATTGTTCGAGCGATCCATTCTTTCCCGTGTCCTTGTTCGTATAAGGTCGCATAACTCGAGTATGCGCTTGTATTCTCCACATCTAGATACTTAACTATTGCTTCAGCTTCAAGGGTTAGATCGGACGGAGAACTAGGGTCTGAAATCGCAATCTTAAGGCCCGCATCCTTCCACAAACTAAATTCCTCATCTGAGCGAACTAATGAGGCAAATGTAGTATTCTGAGATTCGCTCACTTTATAGTGTTCCTTTCCCTCTATCACTAATTTGCCAGGCGAAAACATTGGGGGGCAAAGAAGCGTTCGGCGTGCATGTGTAGACGGGCGATGGTAGCGAGAGAGCGAGAACGATTGCTACCACTTGTGCCACAAGCAGAGCGTACATCTGGCAAGACCACTTTTGGTAGTCACATTACAGCTAGTTGTTATTCGATTTCGTCTGCCGGTCTAAACACTTTCATGACTTGTTCAAATGAACCCGAAACGACTACTTCACCATTATCTATCAGGACGAGATGGTCGCATCGACGAACAGTAGACAAACGATGGGCAACTATTAGGATGGTTTTTTCTCCATGTAATTTCTCCACGGCGTCCATGACGCCACTCTCTGTTTCGAGGTCAAGAGAACTTGTTGCTTCATCCAATACCAGCACGGGAGGATTATGGTAGAGCGCTCGGGCGATACCGATTCTCTGGCGCTGCCCTCCGGATAATCGGATTCCTCGTTCACCAACTATCGTGTCAAGACCACTAGGCAAACTCTCTACAAACTCTGAGAGTTGCGCAGCATGCAGTGCTCTTGATATTGAATCTGATTCAATATCATTTTTGCTTAATCCGAATGCGATGTTTGCACGAAGTGTGTCATCGGTCAAAAAAATTGACTGCGGAACGTATCCAATATTGTTTTGCCACAGCCTGACATTGCCAGCAATATCACGACCATCTACCAGAATTTTCCCAGTAGTGGGCTCGAGAAGTCCTAAAATGAGATCAATCAAGGTGCTTTTTCCGGCTCCACTTGGTCCGACAAAACCAATTGATTGCCCTACCTCGATAGACAAACTCACATTACGGATCGTGAGTTTTGGAAGCCCCTGATATCTGAAAGAAATATCTTCTATGTCAATTTTTGGAACTACACGAGTTTTTGATGAGTCAAGCATATCCACATTTTGAGCCGGGAGCGAGAGATCGTCGCTGACTACTCTAAGAATTGACTGTCCGTATCTTAAGCCCTGCAATGAATTCAGTGTACGTTGGGCAGACGGTAGAACGCGAAAGGCCGCGGCGGCAAAGACGGCCAGTATCGGAAGGATGTCCTCAGCAGATTTATTTTGTGCCACAAGTATGGAGACGAGTAGTGCAAGCCCAAATATAACCAAAACTTCTAGCCACAGAATGGGAAGTTGTTGCAAAAAATTGAACTTTTGATCTACAACTACTTTCGTATTGCTGTGTTCTTGATACCGAGAAGCAAAGTGTGATTCAGTTCCCAATATTTTGACATCTTTAATTCCCCCAAACCCATGTTGCGCCTCTTTAAGTCTTTCGCCATCATGGAATTGACGATCACGTCCCCACTTTTCGGCAGTTTTCCTCGAAAAACGATGAAAGAGATACCCAGCCAAACCCATCGTTGACACCACCGCCATTGACCCAAGTGGTTGGACTATAAGTAATAGCGTCGCCAATCCAATCAGGATGGATACTTCTGTGAGCACTAATAGAACTGGCGTGATTGCATAGTCAGTCACCGCTTTCGCGTCCATTAAATTTCGCAAGAGTTCCGAAGAATTTCGAACAAGATAGAAAGAGTAAGGTTGATGCAAATATATTTCAAATAATTGATTTGATAATCGTGATTCTACTTGTGCTTGAAATCGCATTTGAAAATATTTCGTGAGACCAAGGAAAATATTCTTAACAATATAAACACCGACCAAAAAGAACATTCCGACGACTACAAGTTTGGCCGGTGATGGATCACCGAGTGCGTCAAAAATCGGTTGTAGAAAAGGATATCGTTCTTTGAAACTTGGATCTGTTAGCAACGCAACAGCAGGAATAATTAATGTGATGCTCAGCGTGTCTAATATCACGCCAATTAAGGTAAGGACGAGCAAACCCTTCATCCACCGTCGTTCAGATTTAGTAAGAATTCGCCACACCAAACGAGCCGTGGTGGCTGCGTTAGATTGTTTGGCTACCCGATTCACTAGTGACCCGCAGAAGAGTGAGTTAGATACCACCGATATGTTGATTTTATTCCTTCACGCAAGGTGATACTTGGCTTCCATCCCAAAGAACGGAGTCGAGAACTATCCAGCAACTTTCGGGGCGTGCCGTCTGGTTTCGTAGTGTCCCAACCAATAGCACCCTCGTAACTAACGATCTCGGCCACCAACTCCGTTAGTTCCTTTATTGAGACATCGTCACCAAATCCCACGTTAAGTGGAAAGTCTCCGTCGTAAGATTCCAAGAGAAAGAGGCAAGCATCGGCCAAGTCGTCGACATGTAAAAATTCTCGTCTCGGTGCGCCAGTCCCCCAAGCCTCGACAGTTCGGATATTTTGTTGCTTCGCCCCATGAAATCGAGCAATCAACGCTGGTAGAACATGCGATGTCTCTGCGTCAAAATTGTCTTCCGGTCCATAAAGGTTGGTTGGCATCGCCGAAATCCAACGATGCCCATACTGTTTTCGATACGCCTGAACTAGTTTTAGTCCAGAGATTTTTGCAAGCGCATAGGCCTCATTTGTTGGTTCGAGTTCTCCGGTGAGTAGCTCTTCTTCGCGGATGGGTTGTTTTGCCAATCGTGGATAAATGCAGGAAGATCCAAGGTATAAAACTCGCTCAATGTTTTCTTGATGACAGGCATCTAAAAGGTTTGTCATGATTTGTAAGTTCTCTGACAAAAATTCAACAGGGAAAGTGCTATTCGCTCCGATGCCACCAACCCGTGCTGCGGCAACAATCACCGCATCTGGCTTATTCGCCTTGATATACCGAAAAACTTTCTGCCGATCTGTGAGGTCAAGATTCTCACGCCCGTCGCCGAACCACTCAATTCCATCACGCGCGTCAATCGCTCGCACGAGGGCAGACCCCACAAGACCCCGATGTCCAGCTATAAAGACTCTTTTCATGATTTACCGAGTTTAGTCCTTAGTTCGCCACTCCCTTGTAAAATAGTCTCCGCTCAGGAAGTTTAGCCCAAGAGAATGAGGCTCAGAATGCCTAAAGACTTAGACCAAAGTTACGAACAATTTGTAATAAATTATGTTTCTCTCCCTTTGGAGAATAACGACGATGACCCACGCGATGATCTTCACGGGAAACACAGTTTTGTTATGAGTTATGAACGTTTCTGACGCGTGCTTCATGCCTTGTCCGAACTACGAGAGACCGGCCCATTGAGCAGTTTTGTTGACGTCGGACCATTTCCAGGAAACATATTCTTTCTTCTGCGTACTTACTTCAATGATTCTGAGAATCTCAGATACGCCGGCGTTGGTCTTGGCTTCTCTGATGAGTACCGTCAACTCTTTATGGCACACGGTGCGGAAACCATTGAAACCGAAATTGATCCTGAATTTATCGCGGCAAAGGAAGTCCGGAACTGGAATCTTGAGAATAAAGATTGTTGTCTTTTACTAGACGTGATTGAGCATCTCACTAACCCTATTTTTGCTTTAGAGAATATAAATAAATCTCTGCGTATGGGAGGATCTCTAGTATTGACTACGGATAATATTGCCGCAATCGGCTATATCTTGCAGATGATAAAATCAGGACGAAGCCCCAACGGACATCCACTAAAAACATCCTTATTTTATCGGGGCAACTGGAGGCCACATGCTCGGGAATTCGGTCAAGAAGAACTCAGGTTCTTTTTGATGATAACCGGATTCACCGTTACCTCACATAATTATTTTGAGCGCAAGCAAGGTGACTTTTATATTGATCAAACTAGACAGCGTGTGGTTGAGAAGAAACGTCTCACAGGAATAAAGCGACTCATAATTGCAACCATCCTAAAAATATTTCCTCACCTTGCGGACCATCAAATTATTATTGCGACAAAGACCCGAGAGTTATCCGAAATCGGTGACGATCGCCCAGTGGCCACCAATGACGTGAAGGAATGGGTGCGGATAAGACATAGATTCGGTCAGGGTTAGAGAAGTTTACTTCTGCCGCTGCCGAGCACGACGACCAACATAAACACCAGCATATTTTGTCAGAACTCGCACCGGGACTTCCCAAAGTGGGGAGATACTCTTAACCAATCTAGGGAGATGAGTTCGTCTTGCTTGGCTTGCCTCACTAACTGACCCATCTCGACCATCAACTGATAAGGACCCTTCATGCCACCTAAAATGAGCGAGGGTGTGAGGGATGAACTTGACTATCCCCGATTTTGTCAGCCTGAGAAAAAGGTCGAGATCAAAAGCCCATGAATAGTTAAAGTTCAATCCGCCAATCTCCCGATATGTCTGAGCCCGGATTAATGAACCAGGTTGAGGAATGAGACAGGGACCGATACGCAAAAGTGGCACCGCCCACTGACCAGAACGATTACGCCAAATAATCTCTCCACTCGAATTGATGTAATCACAAGATCCAAACACAAAGGTCACCTGCGGGTTTGACGTGAGGTACTGAGACGTGAGCGACAAGCTTTCGGGACGCAACAAATCGTCATCTCCAAGCCAATTTATAAACTCAATCTCTATAGGAAGACTGCGTAATCCTTGATCTATGGCCCGAGCGAGTCCAGTTCCAGGATCGGAGACACGCTGGTCAACTAATGCAAGATCAAGATATCTCGACAGGTCCACCGAGTCAGGAGCAACAACACAAATATGCGCATCACCAGCCTCTCGAATTGATCGCAGGCATAACTCTAGATATTCGCCTCTTGTTCCAAGAGTCGGCACAACTATTCCGCACTTAGCGGCCATCTCGCTCCCCCACTACTTGTTCATAGACCCGGTCATATTCACTCACGACAAGTTCCTGCGAGAAAGTTTGGAGTGCCTTTTGGCGCCCCAACTTGGACATTTTAGTCATCTGAAGAGGATCCGCCACAAACTCATTTAGCACTCCACAAAGCAGCTCGTCCTCAGCAATAACCCTTCCGTTTTCTCCATCACTTACAATTTCTGGCATGCCCCCATTCGAAATACAAATAACAGGCACTCCGGTAGCGGTGGCTTCGGCAACAGTTAAGGAAAAACTTTCGGCACGCGATAGTGAAACAAATACATCCATCGCTTGATATGCGACTGACATCTTCTTTGACGAATCCATAACACCCGTATTACACACTTGAAAGCCTGGATCTTTAATTACACCCACACCAACTGCAAGCAACACGACTTCCTTTCCATCGATAGAAGCAGCGAAGCGACGAACACCATCCACTATGGCCTTGGTATTTTTCATAGGATCGCCCAGGTCAACCGCAGAGCAACCAATAACAAAGGCCCCCGGAGAAATTTGAAAATGTTGACGTGCCAATTGCTTGTCGCCAGGGGAGAACACTGCACAATCAATTGGATTAGGAATGACATTTACAACTGCATTTTTAAGGACCCTGCTTGCAGAAATGCGGCTTGCCAGCCACTGACTGGGAGCAACAACATAAAGACCGGCCCCCGAGCGCAAAGATTCTGTCTTTAGAGCGAGGTTTTTAACCACCTTGTGTTTAAATACTGCTCTTACCTGGGGGCACTCGGAACAGTTTTGTTCGTAATTGCTGCAGTCGCGGGCGTGGTGGCAGCCCCCAGTGAAAGGCCACATGTCATGCAACGTCCAGACTGCACCTCGCTGAGAATGGGCATACCACGCAAGGTCGGAATTGCTTACAACCCCTGGTGTCCAGTGAAAGTGAAGTAACTCTCGGGTGTTGAGGATTGCATTTTGGACTCCAGAATTGCTGCCATTTCGATACAAAGTAAAAAGGTGACTTTGGGTTGTTCTACGGACACCATAAAAATCAACGAGAGCCTTTGCCACAAGAGTCGGCTGAGAAAGCGTTAGCGCCTTAATGTTGCGATTAGTCATTGTTACTAATCGCGATTTTGATTCATTTTTGAGTTGTCCTTCGTGAAGTCTCCTTGCCACAACTCCTGCCCCGCCTAATGAAGAAAAAGTGACATGGCAAACACCCTCTTGGATCACAAGTAAAGTATGCCTGTCGTAAGAGAATAAGTCTGCCCTCATGGAAGTTATCCACAGGGGAACTGGCGGAGAGGGTGGGATTTGAACCCACGGTCCGCTTTAACACGGACAACGCCTTAGCAGGGCGCCCCATTCGGCCACTCTGGCACCTCTCCTAGGTTGTCAAAGTGTACCTGCATGATTGC
>SXGR01322463.1_pt1 | contig 21230 bp, 18 predicted proteins | sample 3174711 | NCBI WGS metagenome assembly SXGR01 (sample SAMN11356860, study PRJNA531348) | freshwater metagenome | isolation source: freshwater sample F1-60 | place: China: Fuxian Lake, Yuxi | collected 2017-12-25 | reverse complement strand
CGTCGGCATCACCGACCACGCCCAGCATGAGTTGACCGATGTCGTCTTTGTCGAACTCCCGGCGGTGGGCAGGGTGGTGAAGGCCTCCGAGGCCTGCGCCGTGGTCGAATCCGTCAAGACGGCCAGCGACATCTACGCGCCCGTCTCGGGGGAGATCGTCGCGGTGAACAAGGCGGTCTCCGACAACCCGGCCCTGGTGAACACCGCTCCCTTTGGCGACGGTTGGTTCCTCCGGGTGAAGCTCTCGAATCCGGGCGAGGTGGACCAGCTGCTGACGCCCGACGCCTACCGGGCCCAGATCGGCGCCTAGTGGGGTGAGCCGGGTTGCGGTCGACCGGTATCAGCGAGGCCCGCGTCGGTACCGTTCCCGTTCCCGTCGGTTGTACTCCTTCAGATCGGTCTCGAATTCTCCGACCGCGGCTTCGACTTGATGGATGAAGCCCGTGCAGCTGCAGGCCAACCCCCCGAAGTTCATGACGGTGTCGCGCTCGGCATAGTCATCGGTCACCACCAGGACCTCGCCGTAGGGTCGCATCCGGAAGGCGGTCCGCTCAATCATGTCGTCCGCCGTCTGCCCGACCTGCGAGTAGAGGATCTCGAGGTCGGGAGTCGAGACCGGCTTGGGTGTCCCGGGCGGGGCCGACGCACCATCAAAGAATACGGTGATCGGGGTATGGGTGGCGTCCCGATACACCGTCAGCTTCCGGATCAGCGCATCCCGGGCCGCCGCCGAGAACCGGGAGGATCCCGGCGCGAGGTCGGTCCAGGCATGCAGCAGGCTGTAGCCATCGATGAGGATCCGGACGAGTGCCACGTCACGACGGTGCCCCGGGTCCGGCGAGGGCCTCAATAGCCAACCGCCTGGGTTTGGACCGACGAACTCCGCTCGAAATCAGAACGATCCCGGGCCAGACTTCTCGGGCATGAAGCTGCCGCCGCTGAACCCCCAGATCTCCCAACTCCCGGTCTACGTCCCAGGGCGTCCTATCGAGGAGGTAGCTCGGGAACATGGACTGGATCCGCACGGCATCATCAAGCTCGCCTCGAACGAGAATCCGCTCGGCCCCTCCCCTCGCGCCCTCGCGGCGATGGAACAGGTCCTGAGGCATCTGCACCTCTATCCCGATGGCAGCGCCTTCCAGCTGAAGCGCCGCCTCGCCGAGAAGCTCTACGTGGAACCCGGGAATCTAATCCTGGGTAACGGTTCGAACGAGATCATCGAGTTCGTGGGCCACGCCTTCATGAATCCGGAGGCCGAGGTGGTGGTCTCCGAGTACGCCTTCGCGATCTATGGAATTGTGACGGCCCTTTTCGGGGCCCGGCTGGTGACGGTTCCGGCCCGAGGGCTAGGTGCCGACATCCCGGGGATGATCCGAGCCATCACACCCCGAACACGGGTGCTGTTCCTCGCCAATCCCAACAATCCCACAGGGACCCTCTCCTCCCACGCCGAGATCTCGGAGCTCCTCGCGGCGGTGCCTCCGGAGGTGTTGGTGGTGATGGACGAGGCCTATGTAGAATTCCTGGAGGATCCGGCGGACTGCCTTGCCCTGGTCCGCGAAGGCACCCATCCGAACCTGCTGCTGATGCGGACCTTCTCGAAGATCTTCGGCCTCGCGGGGCTCCGTCTTGGCTATGGCATCGGGCATCCCGACCTCATCGCAGCGCTCGAGAAGATTCGGCAACCGTTCAACATCAACTCCATCGCCCAGGCGGGTGCCATCGCTGCGCTTGAGGATGCCGACCACCTGGCCCGCACCCGTGCGACCAACCGGCAGGGTTTGGATTACCTGCATGCGGCGTTCCTCCAGATGGGGCTCGAGTTCCAGCACAGCCACGCCAATTTCGTGCTGGTGAAGGTCGGGGACGGAGCAAAGTGCTTCTCCGAGCTCCAGCGACTTGGAGTGATCACCCGTCCCATGGGGGGCTACGGCCTGCCGGCGTGGCTGCGGGTCTCGGTGGGCACACCCGAGGAGAACCATCGGGCGGTCACCGCGCTGAAGCAGATCCTGGGTCCTGGCATGGGTCGCATCTGACGCACCGATCACCCATCTCAACGGGGTCCGGATCCGGCATGGGTCTCCAGTGAGACGACCCTCCCCCCCTTGAGCCGAAGCTGTCGACGGCATCGCGCCGCCAGCTCCAGGTCGTGGGTGACGAGCACGAGGGCGGTCCCGGCCGACTGGTTGAGGTCGAAGATCATGTCGACGATGTGCCGGGCGGTGTCGGCGTCGAGGTTCCCGGTCGGCTCGTCAGCCAGCAGCAGCCGGGGACGGTTGATGAAGGCACGGGCGAGGGCGACCCGCTGCTGCTCCCCACCGCTGAGCTGCGCCGGGTAGTGGTTCAGGCGGTCGCCAAGGCCGACCTGGTGGAGGAGTTCGCATCCCCGGACCGGGGCCGCCTTGAACCCTGCAAGCTCGGCGGGCACCAGGACGTTCTCGAGCGCGGTCAGCGTGGGCAGGAGCTGGAAGTTCTGGAAGATGAACCCCACGTGCTCGTTCCGAAGGCGGGCGCGGGCATCCTCATCGAGGTTGCCGAGTGGGTTCCCGGCGAGGATCACCTCGCCATCCGTTGGACGGTCAAGACCTGCACAGAGTCCCAGAAGCGTGGTCTTGCCGCTGCCGCTGGATCCCACGATGGCGAGGGAATCCCCCATGCAGAGCTCGAACCCGACCTCCCGGAGGACGGTGAGGCCGCCCCCGGCGGTGCCATAGGTCCTTGAGAGGCCCCGGGCGATGAGGATGGGATCGGTCACGACCCGGACGCTGCGACAGCGTGGTGGATCGTCAATGCCGGGTTCTCGCCCAATGTCGGCATCGGACTGGGGTCACCGGCTCCGGAAGAGGGTCCGGTCCCATCGGGCGACCAGACCAGTCCCTGTGCCGTCCACCGTCCATGCGCCAGGTCGAAGTCCCAGTAGATCCGGTTCGGCACCCGGCGCGCATGGCCATCGAGGAAGAGGATCTGGGCCCCCTGTTGATGAAGGTTGGTGTGGATGTTGTTGGGACCCGCCACGGCGGCAAGTCGGCCGTTGTCGAACAGCCAGACGGTCTCGGCAGGGGATGGGATGGCCGACAGAGCCATCTGGTTGCCACGCCCGGAACCATTGACGTGCTGGTTCAGGCAGTAGTGGAAGAGGTTGTTGGAATTGCTCCTGCGTCGATTGGAGGGGCAAAACCAGGGACTGTCCGGAAGGCGGACACCGGGGTTGGTTCGCCACGGACTGTCGCGGTAGGCGGGGATACCCAGAACTCTGGGAAGGTCGACATACCAGCCCTCCTCGGTGGAGCGCCCGTTGGGTGCCCCGTCTTTGGGCAGCCGATCGTTGTGGTCGGCAGCCCAGAGGTGGGTGGCCAATCCCCATTGCCGCAGATTACCGAGGCACCCGATCCCGGTGATCCGGGTCCGGGTCTGGGCCAACGCCGGCAGTGTAAGCGCGGCAACGGCGGCAAGAATGGCCAGGGTGGCCAACAGCTCGAGGAGGCCAACGCCTCGGGTGGACCCTTCGGTGCGGTGGTGGACGGTCATCAATCCCGGAGCCTGCCAGGATCCGGCGATCCGCCACCATCCCTAGAACTGGGGATTGCAGACCGCCCCAGGGACCCCGCGGATGGGCGGGATGCCCATCACTTCCGGACCGTGCAGTTTTTCGACATCCACTTGGCGTCCACCAGCGAGTCCCTCGCGGGGACGTTCAGGGCGACCGATCCGTTGTACTTCACGCCGGGCTTGATGGCGCTGCCGATCCAGCGATGGACCTCGGAGTGGCCATCGGCGAACGAGAACCCAGCCGCCCCGTTGTGATACGACGCCGGCATGTCGATAATGTTCCCGGACTTGTCGGCGTCCTCGACCATCTGCACCGCGAAGGCGGCGTCATTGATGCTGTCGGAATGCTCGTCCAAGAAGACGAAGGTGTTGGCCGGGTTCACGATGTCGGAATCCTTCGCGTACAGCCGGTACTTGGTCGCGGGGAGCCATCCACCGAAGTCGAAGACCTGGCTCATCGAGATACTGCGGATGCGCGGGGTGAACCTGGCGCGCGCGATCTGTCCGACGGCGGCGCGGTCGGCAGGGTATTTGTAGATGGAGAATGAGCTGCCGCCGTATTTGAACAGCGGACCGTTGGTGATGTACCGATTGTTGGTATTGTCACGACTGGTGAAGTCGAGGCTGCCATCGATCCAGATGACCCGCCGATCTGCGGCAGGCATGTTCAGCGAGGCGACAAGCAGATCGTTGAAATCTCCCGAATACAGCTTCCAGGCCAGCATGAGCTGCTTGCCGTTGTTCATGCAGGCAATGCCCTGGGCCTTGGTCTTCGCCTTGCCCAGCGCCGGCAACAGCATGCCGGCGAGAATTGCGATGATGGCGATGACGACGAGCAGCTCGATCAGCGTGAACGCCGAACGGACGGTGCGGCTCTGGGAGGAGGTGGAGACGGGGGAATTCATGGGTGGGAGGGATCTGGGATCCGGGACTCAAATCCGTCCCGAGGAAACAACCGTGAACCCGAGGGTGTCAACCCTTGCGGTTGTCGTGAGGTCGGTTGGGGGGCGGAGGCCCGCGGGCGACACCGAGGCACCCTAGGATCCTCCCAAAAAGGAGGATGCCGCGGCGAACCGCGGCATCCCCTCGATAAGCCCTGCAGGAATCAGGTCCGCCTACCGGCGGGCCGTGGTGTTCTCCTGCATCCAATACACATCCGGCTGGGAGTTCCTGGCCGCTACGTTCAGAGCGACACCCCCCGACGTGTATTTGGTCGGCGGCTTGATCGTGGACCCCACCCAGCGGTGGATCTCGGAATGGCCATCGGAGAAGGCGAATCCGCAGGCCCCGTTGTGGGTGGATGAGGGCATGTCGATGATCTGGCCACTGGTCCCGGTCGGCGTCTCGGCGCCGGTGCAGGCGTTGGCAAAGGCGGCGTCATTGATGCTGTCCGGATGCTCATCCACGAAGACCCAGGTCTTGGACGGCGACACGATCTCGCTCTCCTTGGCATAGGTCCTCCACCGGGTCTGGTTGACGTTGAAGGCCTTGTCGAGCCACTCGCCATTTCCGAAGACCTGGCTCATCGAGATGCTCCGGATCCGGGGCGTTCCCTTGAATCCCTTCAGCGGGCCTGTGGCCGAGCGGTCGGCGGGGCACTTGTAGATCTGGAGTGATCCGCCCGAGAAGCGGTAGAGCGGGCCATTCGTGATGACGTTGATGTTGGTGTTGGTCCGGTTGCTGTAGTCCGTGATGTCGCCCTCGCACCAGTTCTGACGCCGGTAGGGGTTCGAGGCCAGGTTCTGGGCGGCCGGGGTCACATCGTTGTTCTCGGAGGCATATAGCTTCCAGGCGAGCATCAGCTGCTTGCCGTTGTTCATGCAGGTGATGCCCTGGGCCTTCGACTTCGCCTTGCCGAGGGCCGGGAGCAGCATTCCTGCAAGGATCGCGATGATGGCAATCACCACCAGAAGCTCGATCAGTGTAAAACCGGTCCCGGCGGCGGTACCGCGCACGGGGGGTAGAACGGGGCATTTCATAGGAACAGTATTATGGCACCCATACAGTTTGGAATGGATTGCGGGTTGTCAATCCGGCGGCGGATCACAGCGGGGAGCCCAACCTCGCCCGCCGCTGGATCCGCACCGTCCCCAGAACCTCTGGACACTTCCCAAGTCGGCACGGATCGCCTTGACTGGCATCCATGCTGGAGCGGCTTTTCCGACTGCGGTCCAACGGCACCACGGCCCGACGGGAACTCGTCGCCGGGATGACCACATTCGCGGCGATGGCCTATATCCTCGCCGTGAACCCCGCCATCCTGTCGGACGGCACCGGCATGGATCGGAATGCCCTCATCACGGCCACGGCACTGGCCTCGGCGCTGGTCACCGGGTTGATGGCGCTCCTGACGAATTACCCGTTCGCCGTCGCCCCCGGCATGGGGCTGAATGCCTTCTTCACGTTCACCCTGGTCCGCGGTGCCGGGATTCCATGGCCCGCCGCACTCGGCATCGTCTTCTACAGTGGGATCCTGTTCCTGCTTCTGACCATCACAGGGCTTCGGGCCAGCCTGATCCGTTCCCTCCCGCATGAGCTCAAGGTGGCCATCAGCGCTGGCATCGGGCTCTTCATCGCCTTCATCGGACTTCAGAACGGCGGCATTGTCGTTCACAACGACGCCACCCTCGTCACGCTGGGCAACCTTCGACATCCGGCAGCCCTCGCGGTGATCGCCGGCATCATCCTCGCCGGAATCCTGTGCCAGCGACGCATTCCGGGAGCCCTGTTTCTGACCCTTCTCGCGATCACGGTGGCTGGATTCTGGATTCCCAACGCCTCGGGGTCCGGGAGCCTGACGCGTCTTCCGGACTCCGGACGCTGGATCTCCTGGCCGCCGTCGTTGTCGCCGCTCTTTCTGAAGTTCGACCTCAACTGGTTCTGGAACCACTGGCGCCAGGCGCTACCGCTTGTCCTGACTCTCCTGTTCCTCGATGTCTTCGACAATCTCGGAACCCTCATCGGCCTGGGCCAGAGGGCCGGATACCTCGATGAGAGTGGCAACATGCCCCGGCTCGGCCGGGTCCTGACCGCCGACGCGGGTGCCGCCATCGTCGGCTCGGCCCTCGGCACGAGCACTGTCACGAGTTACATTGAATCGGCGGCTGGCATCGAATCGGGGGGGCGCACGGGGCTCACCGCGATGGCGGTCTCAGGGTGTTTCCTTATGTCACTCTTCCTCGGCCCGCTGATCGGCATCGTCCCAGCGGCTGCCACGGCGCCGGTGCTGGTTGTCGTCGGTATTTTCATGATGCAGGGACTGCGCCACCTCGACCTCGAGGATCTCAGCAAGGCGATTCCGGTCGGGGTCACGGTCCTTGCCATGCCGCTCACGTTCAGCATTGCGGAAGGCCTTGCGCTCGGCTTCGTGGTCCATGTTGGCCTCTTGCTGGGCACCGGACGGGTTCGACAGATCCGACCCCTCTCCTGGATCCTCACCCTGTTGTTCGTGGTCCAATGGATGACCCGATGAATCCCCCACTCCACTCCTGCTACCGAACGTTGCAGCCGGTTCTGCTGGCCGGACTCGCCCTGCTCGTCGGCTGTTCCAAGCAGCCCCTGTCACCCGGCCAGAGGATGACGGCTCGTCAGGCGCTGTATGCGATCATCGCCCCGACCGAGCCGGAGCTGGCGAGCCTGGAGACCGTCGCAGGCTCCCGGTACCGGGGTGGTCCGATCGAGGTCCAAACCGCTGCTGGGAACCGGCACCGCGGTGGTTCCGTCGAGTTCCACAACGGCATTCCCTTCCGGCACGCCACCATAGCGGGTCGCGCCTGCGTCCTCCTGCCCTGTGGGATGAGTGTGGTCAACGCAGCCATGGTCACACAGGCCGCCCTCGATCGATACCCGATCACCCATGTGATCGTGATGGGTGAGGCTGGCGGGGTGAATCCAAGCCGGGTCCCCGGGGATGTGATCGTTCCCGAGGCGTGGTCCCACCACACCGAAGCTGCAGTGGTCAACCCCACGGCCGAAGGGGGCTGGGAGGTGACGCGCAGCGCCTCAGGGATCCCGAATTTTGGCATGATCTTCCCCGAGACCGTGACTGTGACGCGGTCTGGTAGCCGCGGGGCTGAACCGGTTCCGCGATTTCCCGTCGATCCGGGCCTCCGCATGGCGGCAACCAAGGCGGCTTCCCTCCTGTCGACGACCAACTCCCCATCGGGGCCGAGGTTCCCGACATCGGGCATAGGAGTCAGCGGTCCTCTGTTCGTCGCCAACCGGGACTACCGGGCCTGGCTCTTCAGCGCATGGCGGGCCGAGGTGGTCGACCTGGAATCCGCCGCCATCGCCCAGGTCTGCTGGGCGAACCGGGTTCCGTTCATCGCCGTCCGGTCGATCTCAGGCCTGGCTGGTGAGCCACCCATGAAGACCCCACCCGGCCCATCTCCGATCCAACGGGCGGCCCAGCTGGTGACCGCGATGCTCGAGGAGTTACCGCGGTGACGGAGGCGGAAGAGTCCACTGGGGCAAACCTCAACAGCTGGTCGGGACCTGCTGGAGCACCTTGACGCAATGGGGAACGGCACCGACCACGAATCCCAGACACTCGACAGCGCCAGCCGGCTTTCCTGGAAGACAGATCACAAGGGTGCGATCGACCGATGCGGCGAGGCCCCTCGACAGGATGGCATTGGGCGTAATGGCCAAGGACTTCATCCGCATCGCCTCCCCGAACCCGGGGATCTCGCGGTCGGCGATCTCGAGGACCGCCTCCGGGGTCACATCCCTCGGAGCCACGCCCGTGCCTCCCGTGGTCAGCACCAACTGGGCACCCCGCGCGATCTGCTCCCGGATGGCCCTCTGGATCTGACGGATGTCGTCCGGCACCAGCGACTCGCCGACCACCCGCCATCCCAGACGGTGCGCTTCCTCGCGGAGCGCCGGCCCCCCCAGATCCTCGTATTCGCCCCGGGAGGCACGATCGGAAATCGTCACAATGGAACAGGGGATCTGCATGGGTTCAGGCTGTCAGGTTGGACGTTGAAGCTCCAGTCCCGCGCAATACCCTCCGTGCCATGGACCAGCCCGAACCGCGCCAGAACAGCCCCCTGAACCGCTTCCAGGAACAGGTCCAGACCCTGATCAACGACGATGCCGTCGCCGAGGCGGAGGGTCGGCTGGGCTGGCTCCAGCGGTTCGCCCACTTCTGGATCCTGGTCGGCCAGATGTTTCTCAGGAACCGGGGCCCTGTCCGTGCCGCTTCACTCGCCTACACGACACTCCTGGCCCTCGTGCCGCTGCTCGCCATCTCGTTGAGCGTCGCGACGCTCTTCCTGCCGCGGAAGGATGGGGAACGTCGGGCAACCCTCATGGCTTGGATCGAAGAGGGGGTCATCCGCGCCGCGCCCACCCTCGGCCTTTCCGGAGAAGGGGGGCAGGCCCAGCGGGCGGAGGTGGCCGACAAGATCGTCGGCTTCGTCGAGCGCATCCACCTGGGCGGCATCACCGCCACGGCCGCGGCGGGACTCATCGTGGTCGCCATCGGCCTGCTCCGGACCATCGAGGTCGCTTTCAACGACATCTGGGGTGTGCCGAAGGGACGATCGATGCTGATGAGCATCGTCTTCTACTGGGCGGTGATCACGCTCGGGCCCGCGGTGCTCCTGGTGACCAAGGGTGCCAAGATCCTCTCCCTCGTCGCAGATCACAGCTCCGCCCTCCAGGGTCACATGGTCGGCCAGTGGATCCTCTCACTGACCATCTTCATCTCCCCCGCACTGATGGCCCTCGCCTTCGGAGCCCTCTATCTCTGGATGCCCAACACGCGGGTCCAATGGGGCGCTGCGCTCGTCGGAGGCGCCTTTGCCTCGGCGCTCTGGACCCTGAACAACCAGCTTTCCTCCCTCTATCACTCCAAGGTCCTGACCTACAATGCGATCTACGGCAGCCTCGGAGCCCTGCCCCTCTTCCTGGTCGGCGTCTACTTCACCTGGATGATCGTCCTGCTCGGAGCCCAGGTGGCCTATGTGTACCAGAACCGGAGGGCCTATCTCCAGGAGCGGGTGGCAGGCCGCGTGCACCAGCAGGCCCGGGAATTCGCGGGACTCCGGCTCATGACCCGCATCGCCGGGGAGTTCACCCTCGGCCATCCCGCCGCAACCGCCACCAGACTGTCGGAGGACCTCGGCATCCCCCCGAACCTCACCAAGGAGCTCCTGCGCCTCGTCAGTCAGGCCCAGCTCATCACCGAGACACGGGGTGCGGAAGTGTCGTATCTGCCCTCGAGGCCGATTGACCAGATCTCAGTCCGAGACGTCCTCCAGGCCCTGAGGTGCGGTTCTGGATCAGATCTCGCCACCACTCCCGACCCCGAGCGCAGCGTGGTGAGCCAGGCTCTCCGGGAGATCAATGGGCCCGCCGAGGCCAAATCGTCGATCGTCACCCTTGCCGACCTGTCCCGGTCAATCGTTGGCGCGCCTTCGCGGGTCAGCCCTTGTACCCAAGCAGCCTCCGCTCCTTGATCATCCCGGCGATCTGTGCGGGAAGCTTGGCCTCCCAGCCCGGGGTGTTCGACTGGATCTCCTTCAGCACATCACGGCTGAAGATGCTCATGATCGACTCGTCGATGTCCCGGAGCTGCTCGATGAACTTGTTCTGCAGGAGATAGTCGTACAGATGCTGCAGGTGCGGTGAGACCTGCAGGTTGCCCGCCGTGATGATGGCGCCGCTCCGGGCGTCCTTCAGCGGGTAGCAGTAGACCTTGAGCTGGTTGCGGAACAGACGTCCGAACGACTCGAGGATGCCGCCGTCGAGTTCCCCATAGTACTTCTCGTCGAAGAGATCCCGGAGCGTTGGAACGCCCATCACGATTCCGACCGGCAGCTTGGTGTATCGGAACAGATAGCCCGCCAGGCGGAAGAACTCGGCATAGTTGGAGATGAGCACCGGGGTGCCCAGGGTCCGGAGAAGGTCCACCCGGTCGAGGAAGTCCTGATGGTCGATCTTCCCCTCCACGTTGAGGTTCTTCAGGGTCATCTCCACCATGACGAGGAGATCCTGATCGGACACGTTGGGGTCCTGGACCATCTGGGCCTTGGCCCGGGTGAGCATGTCGGCCGTCACCCGGGTGATGGGACGGAAGGACCCGCGTTCGACCAGGATGCACTTCTTGTGCAGGGCGTCGGCCGGCTGCACCAGTTCCCCTGACGGCATGAACATCGCGGCATTGGTCAACCCACGCTCCACGAGCTGCAGCGCAATGAGGCGGTTGTCCACCTTGGCGAACTGCGGCCCGCGGAACTTGATCATGTCGACCTCGATGCGGTTGATCGACAGGTTGTCCAGAAGCGCATTGATCACCGCCTGGGGATTCGAGTGCTGGTAGAGGGCGGCATGGATGAGGTTCACCCCCAGGATGCCCAGGGCCTCCTGCTGCTGGAGGTTCTCGCGATCCCACATGCGGACATGCATGATGATGTCGCTCGGGTCCGCGCCCGGCTCGATCTGGAACCGGATGCCCATCCAGCCATGGGTCTCATCGCGACGTTTGAAGCTGCGGGCGGCCACCGTGTCTGCGAATACGAAGAACCGGGTGTTCTGACCGCGCGTCGAGGCCAGTCGTTCCACAAGCAGCTCGTATTCGCGATCCAACATCGCCTCGAGGCGCTCCTGGCTCACATAGCGGGAGGCCGTGCCGTAGATGGCGTCACTCACGACCATGTCGTAGGCGGAGATGCTCTTGGCGATCGTGCCGCTCGCGCCTCCAGCCCTGAAGAACCAGCGGGCCACCTCCTGACCCGCCCCGATCTCGGCGAAGACGCCGTACTTCGTGCTGTCGAGATTGATCTGGAGTGCTTTCTGGTGGGTGTCGATTTGCTCGCTCATATCCAGCGGCAATGAAACACAGGCTCCACGATCCAGCCAGTGAGAAGCCGATTGTTTCAATGACGAACAAAATTCCAGCCAGCGGCAGCACCCCGCCTCAGGTCCTGATTTCCGTAGGCAGGCCAGGATTCAGCATTCCCACGGCGCAACCAGTCCCGAAGAAAAATAAACCCGGGCGGCAGTCAGAGGATGACCGTCCGCCCGGGGGAATTTTCAGAATAGGTTCAGTAGGACTATGTAGAGATTTCTGCCCGGTGAACTACGCCAAACAGAAAAACCTGTGGGTCACTGCCAGTTGCCCGGCAACACCCGAAAACTTTGTCCTGCATTTTTCGGAACGCCCGACGATAATCGGGAACTCTCTTGGGTCAAGGCTTGCGGTGGAATATTTTCATGCAGGCAACCCCATTCGGACATCCCGTGAAGAAAACCATCGCCGCACCGGTCTCCCGAGGAGCCCATGCCCTCTGACGCCACAGATCAGGTCGAGACGGTCTGCCGTAGCCTCCCGTTCCGACCTGGGATCGGAATCGCCGTCCTCTTCGGAATGCTGGCCTTAAAGGCGACGGCCGCGACGGCCGACCGGGACCACTGGTCATTCCACCCCCCAAGGACCCAGCCCGTGCCGACACCTCGCGACGCCCAGTGGGGTCAGAACCCCGTGGATGCCTTCATCCTCGACCGGCTTGAGCGTTCCGGGCTCCGGCCCAACCCCGAGGCATCGCGAAGGGACTGGATTCGTCGGGTCCACCTCGACCTCGTCGGCTTGCCCCCCACTCCCGAGGAGGTCCTCCGATTCGAGTCGGACCTCTCGACCGACGCCCATGCCCGCGTCGTCGACAACCTTCTTGCCTCTCCCCGTCATGGGGAACGATGGGGGCAGCATTGGCTTGATGTTGTGCGCTACGCGGACACCCACGGCTTCGAAGTCAACACAGAGCGGCCATACGCCTGGCCCTACAGGGACCACGTCGTGCGTTCCTTCAACGCCGACATGCCCTACTCCCGGTTCGTCGAGGAGCAGATTGTCGGGGACCGGCTCGGCGCGGACGCGGCGACCGGGTTTCTGATCACGGCGTCCGTCCTGCTGCCCGGCCAGATCGGAGCTGATGACGTCTCCAAGCGCCTCGCACGGCAGGACGCGGTCGACGAGATCGTCGTCAACGTGGGCCAGACCCTCCTTGGGCTGAGCGTGGGATGCGCCCGGTGTCACGACCACAAATCCGACCCCATCGCCAGCCGCGACTATTACGCCCTCCAGGCATTCGTCGCCGGCGTGGACTATGAGGACCGCGAGATGCGGGGGCCGCTCCAGGAGGAAAGCCGTCGCCTGGAGATCGATCGCAAGGCCCGACTCGCCCAGATCGACCGCGAACTAGGGCGTCTAGTCCCCCTCGCACGGCCGGGTCCGAACGGGACTCCTCCAACCGGGAAACCCGCGCGTCCCGCCATCAACACCCGTTTGAACATCGACCGTTTCCCGGAGACCACCACCCGGAGACTGCGCTTCACCATCGAGGCCACCAGCAATCTCGAACCCTGCATCGACGAGCTGGAGGTCCTCGATTCCCGCGGGACCAACATCGCCCTCGCCTCCGCGGGGACACGCATCATGTCGTCCGGGGACACCCGGGTCGCCGATCGACACGACCTCGCCTTCCTGAACGACGGTCGCACCGGTAACTCGAGCAGCTGGATATCGAACGAACATGGACGTGGCTGGGTCCTACTCGAGTTCCCGGGCGACAGGACCTTCGATCGCGTGGTTTGGGGACGCGACCGGATGGGGGAGTTCAGCGACCGCATCGCCACGAACTACGTGATCGAGGTGGAGCAGGCCGCCGGGGTCTGGAGGAGCGTCGCCGACGCCACGGATCGCCAGCCCGGAACCACCTCGGACGTCCGCCCTCCCGTCTCTCCCGAGGACCTGACACCGGATCTCTCCATCTCAGCCTCCGCCCTGATCACTGAGCGAAAGGCGCTGGAGAAGGCGATTCGGGAATCGTCCAACGAGCGCATCGCGTTCGCCGGTCGGTTCAGGACCCCGGATATCATCCGGGTGCTTCACCGCGGAGACCCAGAACAGCCGAAAGACGAGGTGGCTCCCGCACCATTGCCAGCCCTCGGGCGGTTCGACCTACCCCCGATTGGCAGCGAACAGGATCGGCGCCAGGCCCTCGCGGACTGGCTCACCAGCACCTCGAACCCCCTTACCGCACGGGTCATGGCCAACCGAATCTGGCAGGGACATTTCGGGATTGGCCTCGTGGACACCGCGAGCGACTTCGGTGTCAACGGATCGCGACCCACCCATCCGGAGCTGCTCGACTGGCTCGCCTTGGAATTCCTGCATTCGGGCGGCTCCATGAAACACCTCCACCGGCTCCTCGTCCTGTCGTCGACCTACCGTCAGGACGCCTCGATCCAAAAGGGGGCGACGTCGGAGACGGCAGCGACCGACATCGATGCCGAGGCGCGGTGGCTCTGGCGATTCCCGTCGCGACGCTTGGATTCCGAACCGATCCGGGACTCGATGCTGGCGGTCAGTGGTGAACTCGATCTCCGCATGTACGGACGGGGATTTGACCTCTTCAACAACCGGGGTGGGCTCACCGGGTTCATCCCGGTGGAGACCTTTGGACCTGAGGGCCTGCGTCGGATGATCTACTCCCACAAGGTTCGACGGGAACGTGAGGCGGTGTTCGGTGCGTTCGACTGCCCGGATGCCGGACAGAGCACGGCCCGAAGACGGGAAAGCATGACGCCCATCCAGGCTCTCAACCTGTTCAATAGCCGTTTCACCCTCGAGCGGGCAGAGGCCTTTGCCGCCCGGGTCATCCGGGAGGTGGGCGCCAATCCCAACGCCCAGATCCGGCGGGCCTATGGACTTGCCCTCGGACGCGACCCATTACCCGAAGAGCTGGCCGAGGTTCTCCCGCTCGTCCAAGACCACGGGCTGCCGGGGCTCTGCCGCGTGCTGTTCAATTCCAACGAGTTTCTCTTCCTGCCATGAATCCATCGGCCGAACACCTTTCCCCGCACGGCCGTCATCTGCTGGACCGGAGACGGTTTTTGAATGGGAGCGCCACAGCCCTCGGGTCGGTGGCACTCACCCACCTTCTGGGTACCCACGGGCTCCTTGCAGCCACCCGACCCCAGATCGATCCCTCTAATCCTTACGCTCCACACAGCCCCCATCACCCAGCCCGCGCCCGAAACGTCCTGGTCATCTTCTGCGCCGGCGCGGTCAGCCAGCTCGAGACATGGGACTACAAGCCGGAGCTGATGAAGTGGCACGACAAGCCACTCCCGGGAGGCCCCTCGGTCACCTTCCAGGGACCCGCAGGAAATCTGGCCCGCCCCCAGTACGCGTTCCGTCCCCGGGGGCAGACCGGGAAGTGGGTCTCGGATCTCCTGCCAAATCTGGCAGCTCTGACCGACGATGTTGCGTTCATCCACTCCCTCACCAGCAAAAGCAACACGCACGGTCCAGCCGAGAATTTCCTCTCAACGGGGTTCGTCCTGGATGGCTTCCCAAGTCTCGGGTCCTGGGTCAGCTACGCCCTCGGTAGTGAGAACCAGAATCTCCCCGCCTTCGTCTCCATCCTTGATCCCCGGGGCGTGCCCCAGAACGGATCGAACAACTGGGGCCCGGGATTCCTGCCCGCCGCCTTCCAGGGGACACCCTTCAGCGCGCAGGATCCGATCCGGCATCTCTCGGCTCCCGGCATCACCCCTGCGGCGGACCGCTCAGCGAGGTCGTTGCTCCAACGGATGAACGCCCGTCACCTCCAGCATCACCCCGGGGACCAGCGGCTCGCCGCCCGGGTCGCAAGCTACGAGCTGGCGGCCCGCATGCAGCTGAGCGTTCCAGAGGTCAGCGACCTCTCGAATGAACCGGCCCATGTGCTCCGGAGCTACGGTGCCGACGACACCCAGAACCCGATCCGCGCCGGCTTCGCCAGGAACTGCATCCTTGCACGACGCCTCCTCGAGCGCGGGGTCCGCTTCATCCAGCTCTTCAACGGGGCCTACGCCAGCGGAGGAGCGCTCAACTGGGACGGCCACAACCAGCTGAAGGAGCAGTACGACAAGCACGGGTACATCCTCGACCAGCCTGCCGCAGCCCTGATCCGCGACCTCCGGCAGCGGGGACTTCTCGAGGACACCCTGGTGGTCTGGTGTACCGAGTTCGGTCGAATGCCCTTCTTCCAGAAGGGGGCCCAGGGACGGGACCACAATCCCGACGGGTTCACCTGCTGGATGACAGGGGCCGGGGTGAAACCCGGTGTGAGCCATGGAGTGACCGACGAGCTCGGGCAACGCGCAATCCAGGACATCCACCCGCTTTACGATCTCAACGCCACGATCCTCCACATTCTCGGCCTCGACCACACCCAGCTGACGTTCGAACACAACGGCATCGAGCGCCGATTGACGAATGTCGAGGGTGAGGTGATCCGCGAGATTCTCGCCTGAGCGACGGGCAGAAGACCAGGAGCCGGGGCCAAGGATTGGTTTCGGAAGCCGAAGGCTTCCATGGGTGGGTGACGCAGTGCCCTGCATCACTGGGCGCCGGAGCGACCATCGGACCTGGGAAGGGGCCCTCAGCTGATCCTGGACCGCATTCTTGGCCAACGCGTCCAAAAGATACACTCGGTGCACCCGAGCGCGTCTTGCTCGCGGCCCTTCAGTGCCGCTCTTCGGTCTTTGCCCATGCTCCGAGGTGATTCACGCTGTCGCCGGATGGCCGCCAAGATCCTCCAAACACACACACCCGCCCTGCTCGCCAAAGCAATCGAGCGGGCCGCTGACGTGCTCCGGTCGGGTGGTGTCATCGGAGCGCCGACAGAGACGGTCTACGGCCTCGCTGCCAACGCCTTCGACCCTGAGGCGGTCGCCCGGATCTACGCTCTAAAGGGCCGGCCCGCACACAACCCGATCATCGTCCACGTCGCCTCTGCAGAAATGGCCAGAGCCTGCACCTCACGATGGCCCGCAATGGCCGACGCGCTTGGGTCCGCGTTCTGGCCGGGTCCCCTTACGCTCGTCATGCCACGGTCCAACCGGGTGCCCGACATCGTGACCGCTGGAGGACCGACTGTCGGCATCCGATGGCCCCAGCACCCGTTTATGCAAGGCGTCATCCGGGCCTGCGGATTCCCATTGGCGGCACCAAGCGCGAATCTGGCCAATCGACTCTCCCCCACCAATGCCGCCCATGTGGTCGCCCAGCTGGGTGGTTCCCTGCCCCTCATCGTCGACGGAGGAGACTGCAACGTGGGCATCGAAAGCACGGTGGTCGATGTCACCGGCCCTTTCCCGCTGGTCCTCAGGCCTGGGATGATCACCGAGTCGGCACTCCACGCTGCGGTTGCCGCCGGAAACCCGGAGTCTGACTCCGGACCACTGACGTCCCCGGACGGAATTCTCCGTAGCCCCGGCCAGCTCGATCGCCACTACTCACCCCAGGCCTGCCTGGTGGTTCGATCATGGCAGGATGAGGCCGGACTGGAATGCATGATGGAGTCGGAGGGCATCGACCCCAACCGGTCCTGCATCATCGCCCACACCCACATTCCAATGGGCGGACGGTTCCCCCATGTGATGCTCATCCCGGACGACGCCGAGGCCTTCGCCCGGGCCCTCTATGCAGAGCTTCATCGGTGTGACGAGATGGGTGTTGCCTGCATCGTGGTGGAATCCCTCCCGGAGACACCCGAATGGGCCGGTATCCGGGATCGGCTTCGTCGGGCTTCCACCCGATGACCCGACGAGCCGCCTCGATGGCCCTTCTTGCCGCTTGGTGCCGTTAGCTGGTTGCCCCACGATACCGACATGGTCCAGTTCCTAGGCGCCACTCTGGGTGCACTGATCGACCCCTTGGCTCTGCTGTGGGTGGCCCTTGTCCTCGCCGCCACCCTATGTGTCCAACGTAGAAACTGGCTCGGAACCACCCTGCTGACGGGACTGGCCATCCTTGTTGAGGTCGCCTTCGGGACCCACCTTCCCCAGCACCTCATCGCAGACCTGGAGGCCCCATACACGGCGGATTGCCATCCGCTGCCCAAAAAGGCCGATGCCATCGTCATGCTGGGAGGCGCCCATGACATCAATGCCCGGGAGCTGCTGCGGATCGGATTCATCGAGGCTTCCGATCGGATCATGACCGCGATCGAACTCTTCCGGCAGGAGCGGGCTGGGACACTGGTCCTCTGCAGCGCAGGAGCCGGAACCGGGGCGGCTGGGAACGCCATAGAGGACTCGGAGGCGATCGAGCAACTGATCCACCGATGGAATCTGAGGCGGGGGCAAATCCTCCGGCTTCCGATCGGGAAGAACACGGCGGATGAAGCGCGGGAGATTGCGGCGCTCGCCACGCGGCAGGGGTGGAAAAAGATCCTCCTCGTCACATCGGCATCCCACCTGCGGCGAGCGGAAGCGGCCTTGCGAAAGGAGGGGGTCAGCCAGGTCATTCCGGTGGGCTGCGACTTCCGGGGCATTGGTCCGGACGGGCGATGGTCTGACCACATCGGCCTCCCGAGGACTGAATCGGCCACTATTCTGAGAATGTGGCTCCATGAGCAGGTGGGATGGTGGTACTACGGCGCCCGTGGATGGCGTTGACCCCCTTGAGAGGGTCGGCTACCTAAACCCGTCACTGTTACCAATTCCATGAAATCCAGCTTCATTGCCCGCGCTGTGCTCCCCTCGTTCATCGGCGGCCTCCTCCTTCTCTCGTCTGGCTGCGCCTCGTCCGAAAAAAGCGGTGGGGCTCCGATCGCGCCGAACTGGTACGACTCCGCCTTCTCAAAGGATGGTCGCCTTGTCGTGCCCAACGTTCCGGACACCGCCCCGGTCGCAAATCCGTGATCCACAACACCGGCTGAGGAACCCTTCTGGGCCTTTCACGGCACCTTTGTAAGCAGCGCGGGCGTGGCGAAATGGCAGACGCGCCAGACTTAGGATCTGGTTCCGCAAGGAGTGGAGGTTCACCATTCTGGCCCTGCCCTAAATCGTTGTAAGTCGCTGCCCACAAATGGGTTCTCTGTCGGCGTGACCCAACCGGCGCGTGTTCCAACAAAGCCCTCGCGGCTCCGACAAGGCGAGTTTTGCCGACAGTTTTGCCGATTCGGCAGCGGCCACCTACCACCAACCCCTCCTCGATCGGCATCGCCGAAAGGTCTGCGGTCTCTGGATCCACCAAGGGACCTTCTACGGTCGTGTCTATGGTCGCACCCCAGACGGCCGTAGGATCGATCGCCGGGTTCGCCTTGTGGCAACGACACTGTCCGAGGCGCGGCTGGAGCTCGCCCAGATCAAGGCAGGACTCCCCGCTGTTTTCCCAGAGCCCCAACCCCAGCCGCCCTCACCACCGCCCTCGATTCCCACATTGGCGGACTTTTCCGAGATCTACATCCGAAGGGCAAAGCTCACGAAACGGATCAGGACCGCCCTGACCGAAGAGATCCATCTCCGTCGCTGGGTCAAAGAGAAGCTGCAGCACATGCCTCTGACGGGGCTCACCAAGGCTCAGGTGCTGGCGTTTCGCGACGAGAGACTTCAGGCAGGCTGGTCACCCAGAACCGTCAACCTCTCCCTGACAGTCCTCCGGAACCTTCTGCGATGCGCACAAGACGAGGGATTGATCACCGAGGATCCAACCTCTGGCATCCGTCCATTGCGCCATGTCCCCCGGAAGAGGCCGCTGTTCACCACGGAACAGATCGAACACCTCGCCGCAACCGCCATCGACGCCTGCCCACGTAGCGGTAGAGCCTTCGCGGACTACGTCCTGTTGATGAGCTTCAGTGGTGCCCGGTGCTCCGAGGCGGTCCGTCTCCGATGGGCTGATGTCGACTGGCGGGCTCGCCAACTGGTCATCGGAAGTGATGGGCTCACGAAGAATCACGAGAGCAGGCGCGTCGATTTCAACGAGCAATTGGAAGGCCTGTTGACTCAGATGTGGGCAAACCGAGATGCGGCCTCTGAGTATCTCTTTGGCTTGGAGCGTCATTCCAACCGGGCCCATAAGACCTTCCGACAGACACTCGAGAAGGCTCGTGCCAAGGCTCGGCTGAACGACTTCGGATTCCACGACTGCCGACACCACTTTGCGAGCTACTGCGTGATGAGCGGGGTCGACTTTATGACGGTCGCCCGATGGCTGGGGCACCGCGACGGGGGCGTTCTGATCGGGAAGGTCTATGGGCACCTGAACGCGGAACACCTAAAGCAGGCTGCCAGAAGGGTGAAATTCGACAGTGGTACCAGATCTGTTCCGCCGAAGGTTGCCCTCCGAAGATAACTTCGAGCGACCCGTGGAGATTCGGGTATCCACTATCAACCTGCCCCAAGACCGTTCTCCCGGATTGGCCTTCCGTTTAGTGCCATTCGCGGATAACCGCGGTAGAAGGGGGAAGAATTGTTGTGTTCCAGACCGTCAGTCGAGGGACTGACACTGTCGCCTGATGTTAGATCACATCTCCGACACCGGAAGCGCTACCGGTCAGGTTCAGCGCAAGTCCGCTCCGATTGGCAGGGCCCAGTCCCTCCTTTCGGAAGCCCATAACGGGTTGCCTGTTTGGGTCAGGGCTCCAAGAACTAACTCCGTTGAGAGCTACTCAGGCTTGAGCCGAGCAAAGCTTTACGAGCTGGCCACGGAGGGGCACATCAGATCTGTTTCGATCCGAAAACCCGGTCAAATCAAAGGAACTCGACTATTTAATCTTGGTTCAATTCTCGGATTCATCGAGAAGCAAGAGAAGGAGTTCGCTCTCTCTGGAGGTGCCCGATGAGCCGTCGCACCGCCCGAGCCTCGGCGTCAACAGCCCGTCTTGTTGAGAGGCTCGCCCTTGATCCTGACCTCCTCCTCGGAATGCTCCGTTCCCGGCACGGCTTCAGCCGCCGAGATCTTTGGAGTGCGGAGCTGAAGCAACCCCGGTCGAGCGCACCCGAAACCACTTCAACGCGGGAGGGCGCATGAGCGTCGCCGTTGATTTCCTGAGGAGGGCTCGATGAAAAACCTTAAGGAAGCCGTCGCTGATGCAAAGGTTGGAAAAACCTCATCGATCCGATGCCCTGCACATGAGGACAAGAGCCCAAGTCTGTCGGTAAGACCACCTACCACGGCTGGTTGGATCCGGGTCCACTGCTTTGCAGGCTGCGATCGCCATGACGTTCTCACCGCTGGAGGGATCGAGCTCTACGAACTAGGCCCCAAGAGGGAATCTCAGTTTTCCAGAATCTTCTCTCCAACTAGGAGACGTATGATCTGCGCCCCTAGCGCTCCGATTACTAAGCCAACGCCGAGGATTGAGGTAGAACCATGGAAGGAACCGGATCGGCTTGAGAAGAGGAGACGCTGGCCCGGTTTGGAGGTTCCTCGGGACAGCGAACTCGCCGCGATCTCCAAGCTGAGGAACATCCCACGTGAAGCGCTTCAAGTGGCGGTCCAGAGGGGAATCCTATGGATCATCGTGCAGGAAGGCGGCACGGCCATCCATTGGGTGGTCACCGATACTGACCTTCACGTCGCTCAGAAGCGGTCCTTTGACGGATCGAAGATTCCAACGGCCAGTGACCATGTTAAGGCATTTACCTTGCCGGGCTCCGCAACCTCTTGGCCGGTGGGCTTGGCTGCCTTGAGGCCGGAACACAGGTCGGTGCTGCTGGTGGAAGGTGGCCCTGATCTCCTTGCCGCTTTCGAGTTCATTCGACGGGAGGAACGGGAGGCCGACGCCCATGCGATTGCCATGCTGGGTGCCAAGGCACGTATCCATTCGAGCCTTCTCCACCGTTTCGAGGGAAAGAGCGTTCGCATCATCCAACACTCGGACGAAGCCGGCGGGCGG
>SXGR01327470.1_pt1 | contig 21244 bp, 12 predicted proteins | sample 3174711 | NCBI WGS metagenome assembly SXGR01 (sample SAMN11356860, study PRJNA531348) | freshwater metagenome | isolation source: freshwater sample F1-60 | place: China: Fuxian Lake, Yuxi | collected 2017-12-25 | reverse complement strand
GACGGCCTGAGTGTTGTTAAAAAGGGCCTGATTAGCTGCTAGTGCATTTTCTAGTTGTGAAATTCTGCGATCAAAAGTAAAAGTCGTTTCTGAGGACAAAACTAGATTTTCTAAGGCGTTGACCCGATCTTCCAGAGAAGCATAAATAGCTGCCGTGTTGTTAAGAGTGGCAGAAGCATCCTGGAGCACATTCACCGCATCCATGAACATACTCAAAGAAAAAGGAGAATAATCATTGATTGCTTGCTCAACTCCGGTTTGGTCTATATCAACGTCAAATTTGATATTCAGCTTTAAACCATAAGAATTACCATTCAACTTGGTAACAGGGTTGGGCTTGTATTTTTTGAAACCTGGTATTTCATCGGTTCCAGCCCCCGTGGGCTGAACATCGTCTAGAAACAGAACGCCGTAAAGATTGGTAGCAGAATCTGCCGGAAAGGCAGGATCATAAACATCATAGTATATTAAAACAGCATTAAATGAAAAATCACTAGACAAAGAGGTCGCATTAAATTCTTCTAAAGTCGAAATAGCTGGATCATCTACTATCTGTTTATAGGAACTAGGATCAAAATCTATTCCAATCGAATCCAATAAAGTTCTGACATACTTTTGATAGCCATTCCCTGAAGAAGCTCCTTGATATGATTTTTCAAGAATCTGGGCGGTTGGATCAGTAAAGGTTGCATCAGTGAAATATGTGTCTGCAATTGCCCGAGGTGCATACCAGTTGCCATCTCCAGTAGCTCCGTTAGAAGTATCAGTATATGTCACTTGGGGTTGACCCAACACATCTTCGTCGAAAATGGCTAGGTTGGTCAATCCGCTGGGATTCAGTTCATCATAAGCTCTGCCAGTTAAATATTCATCATTTAAGGGGTCCGCTGGATTATTAGTCCATGAATAATCCATGGGGTAATTACTGTCCACGACGTTCTTAAATAGGACCGTAGGAGTGTTACCGTCTCGAGTAGGAACGAGCACATACACTTCTGAATAGGTGTTATTGTTATTTTTAACTGAATTAACTATATCTAAATTCCCAATGTATTGAACCACCCTATTGTAAGTGGCACCAGTTAAACCGAAAGAACCAGTTCCTCCTGATGGGTCACCTTCTACGTATCTTTTTTGAGTAACTGGTAAATTGTTGATCGTAACTACTGTGTTTTGATCTAATGATGAAACTACCTGGGAAGAAGCGGCAGGCTGGAATCGAATACCTCCTAGCTCCTTCAACCACTTCCAAAAGACCCGTTCAGAAACGTTTTGCTTCAGGGTGGAATCATAATCAGATCCACTTAAAATCGTTGTTTCTAAATTCAAACAATAGGATTGAAAGCTCTGTGAAAAATTGACATTCTGATTCGTGGTGATTATCTCTTGTGCGTTCGTGGCCTTATCAATGAAGGCACTATCGGGAGCATTCAATTTCAAAGAATTACCTAAAGGATCCCCCGAATTTATCTGGGGAATGTTCAGCAGGGCAAATTTCGAAAATTTGAATTTGTTGATTGAATTATTGAAGGTAAAAGAAAGATCCTCGGCAGCTGATGAAAAGGCATAGAAGGTTCCACCCTGGGTTTGGAGAGGTCTGATAAATGGGGTTTTGGCCATGATGTGTTTTTAATTCCTTGATTACCAGGTCATATTGGTTGCTGACAATACCACCCAAGATCCTTCTTCGGTGCCTGTACCCTGTGCAATCCTGGGTTCCCATTGTAAAGTGATAGAAGATTGATAAGGGTAACCAGCATCGCAGGCTATACCAGAACTAGGACTTGAAACGGGAAATCCGCCGTAACTTGAATCTGTGTTAAATCCAGTATAATAAGCTCCGGAATTTTGAAGTCCTGTTGCAATAAAACCCCCAGAATTATCAGTATTTACGATAGTGATTCGGGTTCCTGCGGTTAAATTAGAAACAGTGCTACCTGTAGTACCTACTGTCATAAACCAACCACTACTGCAATCAGCATAGATAATGTCTTCTGTCCCTGTTATTTGATAGGGAACTGCTAAAGAACTAGATCTTCCACCCCCTCCAACACTACTTGCTGCGAAAGGAGTTCCTGCAGTAGCCCCAGTGGCATAGGTGGTGTTTTGTCCCACAAAATGACCGCTGCTAAGGATGATAAAGGCGTTATTTAGTGAGGTCGACCCGAATAGGTTGGTTGTAGAATTAAAAGTGGCTGTGTTTGACGAAGTGAAGAGACCAGAAAATGTAGTGACCCCGCTGGCTGTCAAAGTAGCTGTAGAAACCCCAACAAATTGTCCAATTCCACTGGAATTGATCTGAGCCAAACCAGTGCCTCCGGCAGGGATGGTCAGTTGATCAAATCTTCCTGTTTTGGCGGAAATCCTGCCGGTAGAAGCTGCTGATAAATCTAGGATCCCGTTGGTTGAATCAACACCAAAAACATTCACATATTGATTAATCCAATTTTCCAGCAGCAGAAAATTAGAGTTAATGGTGATTCTGGAAGCTGAAATGGAATCAGAACCTAGGATTGAAGTTGTACTTACTGTTGACATGGTCTTTTTTATTGTATTTGTTTTGGATATATATCCTACTATTTTTTAACACTCAAAAATGCCCATCGGAAAATCAAAACTCGTTAACAAAGATTTTAGAGATATTTCTCTTTCTCCCAAGCAAAAACTCTACTCTGACACCATCATCCACAACACCATAACCTTTTGTTGGGGGCCTGCAGGAACTTCTAAAACATTTTCTGCCTGTTACACAGCCTTGAAGCTTTTACAGAAAGCTGAGATCGAGAGAATTATTTTCACTAAGCCGATCCAGGAATCAGGGGAAAAACTAGGTTCTTTACCAGGAGACGTCAACGATAAAATAGGTCCCTACATGGAAAGTTTTCTGATCACCATGGAAAAAATCATTTCCAAAGAAAAATTAGCTCAGCTTTTCATTGAAAAGCAGATTGAATTTAGACCTCTAGCCTATCTCAGGGGAGCAACCTTTGATAAATCCATGATGATTCTGGATGAGGCTCAAAATTGTGATATGAAGCAACTCATGCTTTATGTTTCTAGACTGGGCAACGATTCTAAAGTTCTACTAGCAGGGGACGTAACTCAGCACGACATCTCATACGAGAAAGTTGCTTTGCCCATGTTCGTAGATATGGTGAGAGATGTAGAGGGGGTAGGAGAATTCGTCTTTACAGATGATGACATCGTCAGAAGTAAAATTCTAAAAGAAATCGTCAAAAGATACGAGGAATGGAAGTACCGGGGAACTGGAGGAACCGGAAGTAACAAAGGAAAATTTTAGGTTTCCCTAAAAGTTGAATTAGCATCACTTTTAATGACCAGTCCCGAGCCAAAAGGAATGGCGCTTTCTCTTCTGATAACTATCTGTTCTTCTAGAAGATCCTGATTGAGTTCCCAAATCTGGTTTTGTAATTCTTTGGAGGGTTTAATGTATCCATAGTCGGCGGAATTTACCAGCAAAGGGTTAGGGTCATCGGCTCTAGGAATTGATTGGTTTACAACCTTGATGAAAGCAGGTTTTGAAATTTCGTAAATGTTGCCGGCAGCATCTTCAACAGTGTTTTGTAAACTGTAGTATCCTGATGAGGTAAAGGTATAAATAAAATAAGGGGTGAATTTAACATCCAGAATAACATTCCCATTTCTGGCGTCGGTCAGCACCCATCTGTTATTTTGTTTTCCGAAAATTTGGGATCCGTAGTTTGAAAAGAAAACAGTGGAAAGCATGGGCACGTATAAATCTCTCTCTGAATTATGAACATCGGCCCAGGTCCAAGCTCCGGACCCAGCTCTAGAAATAATGTTACCTAGATCTATCCCTTTGGGTGCCTTATAGCTCTCAGAAAAAGCAACAAAAGGAAATCCATCCAGAGGGGGATATGGAAGTCCAGTTGGCCCGGTTTGACCTGTTACAGAACCTGCTAGGAACAGATCTAAATTTGGATAGACTGAAAAAACAAGAGGAGATTGGACCGTTGAACTATCCAAAGAAACAGTGGAAAATTCATCAACATAAGTTCCTGAGATAGATCTTTTAAAAATGTGATTTCCCCCTCCCGTTACTCCAGGCACAGTTGGATAAAAAACACTCAGGTAATAACTATCTCCTGTACTGAGACCTTGAACACCACTTAGAAAAGAGGAATCAACCGCCTGGTAGGAGGAAGGGAGTATTTCATAAGAAGATTCCTGTCTTACTATTCCACCGGGAGAGATGGACAAAAGACCGGCGGAAAGTGCTCCTGAAGCTCCTGCAAAAGTCAAAGAAGTGCTTCCTGCAGTAATGACTGCATCCCCGGTGTAGATAAAACCAGCGTAATAGGAAGAATCGCTCGAGAATGTGCCTATCGTAGGTCTCCAGCTGGGAAAAGAAGAACCATTAGAAGTATGATTGATAATGAAAGAACCGGTAATACCAGTGAAAGAAGGAAGAGACAGAAGTATCCACGGGAAACAAAAACCTGGATTGGGGTGGGTCAAATTGAGATTCCCGTAGCTAACATCGCTGGTTGAAGTTCCTGACAGTAGAAAAGTCTGGGCATTGGGAACGGTACTGATAGTATCGGTATAGGAATTAGGACCAGTCATGCCGATCGTTTGAACTCCTCTCAAAGAAAAATCTTCGTTTAATTCCAAAACAAAAGAGCTGTTAGTATAAGAACCTCCTGAAATACTACTGAAGAAGAAAGAAGGGCAGGATGGAGCATCTAAAATATTTTCATAGTCCCTTGCCAAAGTTGCAAACCCACCTTGGATATTCCCCATGATTCTAATCGAATTTTCACCCACCGCCAAAGAGGCAGCACCGGGGTAATTAACACCCGATGGAAAATAACCAGTTGGGCCTCCGGTTTGAGTATCATAATCTGAACTGGCACCAGGAAAATACCTGAATTTTTTGAGACAAAAAACTTCGGATGCAGTTTCAGAGGAAAAATCAATGCCGCCATAGCTAATTTGATTGCCTATTTCATAATCGATTTCAGCTATGAAAAAAGCAGTGGTATCATTAACAACAGAAAAATCAGGAATGTATAAACCCGAGGTAGCTGAGGTTGGTGCATTCAGGATCCAAGGGTAGCTGTAATCAGAAGTTGCACCGGGTGAGGCCATATTGCTAAATCCAATGGGCCCACCAGTGGGACCTGTCACTCCAGTGACTGACATTCCTCCTGCCGTTGGATAAGAAGAGCCCCAAGTAAATTTACCGGCTTCTAAAAAATAATTATAGATCCCTAAGGCGTAAACAGTTTTTCCATCAAAAGATCTTTTTACATCTAAGATCTTGGTATTGGCACCCCTAAAAGGAATTGCTCCTTGAACCTGTCCCCCATCTGTGTAAAAAGCTAAAAAACCCATGAATTCATTCCCTGGAAAGAATGAGGTATCATTAGTGTTTTGCAAAACAAAATCTTCAGTGTTACTTGAAGCACCCAAGTAGGCATTTTCACCAATCATGAAACCTCCAACTACATTCAAATGTGAATACCTCGTTGTTGCAGTTAAGCTGATAGAGGGCTGGGTTAAAAAGGGTGATGAGCTCCCTGTTATACCGACAACCCAATCCGAAGAAGGAATTCTTCCGGCCGTCAAACTCTGGTCGTAAGTTGGAACAGATCCCCAGTTCCAATAATCCTGATTTTCAGCCTGACCGTTTGCTAGATCCTTGAAGTTTGTCGTCAGGAAGAGACTCCTCGGATCCATTCCAGGATGATTCAAGACAATTTTTTGGTTATCATAGCCTTGCCAAGAGGGGTAAACCCAATCATATCTTTGTGTTTTTGGGAGGTTTGCGGCATCGGTTGTTGCTCCGGTTGATCCAGGGGTGTAGTATATGAAATTCCAGCCTGTAGTCCCTGTGTAATTGCTGCTGGCGTAGACATGAGGTAGATTATAGTCAAAGAGAGTAACATTATTGCCATTTACTACCCAGAGGTCGTTGGGATAAACTGAGAGCCCATTTTTTTCAACTTTGTTACGAACCAACAACAAATTAATTACCCTATCGCTGGGAAGAGCGGAATTTCCGGTGTTGAATTGACTGAAATTGTCACCATTAAAATGAAAAAAGCCATCAGACAAAGAAAGATCAAAAAAGGGATCTCCACACCTAAAAAAAACATGACCATAGGGCCTAGAAGTAACTTCAGTCACGGAGTTATTAAGGGGAACCGTCCAGTTATAAAATTTTTCTCCATCCCAGTAAGTTAATCCACTGTCTGTTCCTAACCAATAGTTCCCATTCTCGTCAAAAGAAATAGAATATACCTGACTGGAGGGAATAGATGAATTGTAAGGATTGAGCTTCTTCAAACCAGGCAGAAAAAATGTGCCATCTTGTAGAACTTCATAGTCCAAAGTTCCGGGTGGAATAATTTGTAGACCATCTGAAGTGGCAAGATAATACTCCCAATTTACCCCATCCAACCCTTTAGCCGCAATCTCATAGATTGTTGGCCAGATGTACCCGGGTGCCACCTCGGACCACTCCTGAAGAACCTTGTTGTACCTCCAGAGATAACCACCTGTAATGCCAGGAGTGCAAGTTGCTCCCGTTCCAGCTCCTCCGTTAAGGTCCGTAATGTAAGCTAAAACCTCATCTCCATAAGGGCTGGCATAGATTTTCCCCACCTCCCAGAGGCCTCCGGGAGGCAGATTAAAGTCAGATAGGGTCCAATTCGATCCAGTAGCAGCATCCGTATTGTCAACACTGAAAACCAAAACTTGTGACGTACTAGGAGCAACAGCGCAACCTACCCACTTAACGTCATACTCGTCGATTGAGATAGTTCTGGTATCCATGTAGTAGGGGGAATTATCAGGAACCACCGAGTTAGAAGAATTAAAATACTCCCAATCCTGGCCGTTGAACAGGGATAAATCTCTTCCTACTGCCCAAATATTTTCTGCCGAATCTGTGGCGGCTTCTAGAATGTAAAATGCCATTTTTTCTTACTTTTTATGTCTTGTTCAAATTAAAATAGGGATATTCATCAGTGGTTCGGGCACGCAGACGGGAGGAGCGGTCGGGGGCACGCTCCCAGTTCCACCCGTGGCTGCAAAAGAGGTCAAAACAACATCAACTGGACCGACGGTTGTTAAAGATTCAGCATAATTTGAAGGCATCACCCGGTAATAGAAGTTGGTGATACTAGGATCAGTGGATGAATTAAGCTGTTCGGCCGCAGAAGCCAAAGTCAAAGAGCCACCGGCCCCGGTTCCACCAAAAGTCACACCAACTGGGAAAGGATAGGGTTCAGACCCTGTTGAGATTTTAAGGTGATCCCCTACTTTAACAGAGTGGATCTCAAATCCACCCAACCAACCGTTCTGATACTCGAAATCATACCAACCGTGGGCATAGGCTTCGTCCCAGATTGATTGATTAAATGTGTCCCAGGTCAAATTTTTGGTGCCATAGTATTTGAGAGCCTCGACCGGGAATTGACCACTCAGAGGATCCCAAGAGACGTAATCAGTCGAGGCTGTTGCACCCCCTGTCAGTTGAGAATCAGAACTGACCAGAATTAGGGAGCCATTAACAGAAACAGAGAGAATATCTCCGTTTCCGATGTTACCTGAATCGACGTCCGAGGTGATCGTGATTTGGGCTGGGGAAGCATCAGGTGCTGGACACTGGGCAAAATAATCTGGCTGTGTCACAACCGAGTTGATCGTTTCGATAAGGGCACTGACCGTGGCTTGAAGATTGGACCCCCCGCTTGTTGCACCTATTTCTCTGCCGTTGACAGTAACAGAGATTTCGGATTGACCTGTGACCCTTTGATTGGTCCAATAAGAAGGGTCCACATAGTAGGCCGTAGCCCCAGAGACAGAGCCAGTGCCTCCAGTCAGACCCACTCCTGAAGTAGCACCCAGAATATAGGGAATTTGAAAATTGTATCCTGTTGAACCAGAAGGAATGATGACGTCCCAACTGTAGTTCAATTCGGGCATGAAACCAGCCAGATAAACCTGAGACCCCGCCTGAAATCCATGGGGCTGTGAGGTAAAGATGTTCATGAACCCATACTGGCTACCCGAAATGTACAGAGAATAGGCAGCACTCACAGGGATAATATTCTGGTTCAGAACAAAGCTTCCAGAAGCTCCAACTGCAGGAATCGTCGCCTGAACCTGTAGGTTTTGACCCTGGTTGGCGTTGTTACCATAGACGGCAAAATCTAAAACGGCAGCAGGAATTTCTCGAGTCAATTCGTCATAGGTTTGGCCTTCGGCAGGATATTCCCAGATAGACTGATAGGCATCCCAACTTCTGATGGTTTGATCCCAGAGGTAGATCTCATTCTCTCTGTATCTCGTCCAGGCATCAATCGTGATCTCTTTTGGAGCAACGGTCAAGGCAGTTTTAACTATTCTCCGATTCACAAAATTGAAGGCATCGTAGAGAAGACAAGTAACCTCGTATTCCCCGGTGTAGGGTACGAAATGAGCAAGTTTGTAGTAATCAGCCACAAATCCCCTGAATGAAAAAGAATAACCAGATCCCGATTGGGTCGAAGATTTCTGGATGATCCATTCGACTTCATTATAGGCGGAAAAATCGATAGTTCCCCAGGTCAGGGCTGCCTGTTGGCTTGTGTATGAGGGTAGACTCAGATCGTTCCAGTTTTGACCCATCTCATCCCACACCCACCGATCCACCACCAGTTCCAAAATCAGAGGCATGCCCAGGGGATTCTCGTACGGCTCACCAGTCGTGGGATTCAGGTAAGAAACAGGATCCGTCAGTCCATCCCCCAATTGAACTACTTTGCCGTTTTCTTTCAAGAAGTAAAAATTCGAAATCGCAGTCAGCAGAGAAGTGTTTTGGGAGGAGGTGTACTGTTGATTATTAACTAAAGGGGGAATGATATTGCCCAAGTCAGAGACTGAATCGGGCTGGATCGAGATGGAGCCATTTAATCTAGCTGTGTTGACGCTCGAGAAGTAGTAGAGTGTGTTCTGTTCCTGAGGATTGACCTTCAGCGTTAGTGGGCCTCCTACTGCTCCATTATTGACGACACCCAAAGGATCAACCTCGGTTAATCCACTATCGGTGGTAATGAAAAAATCAAAACCAGAGGTAACCAGATTGAAGTTGTAGCTTTTGCCTTCGAATAGGGTCAAATTGGGATTAAAACCAGAAGCAGAAAACAGGGAAGTCGGAGTTCCAGCAGCAGCCACAAATCTAAAGGAATCACCAGTTCCACCAACAACATAAACCTCAATATCGATCACGTCTTCGTAGTTGGCAGGAGCCTGAATTCCGGCCGGATTTTCTCTGACGCCAAAAGCTCTGAGATCCTCTAGGAAACCAAAGTCCGGATTGACAATGAAATCAAAATTGTTGCCCGATTCGACGTCGGTGCGGTCCATGAAATCGGTCCATTCTCTAGTGTTGTACACATTGTAATAAACTCCCTCTCCGGTGATATCCACTATTCTGGCATTAAGAGGCAGGTAACTTTGTTTCAGTCTTTCCTTGAGAGCAAAAAGTTTTAGGAGCACTTCCTCCTGGGTAAAGAGGAAGGTTTCTTGAACAATAGGATAACCATAGGGATCAACCTGATCCGTCGTGGTGACCAAATCGTAGTACAGACCGAATAACGAGGTTTTTTTGTAAGTTCTAGAGGGAACTAGAGTTGCCTCGCTGGCAACATCCAGCACATATTCTCCATCCTCATTAGGTCCCCAAGTCTGAACTAGTCTGTATTTACCACTATTTTCGTTCTCCAGAACGTCCGCAATCAGGCTTTGCTGATTGGGGAAGGGAGTAACGTAATTGTTGTTTAAAAAGATTTGGTTCTGCTGCAGGGGCTGCAGAGACACCTGACCGTAATTCAAATTGAGCCAGTACTCTTTGATCCTCAAATCCTGATAACCAAAAAATTTCAAAGCTCCAATCAAACCCCTATAACTTCCGATATAGGGAAAAATATCTTCCCCCGCCACCATTAACTCTTTTCTCTTCTCGTTGATCTCAACGTAGTTGGGTAGAATCTCGAAGGGATCGTGATCTCGGAGGATGACCGAGTCGGAACCAAAGAAAGCCCTGCCCAAATTTTGGGTCAAAACATCAAGTCTTGAATCCTCGGCTATGATTTGGCCATAGAAAAGAATTTCAGCTATTTTTTGAGGAGCAGTAATTCCGTAAGTGATGTCTTCTATAATCAATTTTCTTTCGTAGACATTGGCCGCCAGATTGCCAGAGTTAATGGCTACGTTCACCTGCAGGGCTCGGGAGGGAGTGGAGTTCTCGTCGGTGTACACAAGACCGTTCACTAGATAGTCCTGAGAATCCTTAATCACAGGAATAACTATGTTCTGATAGTTTAGAATCGAGGGTGATCCTCCTATTTCCGGATCATTATCAACTATTTGGTAGGTGAAAATAATTTCGGTTACATCTACGTTGCCGTAGGTGTTGTTTTCCCACCGGGTTCTCCACAAGGGATTAGAGGCAGAGCCAGTAGCACCCGTGTGGGGAAACCCTAAAAAAGGTTGATTGGTTGAGGGATCGTAGAATTCTTGGACCACGAAAATTTGCTCGTTCTCATATAGACCGGCCGAAATTTCATCAAAATAGACATTTCCCGAAAAATATCCACCTGGCAAATTCTGGTAGGTTGTGGTAAAGGTAACCGGAGTCCCCGAAGAAATAAAAGGAGATCCGATGGTCTGGGCCACAGTTAGAGTGACGATAGACCCAGCCAGGCTGGCGGCAGACAGAGTGCAGAGCAGAGTCTGGGCAGGAGCGTACGAAAGGGTCAGATTAACTTTAGCCCCTGAGGTGAGCGATTCCTGCACAGAAGAGACCCAGCTAGTAATATTGTAACCACTTAGGTCCGTCACACTCAGGTAAATAGAGCCTGTTGATAGATCGAGTAGAGAAAAGGTTCCGTTGGTGGGGAGGGAGGTAGTGGAATTGGCCGAGTATCTAAAGATCGTGTCTAACTGGCTAGAGCCGGTTGGTCCCACATAAATTAAATTAAGGGGCTGGCCTCTTTTATTGAAAAATTTAAGATTCAGATTTGCCATAGTTAGAAAACTCTCCTATTGTTGTACGGAACCGTATAGTTAAAATAATTACGAATCTGTTTCACGTTTTCGATCAGGGCAAAAACAACCCGTTGAAAATAATTTAGAATCAAATTTTTGGTGGGATCTTTAAACAGTACGTTAGACATGGTTCTTTCAAACAGCTGTTCTTTGTAGTTAAATCCTTCGTAGGTGATATCATTGATCGAGGATTCAATCCCGTTGATTGTTTCCAGTGGATCAAACTCGTACCATCTTCGGGCCTTGTTGACCGTTGTCATTTGGTTCATGATAGTCTGATACTCGGAGAAGCTGGTGCAAGGAGCGTACTGAACTTGTCCTACCGAATTTTTGATAGCTGTTCTATAACCACTGCATCCTAGATTGTAGGACCTTTCCTGGGCTTTCAGAGGAGAAAGGTACAGATCGGTGGTGGTTTCAAAAGAGGGAGTAGTGGATTTAAATTTCAATCCGCTCTGGGTATAGGATTCAACAGAGTCCTGAGGAAAATAGGGGGAAAAGTCTTGAGCCATTTTATCTATTTTGGGCTATAATTCTAGCTCTCTCTTCTGAATTGAGCTGATTTGATAAATTTCTAGGATTGATCGAGGAGATGTTTATATTCAGGGCAGAGGGCTTACCCGGAACAATGCCAACCTCATAAGTCGTGCCGTAGCGATCTGTCCACCCACCCCTCATCAGGATCAGTTCTCCTGAATTGATAATAATGTCTCCATAAACATCTAGACCTATTAACCGATTTAATTGGGCAGTGGAAACATTTGGTAAATTATCAACCGAGGCATGGTACTCCTCGTTGGCCTGCCCTACGAAGTAGAAAGAAACAGAGTCAACCCCTTCAATCCCTTCCACAATGGCAATAATGTCAGATTTGGGAATTCTGTCTCTTCTCTTCAGATTCAAGAAGTATTCAGAGATAGCAGTTCTACATTTGTCCTGAATGATCTCTGGATCATAACCCTCAAAGATCGATAAAATCAGGTTGCCAACAAAGTTTTGAATTTGAGGATCCAGAATCTTCACAACAGTTGTGGCCAGCATTTGACCCGAGTCCTCCAGTAAATTGAGAATCCTTAGTTTTTGGGATTGACTCAGCACAAAATTTTCGGCAGGCACATCGAAATAGTCTTGTCCCAGTAGCAAATCCACAGTCACATTCGGGATCAGAAAAAGGTACACCACATTGTCGTCGTCCAAAAACTGATCTCCGAAGGTGCTGAAAGCCTGAATTTGGGAAAAGAGGTTGAATCTTTGCAGGTAGATCTCGTAATTTTCTGCATTGGCAAACACGAAAGCTCTCGAGGTTTTAGGAGCTACCAGGCGAGTTAAAGCCACCGGTTCTGGATCAGAACCGAAAGAGGGATCGATAACTCCTGCTATGGTCAGATAATCATTCAGATTAACTTCTCTCCCGAAGAGATCCGTTCCAGAGTCCAAAAATCTATAAGTCAATTGCAGATCTCGTCTCGATTTAATATTGCCGGTAAAACCAGAAGTTTGCAAAAATTCGACCCGAATCAAACTACCCCTTAAAGGAGGCTGCCCGAAGTTACCGTTTCCGAAGTAAATGTCTATTCCCTCGGTGATGCCAGACCGACAAAGAAATCCCCTGCCATTTAAAGGAATATCGTACAGAGAGAAATATTTCTTCCAGGGCACATCGTTGACAAAAACGTCAACGTAAAACTGGTCGATTAAAGTGCCCGATTTAGAATAGATATTGTAACTTTGCAGGGCGGCTCCGGTTCCCGTGAAAGTGTTGGTGATAAAGGAACCCTGGACAATTTTAAAGGCAAAAGTAGAACCTCTAGACAGGGGAACCTTGACTGAAGGCCCATTGAGGATCAGGGTGTAGATCTGTCCGTTCTGCTCACACTGGATTCTAGGACGACCTGATAAAAGAACTGCCGCTCCTCCTACATCAGTCCCTTTTAGATTCCAGGAAACAGCTACTTCTCCCTGTGCTGCCATACCTCTAGCCGGATCGTATCCTGCTATCCGGGCCAAACTTTTGACGGAATAATCCCTCGTTGCCTGATAGATGTTCAACTCGGTGATAGAGTCCTCGATAAAGTACAGGATCAGTTGGGAGATGTTTTCTAACACGAAAAGGATTTGACCCCAGGCAGAGGCAACCGTGAAAACGTTTCGGGTTTGACTGTAGGTCAGCTGGAGAAAATTGTACGTGTCGTTTAACAGACCCCGAATAAGAATATTGTTCTTCTGAAATATATTGCTTGCCATTTTTGTTTTAAGTTACTTTTAGAGTTACCAATGGACTCTTGCCACCATAACTGGGAATGAAAAAATTCAGAAAAACTATGTCTCTTGCAGTACCCAGGTAAAAATCAACGGTAAAATATCCCCCCAACTGGTTGAAAAGAGGCACGTAATTACGGATGTGCCGATCTATTTCATCGGTCAAGGTCTTCTGAGAAAGACCCATTGTGAAGACCAATTCTTCCAAGCCCAATCCAAAAGAAGGATCTCCTAGCACCTCTCCCTTGTTGGTCAGCAGCATCATTTTTAGCTGGCCAATACAGATCTCAATCGGATCTGTAATTTCCAGAACATCTGACTTGTAGTTAGGGTCTTCGGGATCTCTGTTGTAAATTTCTATCATGGGGAAGAATTCCCCTTATATATCCCGATTGAATTAGGAGGAAAAAAGGATGTGTTCTATTTCACAGATTTGTTGCCCTTTTCGTCATAGATCCAAAACTCGATTGACATATATGTTAAATACCTATTAATAAGTTAACTCCATTGCAAAAAATAACTCGTCGAATTTTCCCCATTTATCATTGTCATCACCTCAGTCATCTCTGCTTGAGCTTCAGCAGACAGAGCTTGAGTGTTAACTCTAACTCCCCCCGGCAGGTTATAGTCAAAGGCGCTCAGAAGTTTGACCAGAGAATTTTTGGCTTGGGCTCGGCAATATCTGATAAATAGTTCGTCGGAAAAAAGTTCGTAGTCTTCGATGGCCACGAAGCAGCTTACCACTACCGCCTGAGTCAGGTTATAGCCGGCGTTACTCTGGGGTGAAGAACTATTATTTCCCCTGACCGGGTCCCTGCCTAAAATTGTCAATTTCTTGGTGTTCTTATTCCAGTTAAAGGCGTAAGTCGGTAATAGATAAGCCCGAGCCAGGTCAAAATAAGAATACATGACAGTTCTGTAGACCAGATTGTCCCCAGTAAAGGGGGACAGCAGCAACTCGGAGCCGATCAATTTAGAATCCCCGAAATCTTTATCTGGATTGCCTGAGATACCGTTGCCGTTGGTTTCTCTGACATCAAAAACTGTCACTATTTTATCAGGCAACTGAACCTGTCTAGTGTTTCTAAACTGGGGGGTTTGAAAGAAAGCTCCCCCGAGCACGAAGTACCTTTTCTCCACCGCATACTGGTAATTATCATACATCCAAGCTTTGGCTCTTCTGATAATCCTTTGAATCTCCTGGTCGTTAAGGTTGTAGGGCAGAGAGCAACTGACCGATAAATCGTCCTTGATTTCCTGAATTAGTTCTTCTAGAGTCATGTCAGTAGTTGATATTTTTGAATCTGATTTTCTTCACCGGATCGTTCAGATTTTTGAGCCTGGAATCGGTAATAAAGCGATTGTTTCTGATGTCGTTGAAATCCTTCACCTTCTGGGTCTGCTCACTCACCAGAGCATTTCTGCCCAGATCACCATTTCTGAGAATACCCCCTTTGATCTGACAGTCGATGTTTTGACCGAGGCAGTCGATGTAGCAATCCTCCAAGAGGTTGCCGTAGTTGGCAATAGAATTCTGAAATTTAGAATCTTTGATCTTAGAGCTGGTTATCAACTCGCAGTTATGTAGCTCTGAGTCCTTGATTTGACAGCTGTAAATTTTGCAATTTTCAAGTTTCGCATTTTTAAAGGAGGAGTCGAAGATGTCCAGATCTTTGATAATCAATCCATTCCTGCTCTTGGCATCCTTAATCTGAAATCGACCGATGGAGGTGTCGTAATTAAAGAAACAAGAGGTCACTCCTCCTTCTACGATGAGATCAAAAATCTTCTCTCTGATGTGGGACCAGTAGGTTTTAACGTTTTCCTCGTAGCCCTTGAGATCGATCAGGACGTGAAAATCCGGAAAATTGGAGAAGAAAGAATCTGGATTAGAAAAGCTTTTGACCACCTTTGTGTGTTGTCTCATCATCTCCTGGAGTTTTTCCAGATCCTGACGAGTGTATCCTCTTTTGCCAGACAAGATGTCATGGAGAAATAGTGACACGTAATCGACAACTTCTCGGATGGCCGGGATTTTCTTTTCGTAGTCCGTGCCTCCTAAATATCTGATTTCCAAGTAGCCTTTGGGCAGTTTGGAAAAATTAGCTCCGTAATATTTTTCATCGGGGGTTTTAAAGAGTTTGGGATCTATGCTAGAGATGTTCTCTAAAATAGAAAACCTATTTCTGGGCACGATTTTTTTGATTGATTTGGCATAAACATTGCCAGTCCGATTGCCGAATTGAGAATAGATGACTCCCTCATCAATCCCCAGGATGAATTTCAGTCTATCTAGTTTTTCAATTTTTTCCAGGGCTCTGTTTCGAGGGTCAAAACTGATAGAGAACTGAAAGGCACATTTATCTGTGGTCCAGCCATGGGCGTCTATCCATCTGAGGGTCTTGATTAAAATGGGAATAGCTTCTGAATAGGGCAAGGGACCTGTGATCAATTCGTTCATGTTATTACCTCCTGAATAATCGGGTTCCAATTTAAAACTCGAGGAAGTAACCGGTATTTTAGAATGATATTTAGAAGAGAGCTGAACTTTTTTGCCCAGCTCCTTCGACAGGGATTCAACTATTCTTCCCCGAGTCATCTCGGAGTAAAACTCAAATTCAAAACCTAAAACGACCGAGGTTAGAGCCTGGGCCTTCTGGAAGTGCGAATTCATTAGGCTGGCATGGCGTAAATTTTATTCATCACAGGATCAACGGCATAAACCTTAACTTGAATTTCATCTCCGGTCTTCATGTTTTTGCTCTCTTTTCCCAGTTTGTCCTGAGGAATCATAGCCAATAAACCTTCTTGTACTAATTCTATCAAGGCTCCGTTCTTTCTGCGGTATTTGACCAAGGCGGTGATAACTTCGGCCACTCCCTCGTCAACATTCTTTTTGAGCTCGTAAACTTTTTTGGTTTTTTCAATAGGTTCTCCAAAAGTCAAGGTAACCTTATTGTCATCCTTGATTTCTTTGATGTAAAACTCTATCTCGTCTCCTGGTTTAAACCCTATCACAATCTGATTCTCGAATTCTGTTTTATGAATCAATCCCGTGTAGATTTCTTCCCACTCAACAAAAACTCCAAAGGCCGAAGTACCAGTGACGTGCCCCTTATATTTTTTCATCAGATCCAGTTCTTGGATCTTTTGATCCATGATCTTTTGAATGTATTTTTTGTAAGAAACAACAAATATGTCCTTTTCTTGAACATAGCCATCGATCATGACGTGAAAAGTTTTTCCGATGTAGGCATCGAAGTCGGTGATCTTGTTAGCAGCAGCTAAAGATCCAGGCAGAAAACACTTAATACCGTTTACATCAACGATGTAACCTCCTTTATTGACAGATTCAACTTTGGCCTCGTAGGCAATACTCTCTTTCTTGATTTGATCGAAAAACTCTGCCTTGAGACCTTGGATGTAGCTTTCTACCACAGAGCCGTAGTAAGAGGGGCCAATTTGACGTACGGTGGCTTGAATGTCGGTACCCACGGTAAAATCAATACCCGAGATACCCAATCTGTGGGCATCTTTGTCCTCCTTCTTAAGATCGATATACACGGTTTGACCTGCCCTGGTCTGAGCCAAGGCATGGGTTTCAGTTACTAAGAAAACACGGCATTCGTAAAGATTGCCAGGGACGAGGTCTTTTCCTGCATTGACCCCCGAGACGGAACCCATCATGTGTCGATAGAGCTCTTCGGCATAGGGGGCATGACAATAGACCTTACAGTCTTTGTGTGTTTTTAACTTCTGGTTCACCTTGAATTTATTGGGAATAGACCAGTCAAAAAATGGAACTTCGATTTTTTTGAGTTCGAAAATAGAATTCATTAGATAAGGGTTTAAAATGACGCTCTATATATCTTCAATGAAAATTAACTCTCAACTTCAAAAATCTTGGGCAACAGAACTTCATTGATAAATTTGAGATTATTTAGGACGGCTTGTCTGAAAGCGCCTACCTGAACTCTGTTCTCTGTTTGATTCCGCACTCCTGCTGTCAGTAAATTCCAGATTTCAAAGGCTCTCCAAAGACTCCCTTCTGCCAGAACATACCTCAGTCCCTGGTCAGATACAGCATAAACAGTCGGTAAAGGAGTTGATTTAGGAATAAGATCTCCAGGTCTATCATAGGGAGTTAATTCATACAGAATTCGCGTCAAAACCTCGATGTGTTCTCCCAATTGAGACAGAGAATACGTGGACTTTAAAAGTTCATTGGCCTGAGGTGGAGTTAACTCGGATTTATAAACAACAGTTGGTAAACCCTCCTCTGTTCTAGACTGCTGCAAATCAGAAAAATACCTTTGGATGAATCCACCAACGTCAGGACCATTCTGGACGACTAACTCATAAAGAAATTCTCGGGCCGCATCTCGGTCCTCGTTCGATTCATAATTCCCTCTATCATTCAACCTATTGGTGTTGATCAAAGAGGCAACCAGAGAAGCAGAAACGTTCGTAGGACTAGAGATTTGTTCAGATCCTGATGATTTGATAAGTTCAGACAGGATGGTTCGGATTAGGGTCGGAGAGATCGTTGCCAGACCTATGGCCAAACTTAGTACTCCTTTAATCCCATCCCAGATAAAAATAGCTCTAGGTGGAAGATAATTTTCTATAATAAACAAAAATTCTCGATCCGGGTTATTGATGTTTAAAGAAGCCTGAAGTTCTGAACTTATCCCCGTTGGAGTGGCAGGGATTCTAAAACCCGCTAATCTTTGTTCCAGAACAACAGATTCTGAAATTGGGGTAACGTTCAGTTCAAAGAAAGTTGCTTGCTCCCCGGAGACCAGAGTTCTATTTTGCAGCCTATAATACTGGAAACCCTCCGAAGTGGACAGATAAAATTGATCCCCTGGTTTTAAGGAAAGCAAATAGGCAGTACTTGAATCCACGTTTGAAGTGGAAGTACTGACCCTGAAAGTCGTAACTTCAGCTAAGGATGAAGCCCCGTATGAAATTTCTCCAGCCGAAGGAATAAAATCATCGGTCTTGGTGTAATCCAATTGAATACTTGGATTGGGTTCAGGAGACGTTGACGTAGCTCTCTGTTGGGCAAAAAAAGCTTCATTGGGCTGATATTGAGATAATTTTCTCTGATAGTCACCACACACCAGATCAGTAAAAAGAGGTAGAAGACCTTTGTTGGAATCATTGGGGTCTTGAACTAAATTTTTCCACCCGATATCAGCAGGAATCTGTGGCTCGATCAAGGGCTGGAGAAAATCAATAAAAGACTGACCTAGAATTTTGCAGAAAAATTTTCCAGGATCGGCCAAATTTTCGAAGACAAATTGAATAAGAGCAACAGGGTTCAAGATTTTCTGTCCAACTAGGGACATGGCTCCAACTAAGGCCTTGAAAGGTAACGCAAGAAGTACAAAATAATTTAGAATGATTTTGACCAAGAAAAAAGGATTCTGAATGCCTAGATCCACTAATTTAACCACAGAGACGAGTTGCTGTTTATAAAATTCAAGCTCGTCTCCATTCTGTAAAGCCTCCAAATCTATCTCCGGGTAAATTCCCTTGGACATATCTAGAAGTACCTTATTGAAATCTAAACCACTTCTGGTTTCAAAAAAATCGATCAAAAGACGGGAAGGGTTGTCCGGAGACAGTTTATCGAAATTTCCAATCTCAAGGGAGATGTCTCTGACCAGAGGAAACAAAATTCCAAGTTCACTGAAAGGAACAATAATGGTGCCTTCGGGTGTTAAAAATCTACGAAAAGAAATTCTGCGATTGATCCGAATCGAGGAGCTTTGAGTATTGGGGGAATAAACAGTTCTGTCTGTGGCCGGAAGATCTTGAGAGTTTGAGGCAACCCTCTGCAGGAGCAAGAGAGAATAGCCGGGTTGTTCTTCGATGGCAGAGACAGAATAGGCCGTTTGAAAACCTATAGCATCGATTGAAATGATGTCCCCAGGCTGTAGAAAACTCAAAGGTGGATTTTCATCTGGATTTATACTAGTAGAACTGATCTTGACCGAGGTTAGATTAGCAGGGTCGGGATCCGACGAAGTTATAAACCCAGGAGCTGGGTTTTCAAAATCCCCTGTTATCAAAGTGTAATTGAATTCACTCTCTGGTAATGCGGAGGGCTCTGAGTTTTCTTCTATCAATCCATTTAAAAGTTCGATGTTAGGGGAACCTGATTTTTTCCACCACAGATATAACGGAAAGGGAAAATCTTTCAAATTATCGTTGATACCTTCATCTAGGACAAATTGAATCGGATTTTGTATTATCTCTTGAACTTGACCCAAATTTTCTCTGATAAATCTAAGAGGTCTAGCTAAGGTTAAAGCTTCTGAAACTATTTTATTGCCCAGAATCAGAGGAGACAATAATAGGGCCAGGGTTCTTTCAAAAGTTTTAATTTCTAAAAAAACCAAAACCCCAATTCCTAAAAATTGAGGAGAAGAACTTTTCAAGTTATCTTGACCTGTTATTTTCGAGAAGGTCTCCAGCGATTTTTCGACGATCTGCTGAACTTGCTCTGGAGATAAAATCCTATCTGGAAGAGCTGACATTTTTATCTTGTTTTAGAAACTGTGGATAGATGATCTGGAGTAGAAGGTACTACGGGAGGAGAAGTTGGAGCGCCCAGATTGCCAATATGGGTGTGTGAATTAAAGTAGGCTTGGAAAGTGTTACCTTTAATGAGAGCCTGAGCCGCAGCTTCACCCAGCTCAATATTATTGGAGTTGACGATCACCTTGTTATTCTCCATTCTAATTTGATCTCCACCCATTTCGATAATTACTCTAAGCTGGCCCCCATCCTGAGTATCAAATTGAATTTTGGCATCACCCAAAGAGAAAACAGCTCCTTTCTTTTTGGTGTAAAATAGGGTTAAAGATCCAGGCTCAGCCTCGGTGTCATACATGATGACCTGTGCTCCCTCGTAGGAATCTGCTATCTCGTCCAGCATGTCTTGGGCATAGTCCTTCTCCCCGTAGTAATTCATCTTGTAATAATTTTGACCATCGAACTGAACTACCACTATAGATCCCAATTTTGGGATGGAGATGGTTCCAGCTCCTCCCCTGCCAAAAGAAACCCCGCTTACCTGACTTGCCCAGGGTATATCTTCATGCTCCAAGCCATCAAATAATCCAAAAACCCTGATTCGGGCTCGACCGGATTTTCTAGGGTCGTCAATATCTACTATCTGGCCTAAATAAAGTCGGGGGTTTGCCATGTGTGATTACTCAAGGTTTTAAGGTTCAACTTCTTCCTGTGGAGGATTAAAAGTCCCTAGACTAATATTAAACTTGTTCTCCGGTTTATTGTTTCCTAGATTTAGAGGGGGTTCTACGATAAAATCCCCAACTGTTACGGGATAAATTTGACCTAAATTTCCGACTGGGGTTTGAAATCTGGGGGATTCGTAAACCGGACTTGGTGGTTGAGAAAAAGAATTTTCAGGAGATCTTAATTCCCCTGCAATGTTTTGTAGGAGTTCTTGCTGATAAATCCTCTCCGGCTGTAGTGAACTGGGATTTATTTGGTCTTCATAGACATTGATAGCAGGGGCAGAATAAACCCGATCGGGGACTCCTAGATCTGATCCAGGTACATCTTGATAGACATCACCACCCGGGACTGGGTAGACTCTATCTGGAACTCCTAGATCTGCTCCAGGTACATCTTGATAGACATCACCACCCGGGGCTGGGTAAACCCGATCGGGAACTCCTAGATCTGCTCCAGGTACATCTTGATAGACATCACCACCCGGGGCTGGATAGACTCTATCTGGAACTCCTAGATCTGCTCCAGGTACGTTTGAATAAGCATCTCCACCCGGGGCTGGATAGACTCTATCTGGAACTCCTAGATCTGCTCCAGGTACGTTTGAATAAACATCTCCACCCGGGGCTGG
>SXGR01090112.1_pt1 | contig 21244 bp, 17 predicted proteins | sample 3174711 | NCBI WGS metagenome assembly SXGR01 (sample SAMN11356860, study PRJNA531348) | freshwater metagenome | isolation source: freshwater sample F1-60 | place: China: Fuxian Lake, Yuxi | collected 2017-12-25 | reverse complement strand
TCGATCAGGGTGAAGCCGCGGCGCGCGCGGACGGTAACGGGGGAAGTGGGGGCGGGATTCATGGCGCGGTCAGGGAAGCAATGAGGGGAACGTGTCGGAACGATGCGAAGCCCGTCCGGCTTCTGCCAGTGGAAAAACGGGACAGCAGAAACCCCCGGTCCGGCGTCATGGACGCCGGCCGGGGGTGTCGTCACCGCTTGTGGTAAGGGCTCAGGCTTTCCAGCCCTTGCGATACTGGCGGCGGAGCAGGTGTTCCGCTTCCTTGCTGCGGCCGAGAAGGCGGAAGTTCGGTCCGTCCCAGTCGAGCGGGATGCCGGACCGGATCGCCACGTTGCCGAGCAGCATCGCCTCGGTGAGCGGGGCGGCGTACTCGAAGTTGGAGAATGGCTTGGGGCCGCCCTTGATGGCCGCCACCCACTCGTTCTTCATGCCCTGGTCGCCCTTGCCGTTGCGGGCGAGGGTCGGCGCCGGGGCCACCCAGCCCTTGAATCGGTCCTCCGGCAGGAGCTTCCACGAGGCGCCGTAGTCGGAGGGCGAGTACATCACGCCCTTGTCGCCGATCATCAGGCTGCCGCTGTCGGTCGGCTTCTCGCCGTAGAAGTACTGGAGACCGGGCAGGTTCTTGATGCCGCCGGGCAGCTGGCCCTCGTACCAGACGAACTTCACCGGACCCCGGTTGCCGCGGGCCGGGAAGCGATAGGTTACGGTTGCCCAGCCCGGATAGGTCTCCGGATTCGGCGTCTCGCAGTCGGCCTCCACCCGCGTCGGGGCGTCGAGGTCGAGCGCCATGAACGGCAGGTTGGCCGTGTGGCAGGCCATGTCGCCCAGCGCCCCGGTGCCGTAGTCCCACCATCCGCGCCAGTTGAAGGGGTGGTAGGCCGGATTGTACGGACGCTCCGGAGCGGTGCCCAGGAACTCGTCCCAATGCAGGGTCGCCGGCACCGGAGGGGTGTCCTTCGGACGGCTTGTGACCTTGGGCGCCTGCGGCCAGACGGGGCGGTTGGTCCAGACATGCACCTCCCGGACATTCCCGATGGCGCCAGCTCGGATGGCCTCGACGCCGGCCCGGAGACCGTCCTCGGCCGTGCCCTGGTTGCCCATCTGGGTGACGACCTTGTGCTTGCGGGCGAGGTCGCGGAGCCAGCGGGCCTCCCAGACGTCGTGCGTCATCGGCTTCTGGATGTACACATGCATGCCACGCTGCATCGCAAGCGCCGCGGCGAGGGCGTGGTTGTGGTCGGGAGTGCTGATCGTGACCGCGTCGATCTTGCCGGCCATCTCGTCGAACATCCGGCGGAAGTCATGGTAGGCCTTGGCGCCGCCCCATTTCGCGGTCTTGGGCTTCAGCATCGTGTCGTCGCAGTCGCACAGCGCGACGACGTCACCGAGGTTGCCGGCCTGGTCGATGTCGCTCGACCCCTTGCCGCCGACGCCGACCCCCGCGATGCGGAGTCGGTCGTTGGCGCCCCAGACCCGCGAGGGCAGGAGGGTGAACGCGAGGGATGTGGCCGTGACACCGCCCAGGAAATGGCGGCGGGTGTAGCTCTTGGAGAAGGTAGGACTCATGACGTGATGGTTTACGGGGGACTTCCGGGAGCCTATCGACGGCGTTGTCCGGGACAAGCCCCGGTTGCAACGGTCTTCGATTTGAGGGACCCGCCGATGCCCCGGACGACGGTGGTGCGACTCCCCGCATCCGAACTTTATTTGAAGCGAGGCCTTGTCTCGGGCGTCAAGCCTTCAGTAATTATTCCCCATGCTTTCCCTGACCGGCACCTCCCGACGTTTCTGTGATGGGGTGTCGCGTCGCCAATTCCTGCGGATCGGTTCGCTGGGAATGGGAGGGCTTGCCCTGCCGCAGTTGCTTCAGGCGGAGGCCGCGGGGGGGCGGTCCTCGACCCAGAAGTCGGTCATCATGATCTACCTGCCGGGTGGACCGCCGCATCAGGACACCTTTGATCTGAAGCCCGACGCGCCTTCGGAAATTCGGGGTGAGTTCAAGCCGATCCCGACGAACGTTCCAGGGATCCAGATCTGCGAGCTCCTGCCGCGGCTGGCCCGCCTGGCCGACAAGTACACGATCGTCCGCTCGCTGGCGGACGGCATCGACGACCACTCGGACTACATGTGTCAGACCGGGCGTCGGAAGGGCAACCAGCCCCCCGGGGGATGGCCCACGATGGGCGCCTGTGTGTCGCGGATCCTCGGGTCCTCGGATCCCGGGGTGCCGGCCTTCGTAGGGCTCGAGCCCCGGATGCAGCATCGGCCCTACAATGCGGCCAATGCCGGGTTCGCCGGGGTGTCCCACGACGCCTTCCGTCCCGCCGCCGACGCCAAGGCCGACATGGTGCTCAACGGCATCACGGCCGACCGCCTCGGTGATCGCCGTGCGCTCCTGACGGCGTTCGACCGGTTCCGACGCGAGGTCGACTCCACGGGATTGATGTCGGGTCTCGACAGCTTCAACCAGCAGGCTTTTGGGATGCTGACCTCGAGCCGGCTGCTCCAGGCGCTCGACGTCTCCAAGGAAGATCCGCGACTCCTCGAGCGTTACGGAAAGGGGGATTCCAAGGTCCACGGCGATGCCGCCCCGATGCTAAACGAGCAATTCCTAGTGGCGCGTCGTCTGGTCGAGGCGGGCGCCCGCTTTGTCACGGTTGCCTACGGTTTTTGGGACTACCACGGCAACAACTTCGGCAATGCCCGAAACGATCTGCCGATGCTGGACCAGGCCCTGAGTGCCCTCATCACCGATCTCCACGACCGTGGACTCGACAAGGATGTGAGCGTCCTGGTCTGGGGTGAGTTCGGTCGGTCCCCGACGATCAACAAGGATGCCGGACGCGACCACTGGCCCCGTGCCAACTGCGCGATCCTTGCCGGCGGCGGGATGCGGACCGGTCAGGTCATCGGCGCCACCGATCGTCTCGGGGGCGAGCCTTCCGAGCGGCCGGTGCTTTTCGGCGACATCTTCGCAACCCTCTACCAACGCCTGGGCATCGATGTGAACCAGGTCACGCTTCCGGATCTCACCGGTCGTCCGACCTTCCTTGTCCCCGAAGGCTGCCAGCCGCTTCCCGAACTTGTGGGCTGACATGATGACTCCCTTCTCCTCCGCCAGTGTCGGCCGCACCCTCCGCAGGGGGTTGGTCTTGGGTCTCCTGCTGGCCAGCGGTGGGGTCGAGGCCTCGCTCCAGATCGAGTACCGGAAGAGTCCCTCTCCGCTCGTGCTCGGTTCCCAGGATGCCCGTCAGCAGCTGTTGGTCACGGCTGATGGCAGCCGGGATGTCACCCGGTCGGTCACGTGGTCCGCAGAACCATCCGGCGTCGTCGAGGTCGATTCCCGTGGCCGGGTGCGTCCGCTGGCTGATGGTTCCACCCAGCTGACCGCGAAGGATGCCCGAGGGCAGACCGCCACCGTGTCCCTGTCGGTCACGAACGCCACGAGCCGGGCCCCGATCCACTTCGAGAACCAGATCGTACCGATCTTCACTAAGAACGGCTGCAACGGTGGGGGCTGCCATGGCAAGGCTGCCGGACAGAATGGATTCCGGTTGTCGCTCCTCGGATTCGAACCCGCAGAGGATTATGACCATCTCGTGAAGGAGGCCCGGGGCCGACGCCTCTTCCCGGCCGCCCCCGAGCGGAGCCTGCTTCTGACCAAGGGTGCGGCCCAGCTGCCCCACGGTGGTGGCAAGCGACTCGATCCGGATTCCGACGACTATCGGATGCTGGTGCGCTGGATTGCCCAGGGCATGCCTCCGGGGCGTCCCGATGCGGCGACTGTCACCCGGGTCGAGGTGTTCCCCACCGAGAGGATCCTCGCGCTCAACGGCGAGCAGCAGCTGGTGGTGACCGCCCATTACTCCGATGGATCCTCCGAGGATGTCACGCGTGGCGCCCTCTATGAGGCCAACGACAAGGACATGGCGTCCACGGACGCCACCGGCATGGTGAAGACCTACAACCAGCCGGGGGAGGTGGCGGTGATGGTCCGATACCAGGGCAAGGTGGCGGTCTTCCGTGCCACGGTGCCACTGGGGCTGGCGGTCGACCGTCTTCCGCCGTCCCGGACCTTCGTGGACGAGCTTGTGTTCCGTCAGCTCAGGAAGGTCGGACTTCCGCCCAGCGAGATCGCCGACGACACCACCTTCCTGCGACGGGTCACGCTTGACCTTACGGGTCGGGTGCCCACCGTGGCCGAGGTCTCGGCCTTCGAGGCGGCTGTGGCTGTGGAGCGACGGGAGACCACGCCTGATTCCGGAGACTCGCTCGCCGGGTCGGTCCCGGGTCCCGCATGGAAGGCGCGCGATGCCGCCATCGACCGGCTGCTGTCGGGTCCCGACTACGCCGAGAATTTCGCCAACAAGTGGAGTGCGCTCCTCCGGAACAAGCGTGGCGACGCGAAGCAGGCCCGTGGCAGCTATGCGTTCCACGGGTGGATCAAGGACCAGATCGACCGCAACGTCCCGTACGACCAGTTTGTCCGCTCGATCGTCTCGGCCTCCGGGGATCTCAACGAAAACCCTCCCGTCGCGTGGTTCCGCCAGGTTCGGTCGCCCCAGGCCCAACTCGAGGACACCGCCCAGCTTTTTCTCGGTCAGCGGCTCCAGTGTGCCCAGTGCCACCATCATCCCTATGAGAAGTGGAGCCAGGCCGACTACTGGAGCTTCGGGGCCTTCTTCTCGCAGGTCGCCTACAAGTCGGGCAGCCAGCCGGGCGAGGACGCGGTCGTCCACAAGCGCGGGATGCCCCAGATCACCAACAAGAAGACCGGCAAGCCTGTCCAGCCGGTGGGGCTTGGGGATGCAATCCCGGGTCTGTCACCCGACGAAGATCCCCGTGAGGCCCTCGCGGCGTGGATGACCCGTCCCGACAACCGCTTCCTCGCCCGTTCCCTGGTCAACCGCTACTGGAAACATTTCTTCAACCGGGGTCTTGTCGATCCCGAGGATGATCTTCGCGACACCAACCCGGCCACGAATCCGGAGCTTCTCGACGCCCTGGCAAAGCACTTCGTGGAGAAGGGGTATGATCTCAAGGACCTCGTTCGGACCCTGACCCGGTCGTCGGTCTACCAGTTGAGCGCGCTGCCCAACGAGCACAACGCCCGGGATCGCCATCACTTCTCCCGATACTATCCCCGGCGGCTGGGTGCCGAGACGCTGTACGACTCGGTCAACCTGATGGTGGGGGCGGAGTCGAAGTTCGACGGTCTGCCGGCCGGAACCCGCGCGGTGGGGCTGCCCGACAACAGCTTCAACGCGGGCAACTACTTCCTCACCGTCTTTGGGCGGCCCGAGGGCAACAGCGCCTGCGAGTGCGAGCGCAGCGCGGATGCCTCTCTGAGCCAGAGCCTGCATCTCCTCAATGCCAGGGACATCCAGGAGCGGCTTGCGGCCGATCTGGGCCGGGCGGCGGCCCTGGCGTCGGATGCCTCACGGGCCGACGACGAGAAGGTCCGGGAACTGTACCGGATCGCCTACGCCCGCGAGCCGCAGGCCTCGGAGATGAAAGTCGCGCTCGACTACCTTTCCCGGAAGACGTCGTCGGCTCCCGCGGGCAAGGACGCCGCCGAGACCGAGACCCTGCGCAGGAAGGCACGTCGCGAGGCCTACGAGGACACGCTCTGGGCGTTGATCAACACCAAGGAGTTCCTCTTCAACCATTGAGAGGAATCCGAGGGCGGAGCTGCGGCTGGTGGGGTCGGGTTGGACCGGCCCCCGGCTAAAGTCTGCGGTCGCCCTGGAGTTTTCGGATCACGGCCAGGACCACCCGTCGGACCAGGTCGAGGCCAACCCGGAGCCCGAATCCGAAAGACCGTTTCCGGAGCGATGCCGCGGTGGCGGACAACTCCGGGGTCATGTCACAGCCCAGCCATCGGCCCAGCAGGACCATGTACAGGGCCAGGCTGTGGTAGCGGACCCAGTTGTAGCGCGGGGTGTAGCCGGAGCGGCGCAGGAAACGCCGAAAGTCATATAGGACGATGTTGACCGGCATCCAGTGGGTCTGGATCGGCACGTCACGGACCAGGTCCTCGATGGAGACCGGCAGTTGGTCGAACCAGCGTTGGGCATTCGCATCCTTCCGCATGCAGGAGAGCCCATTCGAAAAGCTGCCCTTCTTTCCCAGGCTGAGCGGGATGTAGATCACGCTTCCCGGCAGGTGCAGGACCCCATCCACCCGACTGAGCACTTGGTAGGCCTGGCTGTGGTCGGGCGTCAGGTGGGAGAACACCCGGCCGGTAGGACTGGTCCGCTGGAGTTCCCGCAGCAGGGCCGATGGGGCCACGGAGTTCAATCCGCGCGGCAGATACTGCCAGCTCTCCTCGTCGAAATCGCAGTAGCGGTCGAGCAGTCCGGTGGTGGACATCAGGACCGGGGTCAGATCCCGGGGCAGCGGTGGAGGAACATCCTCACGCGTCAGGACGACCGGATAGGTGATGACGGCGCCGGGGTGGGAGGCCAGGACGCGGTCGAGGGTCTCAAGGGCGTTCCGGTTGAGCCGCTGCTTGTCCTCGAGCACGAGGACGTGGGAGCCGGTGGAATTCTGGAACGCCGACTCCCAGTTCTCGTGCATGGCCAGCGTGCCGGAGGCGCGGAAATAACGGATGCGCGGGTCCCGGAACCCGGCGACGACCTCCCGCGTGGCGGAGTTGGAATCGTCATTGTCGGACACCACGAGTTCCCAGTCGTGGAGGGTCTGCTCCAGCACGCTGCGGATGGCATCCCCCACGATGATGCTCCGGTTCTTGGTGGGCAGCAGGATGCTGAAGCGGGGCGCGGGCATGAGGGATGGGTCTGGCTAGAGAGTCCCGACGGTGCCGGTGAACTGCGTCTGTCGGAGGGTTTTCTGGATCTCCCCCAGGTAGTTCGGATTGGCGACGAGAAGGAACGACAGCCGCGCCAGCCGCGGGTCCTCCGGTGCAACGATCGGGATCCGGCTCCCCGGGATGACCCCGCCCTGCTTGGCTGGGTTCGAGTCCACAACGAGGGCGGGTCGGGTCTTCGGGAGCTGGTTGACCATGGCCACACCCTTGGCACCGGCTCCCCACAGGCCCCAGGGCCTCCTGGCCGCACGCGTCCGGATGGAGCGTTCGAGGGCGGATCGATGCCGGGAGACGTCGCGAGCGAAGGCTCCGAGGGAGGTGTTCGAGGGGATGCCGAGGGTCCGGGTGGGCGGCACGCGACGGGGGTTCGGCTCCAGCTCGAGGGTCTGATACTGGCCACCGAAGACGGCACGCTGGCGGATCACCCTGAACCCCGCCAGCCGGCAGAGGTGGGCCAGGGTGCGTTCGGGGAAGTAGTTGCAGTGCTCGTGGAAAACATCCCAGAACGCCCGATGCTCGACGATCCACTCCCAGCGGGGTGTTTCGAGGAACACCACACGGGCATTCGCCGCCAGGCCGATCGCGCGGAGTTCCCGCAGGAAGGCACCGATGCCGGGTACATGTTCCACAACGTGCCTACAGATCACCGCGGCGAACGTCCCGGGCACGGAGTCGGCCCCGAGGTATTCGCGATGGAAGGCAAGACCTCTGGGTTCCTTAGAGGACCCCGGTTCGAAGGAGGTATCATAGCCGACCCCTGTCGATCGGGCCCTACGACAGACCAGACGCAGGAAATCCCCCTTGCCACACCCCACCTCGAGGATGGCCTTCCCCCGGAGCCGGTGGTCCCGGACGAGGGAATCCGCAAGGCGTTCGAGATGCGCGTTGAAGGCCTTGGAGAAGCACTGGCGGTTCTCGTAGTTGGCGTCATAGGGGATGACGTTCGGATCGAAGGTGGCGTTGAACACCAGGCCGCAGGTCGCGCACTGGCGTAGGAGCATGTCCCGTCGTGGAACCCGGGTGGCGGCCTCCGGGGTCGCACACCGGTAGTTGAGGACGACGGGCTGACGCCGCAGTGGCAGGCTGCCCAGCAATCGTCGTCCCCTGCAGCCTGGGCACTCTTTGTAGGGCGTCTTCAATCCATCGTGCGTATCAGGCCCCGCAGCCCCTCTTCAAGTTCGACCTGCGGGGACCAGCCCATCGACCGCAGCCGCGAGGCGTCCGCCACCACATGGTGGAGCGGGTCGGGAGCGGGAGGGTCGTCCCAGCCGACGAGGTCGGGTCGTCCCACGAGTCCGGCGATCCGCTGCGCGAGTTCCAGCACCGTGGTGCCGACGCCGGTTCCGATGTTGACCGTCTGGGACGCCCCTTGGGAGGCGAGGGTCAGGAGGGCCCGGCCGACATCATCGACGTGAATGTAGTCCTTTGTGCTGTGAGGGGTCTTGAGTGTGATCCGTTCGCCGGATCGGAGACGTCGGACCAGAGAGCTGCAGAGGCGGGAGGGATGTTCCCCGGGGCCGTAGGGGTAGAAGAGTCGGGCCCAGACCAGGGCGGTGTCGGTGCCGACCAGTCGACGGGTGAGGCGCCGGTGGAGCTCATCCTTGGACCTGGCGTAGAGGGAGACGGGGGTGGGAGCGAGGGTCTCCGGTAGGGGCTGCCCGATGATGGGATATTCAATACAGGTTCCGAGGAGGACAAACCGTCGGACACCCCGCTGAAGTGATCCCTCGATGAGGGCCTCGCTCCAGTTCACCCAGTTGCGGTTCTCCAGCGATTCCAGATAGACGCCGGGGGTGGCTTCCCAGGCCGTATGAATGAGGACCTCGGGCTGGAACCCAGAAATCCGGTCCCAGGGAGGAGCATCGATCGACGCCGCCACGGCGTGGAGCCCTCGTGTCGGGGTGGCAGGACGCCGTGAAAGCGACATCACCTCATGCCCGGCGGCGAGGGCCTGTCGCAGGAGATTGGATCCCACGAATCCAGTGCCACCGGTGACGAGCAGTCGCATTGCGCGCATCGTCCGTGGGACTTGCAGGAATGGCAACCGCGCCCCTGCGTTTGGATCCTGGAGCGACCCGATTTCCCGGTTGATCGGCCGTCCAAACCCCCGATCCTTGGCCGCCGATGAAACTTTCGGTTCGGGGCAAGTACGCCTTGCGGGCGTTGACGGTGCTCGGGGAGCACTATGGCCCTGGTGTGGTCCGCATCCAGGCGATCTCGGACGACCAGAACATCCCGAAGCGGTTTCTCGAACAGATCCTCTTCGATCTGAAGTCCGCCGGGGTCGTCGAGAGCCGCCGCGGGGTTGCCGGCGGGTACCGTCTGGCGATGGCTCCCGACAAGATCCCGCTGGCGAAGGTCATCCGGCATCTGGAGGGCGCCCTTGCACCGATCGGATGCATCAGCCAGCAGTTCTACGAGAAGTGCTCCTGCCCGGACGAGCTAAAGTGTCCGCTGCGCTCGATCATGAAGGAGGTCCGTGACGCGATCGCCGGCATCCTGGAGTCCATGACCGTGGCCGATCTTGTCGCGCGGGCGGTCCGGCTCCGTCAGAGCCCCGACACGCCGATCGATTTTGTGATCTGAACCCGGTCAGTCCCGGGATTCCGCGGACGCGTCGGTCCCTGCGTGCAGGTCGACCGGTGTGGGTGCTGGCCCCGATGCGAGATGCTGCTGGAGCCGGTCGAGGAACGGCTGCTGGGCCAGCTTCATGTGGCTCCGAGCCTCCTTGAGGCCGAAGAAGGCGACCTCGTCGATCTCCGGCCAGGTCGACCAGCGCCCGGTTCCGGCAGGCCATTCGACCTCGACCATGGAGGTCTGAAGCGGTGTCCCGGGATCCCAATCACCTTCAAAAGCCCACGCATGGACCGTCTTGCCGCCGCGCTGGCGGATCGACCCGAGGGAGGTGAAGGGACCGTGGGAATCGATGCCCACCTCCTCATGGAATTCGCGGACCGCGGCGCCCAGGAGTTCCTCGCCGGATTCCACCTCGCCCTTGGGAATGGTCCAGATGTCCTGCTGCCGATGCGGGAACCAGGGCCCCCCGGGTCGCGCCAGGAACACTTCGAGGTGGCCCTCGGAGACCCGGTACATCAGCAACCCGGCGCTGACCTTGCCCTTGCGCACGGGGCGGTCGTTGGTCGGGTAGCGGGTCATCTGGGGTCGGGGAACGGCAGTCGTCGTCGACAACGACCTGCTGCGTCGGCATTTAGGAGTAGGCCAATCGGGAAACACTGGCAACCGCAGGTTTGGTGTGTCGGATGTCCCATTCGATACAGGGGGTGCCTTCTCGGCGATGTTTCCAGGCCGCTTCCGGGCTGGCCTCGATGCGTCGGGAAGTCCAATCTCCTCTCATGATCCGATCGCTGCTGGTTCTCGCCCTGTTGCTCTCCCTGGATGTCCTCGGCGCGGATTGGAAGCCCCTATGGGACGGAAAGACGATGAAGGGATGGATCAAGGCCCCATTCGGTGGTTCGGGAGATGTGGAGATCGAGGACGGTGTCCTGACGCTCCATCAGGGGCTCCTCACGGGCGTCAACTGCACCAATCCGGTCCCGAAGGTGGATTATGAGGTGGAGGTGGAAGCCCGCCGGGTCTCTGGCAACGATTTCTTCTGTGGGCTCACGTTCCCGGTGAAGGACTCGTTCGCCACCCTCATCGTGGGTGGCTGGGGTGGCAGCGTGGTCGGGATCTCCTCGCTCGACGACAACGATGCCGCACACAATGAGACGACACTCCACAAGAGGTTCGACGCCGGGAAATGGTATCGGATCCGGCTCCAGGTCACCGCCGAGACGCTGTCCGTGTGGATCGACGACACCCGGGTCATCCAGGCGTCCATCCAGGGGCGCAAGGTGGCGTTGCGTCCGGGCGACATCGAGGTCTCCAAGCCGTTTGGCATCGCCGCCTACAGCACCATGGCCGAGATCCGCTCCGTGCGGTTCCGCGACCTCCCCAGGCCCTCCGGTGCTGGATCACCCCCGAAATCGTCGGAGACATCCAAGCCCTGATCGGATGCGTTCCTCAACCGTTCTTAACGCCGCTTGAAGCGGACCTGATGGAGGGACGGGTGCTCTTGAACAACGAAAGCGTCATTGTTGAACCCGGTTGCTTGACGCTTTGGGGTCTCTCGTTAGGGTTCAAGCGACTTTGACGCCGTCGGGCACCTCGGGCGCTTCCGTGGTGAGCCATGACGGCTGTTTTTCATCCGAAAGATCATTCATGAGCGCAGTTGCTGAGGGGCCGTCATCGGCCGATGGGCAGTCCAGACTGACGAAAATCAACGAGGCCGTCATCCGCATCGCGGGCAACTCGCAGGACGGCATCCAGGCCATCGGCGGGTTCCTCGCCCGGCTTGCGGGCCGCAGTGAGCAGGAGGTCATGACCTTCATGACGATCCCGTCCACGATTTCCGGCGGGCCGTCCATCTTCCAGGTCCGCATCGGGTCCGGCGATGTCCTGTCGGCGGGCGACGAGGCGGACATGCTCCTCGCGTTCTACCAGCACAGCTACGAGGGCCACATCAACTCGGTGAAGCTGGGTGGCATCGTGCTGTATGATTCGGACCATGTGACGCCGAAGCCCGAATGGCTCGAACGCTATCGCCATGTGGGCGTCGCCATCTCCAGCAAGACGGTGGAGGCCATCGGCGGAACGGGGCGCGACAAGGGCAAGAACATCTTCTCCCTCGGTTTGCTGGCTCGGATCTACGATCTCGACGTCGAGAAGATCACGAAGCTCCTTGGCGAGCGGTTCGGTGGCAAGGATGCCACAATTCTCCAGAATGCCGTGACCTGCTTCAACGCGGGGCACTCCCACCAGCTCCAGGATCTCCTCAAGACCTATCAGTTCCGGCACGCCGAGGTTCGGGGGGGACAGCAGGTGGTGATGAATGGCAACGAGGCCCTGGCCTTCGGCCTGATCGCCGCCGGTGTCCGGTTCGGCGCCGGGTATCCGATCACCCCGTGGTCCGACATCATGGAGCTGCTCCGGCGGGAGCTTCCCAAGTATGGCGGGACCTTCGTCCAATGCGAAGATGAGATCGCATCCATCTCCATGGCGATCGGCGCCAGCTGGGGCGGTCGGGTGGCGGTGACCGGTTCGTCCGGCCCGGGCATCTCCCTCAAGACCGAGGCCCTCGGATGGGCCTCGATGGCGGAGATGCCCCTCATCATCGTTGATGTCCAGCGAGGCGGGCCGTCCACGGGCATGCCGACCAATGTCGAGCAGTCGGATCTCAACATCGCGTGCTTCGGCGGCCACGGGGACAGCCCGCGTGTCGTGCTCGCCCCGAGTGGCGTCGAGGACTGCTTCTACACCGCGATCGAGGCCGTCAACATCGCCCGGAAATATTCGACACCGGTGCTGATCCTGACCGATCAGGGCATCGCCAGTCGCATCGAGGCGTTCATCGAGCCGGATCTCAGGAAGGTCTGCCAGGACATCACGCCGGACCTCAGCCCGGTTCCGGACCACAAGCCCTACGACCTGACGGCTCCGGATGGCGTCACGCGTCATCTGGCCCCGGGCACCCGGATCGCCAGTGGGAAGTATCCGGTCGTGACGGGTCTCGAGCATGATGAGCTGGGGCACCCGACGGGTTCGCCGAAGCTGCATGTCGCGATGACCGCGAAGCGCCGGAACAAGCTGCGCAAGCTCGCCTCCGACCTCCCCGTGCCGGCGGTCTACGGCCCGTCCGAGGGACAGATCCTCCTGGTGGGATGGGGCAGCACCTACGGCCCCATGCGCGAGGCGGTCGACACATTCCGCTCGCTCGGCGATGCGGTGTCGTGCATCAACCTCAAGTACGTGAACCCGCTGCCGGGAGGTCTCGACGAGATCTTCAAGGGGTTCCGTCACGTCTTCGTGGTTGAGCTGAACGACGAGGGGGTCTACGGCTACGGCCAGCTTGGTGCGGTCCTCCGCGCGCGTCATTGCGATCCCAAGATACGTGGCATCACGAAGGTGGACGGCCTGACCTGGAAGGTGAAGGAGATCGTCGACCGAGTCCGCGCCGCCGTCGGTGGCGCTCCCGTCAAGGCCTGAACCCGCAACACCCAATTTCCAAACCGAACATGAGCGAGCTGAAATTCCCGTTCACCCCGCTGCCTCGAACCGGCGGCACCGTCACCTCCGATCCAGTCCCGCCCCTGGCCGACTCGGACCGGAAACCCCTCACCAAGAAGGAGATCTCAGCCGATCACCCGACCTGGTGTCCCGGGTGCGGTGACTTCTCGGTCCTGGCACTGTATTTCAAGCTGATCGAGCGCCGGAAGATGTGGCACGAGAAGGTCACCACCGTGGCCGGTATCGGCTGTTCCTCCCGGTTTCCCTACTTCGTCCAGGCCCACGGCGCCCACTTCATCCACGGCCGCGCTCTGCCCTTCGCCAGTGGCGTGTCGCTGAGCCGTCCGGATCTCCACGTGTTCGTGTTCGGTGGCGACGGCGACGCCTTCTCGATCGGTGGCAACCACTTCAGCCACACCGCCCGCAAGAACATCAAGATGACCTATGTGGTCATGGACAACTTCGTCTATGGCCTGACCAAGAAGCAGACCTCGCCGACCTCCCCAATTGGCTTCAAGTCGAAGACCGACATCTGGGGCTCCTTGGACCGGCCCATCAACCCCCTCAAGCAGGCGATTGCCGCGGGTGCAACCTTTGTCGCGCGCACCACCCACACCAACCCGAACCATGTGTTGGAGATGATGGAAGCGGCGATGGACCATGACGGCTTCAGCTATATCGAGTGCCTCAGCGAGTGCGTCGAGTTCTATCCGGGTGCGTTTGATGCCTCGAACCCGCGCAAGGGCGGCAAGTTCGACCTGGTTCCGAAGGAGCACGATGTGACCGACGAGTATGCCGCCTATCGGCTGGCCGACACGGCGTGGCCGGGTTGCTTCGGGATCTTCTACCGCAATCCACGCCCCACCAAGAACGCCAATGAGGCCAAGATCATCGAAGAACACCGTTCTAAGGTGTCGGGTCTCGCCGACTGGGAGATTCTCCAGAAGAGCTTCGCCCGGATGAAGTGATCCGAGTCCGGCTGAACCGACAAACCCCGGGGACCCTTCCCCGGGGTTTTTTGTTACCGTGGGACTGAGCCTGGGACCCTCGATCCTACCTCGGCTGGGTGTAGAAGCTCTGCATCTGGAGTCCAGTGCCATCCCAGAAGGCAGTGGAGACCGCGATGCCGAAGTACTTGGACACTTGGTCGAACGGGGGGAGCAGCTTGAAGTCGACCCAATTGTCTGCAGTGCTGACGGCCTCCTTGCCCATGGTGGGCACCAGATCATTGATACCGCTGCCGCTCCGGAGGGTCTCCCAAGTGGTCTGGGCGGACTCGCGCTGGTTGTCGTAGCCAAACACCCCCTTCGTAAAACCGCCCACCTGCTGGGCGGCTTCGGCGAGGCCCGGCTGGTCCTTGAGGGGTCTTGCAGAGGTGTCGGCGCTCCGCAGGTACTCCTCGAGGATGGCTCTGTCGTTCGCGAACGCCACATAGCCTGGGGTCGATGCAATCTCGAGCATCCGCTGTCCTCCTTCGGCATTGGGGAGCGTCATCGACCAGATTTTCTTGCCGTTGAACTCCCGCTCCTTCAGGTCGTCACCACCGCCAGGCAGAAGACTCGAAAGCGCCTTGATGGCGGTGACCATGTCGTCGGGTCGGACGGCCCCGACCAGGGTGATAGAAGGTGGATTAGCGAGATCCGTCGCGCTCCGGCTCCGTGGCACCTTCTCGAACGACACGTAGTCATCCCCCAGATTCCCGAAGAACATCTGACGGAAGTCGAACTTTGGATCCTTGTCCTTACCCAGGGCCCCGATCGACATGCTCAGCAGTCCGCCCAGCTGTGGGGACATCTTCTGGACCATCGACTCCAGTCCGGACCAGAGCTGCTGTCCATCGAGGCGCATGCGCTGGAAGGACACCGCATCGGCGGGAACAAACGCGGGTGGAGCGGATTCCTTGGGTTCGAACCGCAGAAGCTTGGCGAGGCCGACACGCTTCGACTCGGGAATGGTGAAGAGGGTTCGGCTGGTCATGCCGCTGGAGGTATGCCGGTACATCCAGGCGGCCGACCGGATGCCATCGATGCCCATTCCGGTGATCGCCTGCTCCGGGTTGAGACCGAAGAGTCCCTCGCCGGAATCCTTGGAGTCCCCCGACTTCATGATGTCCAGGAGTCCTGTCGTCTGGAGGAACACGTAGGCCGAGGCGTCACGGAAACCGCCCCAGGACTCCGTGGCCGTGAAGTCTGCGTTGTCGGCCAGGACAGGCACCGTCCCGCCGGTGAGCCTCGCGACCACCGGTTCCAGCCCGGCGGTCGACGTCGACACCACCAGCGCCGAGTCGACCTGTCCGAAGGTCAGTTCAAAACGGTCAGCCTTGGCCTCCGCCTTCTCGTCGTCGTCCTTCTTGCCATTCCCGGTGGGCTCGGAGGGGGTCTCAATCACCAGGGTCGTGAAGTCGATGTCGCGGATCCGGGTCGCCTTGGTGGTCCTCTTCAGCTCAACCATCTTCTGACGGACGGTCTGGAGAAGCGTCTTGAGCTGATCCGATTTGTCCTTGGCGTCGATGAGCAGAACAAACGTGGGGTTCGAGGCGGGTTCGCTCGGCTTCCAGTCCCCACGGATCGCCGCGAACGAGACCTGGCCCCGGAGCAGCGAGAGGAACTCCTCGGTCTTGATTCCGAGGTCCTTCTCCATGCTGCCGAACAGCTGTTCGCGGATCTGCTTCTCGGCCTTGTCGCGAAAAGGGCGCATCACCGGATCAGCCCACATCTGCCCGATCGGGGCCGACCGCATCCCCGCCTCCGCCGAGGTCCAGTCGGGCACCGAGGCAACCATCAGGGCATCCTGTGGAAAGATCCGGGGGGCAGGTGGGACGGCGGCCTCAAGCGCGGTGACAAGCAGGCTGAGCGATAGGATTCGTGCGACGTGCATTAGGTCTAACGTTGCGAGCACCGGGGTCTTGGCAAGCCGATTTCCGCCAGAACCGTTTTGCGAGTCATGCGCCGCAGGTCGCTGTCGCGGCCGCCGCGCCCCGCGGTTGCCTCGGTGGTCCGAGACGCCGACGCATCGAGGAACCGTGTCCTCTTCGGATCGCTCGTCCAGTCCGCATGGAACCTAGGACCGGGAAACCGGCACCGTGGGTTCGGCGAAACGAGTCTTATCCTCGCAGGGCTCCAACGACGCGATGGCCGCCATTATCCGACGTCCGATCTCGTCGTAGAGAAATCTCTGTCGGGCCTTGTCGGCTGTTGCCGCCTCCTCGACGAGGGCCTGCAGGTCGACCGGATGCCCGAACTTGATGGCCGAGGGATGGGGTCTCGGGAATCGCTGGCCCCGGCTCCAGGCCTGGTCGAGTCCGAACACCCGGACCGGAATCACCGGCACCGACGCCTTGGTCGCCAGCAGTCCGATCCCCCCACGGGCCTCCTGGAGCCGGCCATCCGCCGATCGGGTACCCTCCGGAAACAACAGCACCGCATCACCCTTGGCCAGGCGTCCCAGCACGACCTTGAGACCCGACGGCCCCCCGCCATCCCGGTCGATGGGGATGCCGTTGAGATGCTGCAACAGCGCTCCAAACCATGGGGGTGAGAATAGCGTGTCGCGCGCCAGGAAGCTGATCGACCGCGGCAGGCAGCATCCGATCAGAGGTGGATCCGCGAACGAGACGTGGTTTGCGGCCAACAGAGCCGGTCCGCTGATCGGGACGCGTTCCGGATGGAGGATGCGTCCCTGGAAATAGGCGAAGAACAGGTTCCGCAGCACCACCCGGGCGATCCGGTAGGCCAGGTTGTTCTGGCTGCAATCACGCTTCGGCTGGGGTGTCGTGCGGGATCTCATGCGACCTCAACCCTGAGTCCGTCGTAGGCCAGCCAAACACCGCCGGGGAGCTCTGCCTGGTCGATGTCGTGATCGTAGTCGTGGGTGAGGTGGGTCAGAAACGTCCGCTCCGCCCGGATTCGCCGGGCCGCTGTCAGCGCTTCGTCGAGGCACATGTGGGTCGGATGCGGTTCCTTTCGCAGGGCGTCCAGGACCACGACCTCCACGCCGCGAACAGCCTGCACCACCGGGTCGGGCACCTCCTTGCAGTCGCTGAGGTAGGCCAGCCGCGCGCGGCCCTCCTGTCGGAAGAGATACCCTAGGGACTCGATCCGGCCGTGGGGCAGGGGAAGGGGGGTGACCTCGAGGTCACCGACCCGGAATGGGCCCGTCACCTCCCGTGGATCCGGGTTGAAGTACCCCTTCGGGATGGTTCGCCCATCGAAGGCGTAGAGGAAGATTCGCCGGAGATCGGAAAGGGTCGTCGCGCTGGCGTGGATGGGCAGCGCTCCCCCGCGCAGGTCACAAACCCGACGGCAGTCGTCGAGACCCATGATGTGATCGGCATGGGCATGGGTGATCAGGACGGCGTCGAGGTAGCCCAGGTTCTCCCGCAGCATCTGGGTCCGGAAATCGGGGGTGGTGTCGATGACAATCCGCGCACCCGAGGACTCGATGTACAGGGAGGGGCGGAGGCGATGGTTCCGCGGATTGGCGAGGTATTCCTGGGGATAGTCCCGTCCGATCACCGGAACCCCCTGGGAGGTTCCGGTGCCGAGGAATCGAAACGCGAACGCCATGACTCCGGTTAGGCTGGAACCGGATGTCGGTTCCTCAAAGGAGAAACTCGACAGGCACTTTTGCTTCCGCCTCTTCCTCCCACCTTTTTTCGGTGCGTCTCCCATGTCCCCGTGTGGGTCTCCCCCGAAATCCCCACAGCGTTACATTTCGAGGTTGGTGGGCTGGAAAACTGACCCCAGTCTCACCGGGTGCAGATCACCAACCTGAACCCCGACAGTGACATCGGGGCGAGCGCGTGGCTTGTGGACTACGACGGCTACCGGCTCCTCCTTGATTCCGGCGTTCATCCGGAGCGCGAGGGCCGCGAGGGGCTCCCGCTTTTCGAAAAAGCCGGTTCGGAGCCCATCGATGCCATCGCGCTCTCGCACTGCCATCACGACCACGTCGGCTCGCTCCCGGTCGCCATCCGGAACTTCCCGTCGGCCCAGGTGTTCATGACCGACCAGAGTTACTTCCTGGTCGAGCGCATCCTGCACAACTCGGTGAACGTGATGATGCGGCAGCGGACCGAGCTCGGGATCCGGGACTATCCGCTGTACAGCCACGAGGAGGTGGACGAGCAGGCCTCGGTCTTCCAGGCGGTGGGCTATCGGAAGCCGATCGACTGGGTCTCCTTCCCGAGGGGCCAGCGTAAGACCTCACCGAAGCTCGAGTTTTTCGACGCGGGTCACACGCTGGGATCTGCGGGGATCCGGGTCACGGGTGGGAAACAGACCCTGTTCTATTCGGGCGACGTCTGCTTCCACGACCAGACCCTGCTCAAGGCTGCCCGGTTCGACGACGTCCAGGCCGACGTGATGATCCTCGAGACCACCCGCGGCGGGCGGGCGGTGCCGCCGGGGTTCAGTCGCGAGGCGGAGATGGAAAGCCTGGCCACGGCGATGGAGGAGACGCTGGATGGCAAGGGTTCGGTCCTGATCCCGGCCTTCGCGCTAGGAAGGACCCAGGAGATGCTGGCGGCGTTGTCGATGTGGATGAAGGCCGGGCGCTTCAAGCGTCGACCGATCTACATCGGCGGACTCGGACGGGTGTTCACCGAGATCTACGATCTCCAGGCCCACCGGACGCATCGGTCGCACCCCCGGCTCCGTCTCACGGAGGCGGTCGACCTGAAGGTGGTCTCGCCCCAGGAGCTGTCGCGTGTGGGACTGAAGGATGGGAAGATCTTCCTGATGACGGCGGGGATGATGACCGAGAACACCGGGGCGCATGACCTGGCCCTCCGCATGATCGGGGACCCGCGGCAGTCGATCTTCTTCGTGGGCTACTCCGCCCCGGAATCCCCGGCCGGACGACTCCGGGCGGCGGACGACGGCTCGACCTTCGTGTTCAGTGGTGCGGGAGGCGAACTGACGCGGAAGTGTCGGGTGGAGGGCTTCGACCTCACGGCCCATGCGAACCGTGAGGATCTGGTCGACTTCGTCGCCCAGGTGCAGCCGAAGGTCGTGGTCCTTGGCCATGGCGACACCGTGGCGCGGTCATGGTTTGCCCAGACCCTGCGCCAGCGTTGGCCGCAGATGCAGGTCCTCGAGCCGGGTCCGGGCGAGCGGGTGGCCTGCTGAGCCGGTAATCCGGACTCCCGGGACCTCCGTCACCGGGGATTCGACCAGTCCAGCACCTTCAGACCCCGGACTCTTTTGAACTCCCTGATGTTGGCCGTCACGAGAGTGGCCCCAAGGCTCCGAGCCTGTGCGGCAATCAGGAGGTCAAGAGGTCCGATCGGTTTTCCTCCGGCCTCTGCATCGGTTCGGATCTCGGCGTAGTGAAGCGCGGCGTTGAGCGTGAACTCCACCACGGTAAACAGGCCCAGGAAGGCTTCAAGCCGTGCAGCAGATCGCGGATGGCTCGCACCCGCTTTTCGGACCCCTGTCCACAGTTCCGCTGCGACGATGACCGGGATTCCGGTGAGGCCGGGTTCAGGAAGCCGGTCCAGACCCATCCTCTGACGCAGCACTGAAATGCAGGCGTCGGAATCGAGAAGATACCGTGGAGTCACCGTCTTCAGTCCTGAAGTTCCAGGATTTTCCGTTCATGCCGGCTGGGCCGGGGAGGTGGAGTCGGAAATTCTTCGGTGTCCGGGAAGGCTGTGGCGAGGTAGCGGGCGATCTCAGGAAATGTCCGGAACCGTGCGGCGGTCATCGGCTTCAGTACCACGGTGTCCCCGTGACGCTCGATCACCACCTCGCTTCCCTCGATGCGGAAAGCCTTTGGGAGCCGTACCGCAAGGCTTCCTCCATGACGGAACAGTTTCGCCGTAGTCATAGATATACGCTGTATCTACACTCGCAACGCGTCAAGCGTGGGCCTCGGGTTTCCGTGAGTCATGGGGCGAGCGGGTGGCCTGTCCCACTTCTGCGGGCTGTTTTTGATTCCTCCCTCGTCCTGGGCATCCCATGCTGCCCGTCTGCATGAACGCTCCCGTTCCTCTCGCGCTCCAGAAGTCGTTCGGCTTCGGCGACCGGCTCGGCCTTGCGACCCCGGGTCACATGGCGGCCGTCCGCCGGTTCCCCGACTTCGCCCCCATCTTCGCCCAGCAATCCATCCGGGAGATGACCCGGACCCAGCGGACGCCCCAGGAGGTGATGTCGGCCGCCTGCCAGTCGGTGGACGCCCTCGGGTTCACGGGGAAGTGGGGTGCGGATGGCGACCACCTCAAGACCCCGGAGGATGTCCAGAATGTCGCGGCGGCCGGGTTCTGCTTCTTCACGATCGACCCCAGCGCCTGTGTCAATAACGGCGCCGACGCCATGGATGAGGCCTCGCTGCGGTCGGAGGTCGAAATCCTCGAGAAGGAGGGACTCTTCAGTGGGTTTGACTGGAAGGACTACTACATCAACCGGGTGTTCTCCCTGGGCAGCCGGATCCCGCCCGTGCGGTTCGACGAGGAATCCCTCTTCCGCGCCGCCGTAAAATACTCGAGGGCCACGGCGCATGCCGAACGGATGGGGCAGGCGATTGCCAAGGCCTCCGGTGGGCGTGGCGAGGTGGAGGTGTCCGTCGATGAGACCGATTCCCCGACGTCCCCTCTCGAACATCTGTTCTTCGCGCTGGAGCTGCAGCGTCGGGGTGTCCCCGGACTTGTTAGCCTTGCCCCCCGCTTCATCGGGGACTTCGAGAAGGGGATCGACTACCGGGGCGACCTCGCCCGGTTTGAGCAGGAGCTCAAGGTCCACGTGGCGATCTCGAAGTTCGCCGGTCCGTACAAGATCAGCATCCACAGCGGGTCCGACAAATTCAGCGTCTACCCGGTCATCGGACGGGTCTGCGGCACCCTGCTGCACGTCAAGACGGCGGGCACGAGCTACCTCGAGGCGTTGCGGACCGTGGCCCGGACGGCGCCTGGGCTCTTCGCGGAAATCGCCGCCTATTGTCGGGGCCGCTTCGACACCGATCGCGCCAGCTACCACATCTCAACCACCCAGGCGCAGGTCGGGTCGCTGCCGATGTTCCAGGGGGCGGGGCAGGAGGCCGTTTATCTCGATGAGGTGGCGGGTCGACAGCTCCTGCATGTGACGTTCGGTTCGGTCCTCACCCAGGGGCGGGAAGCCTCGGGTCGGACCTTCAAGGAAGGCATCCTGGAGGTCCTGCATCGGCATGCGGACCTGCACGCTGAACTCCTCGAGACGCATTTCGTCCGTCACCTGTCCCAGCTCAACGCCGGCTGATCCGCATGTTCACCCTTTCCGAGGTCTCCAAGAGCTACGGGGGCCGCACCCTCTTCGAGGACGTCACGCTCACCATCAACCGTACGGACCGGCTCGGTCTGGTTGGACCCAACGGCGC
>SXGR01428621.1_pt1 | contig 21246 bp, 16 predicted proteins | sample 3174711 | NCBI WGS metagenome assembly SXGR01 (sample SAMN11356860, study PRJNA531348) | freshwater metagenome | isolation source: freshwater sample F1-60 | place: China: Fuxian Lake, Yuxi | collected 2017-12-25 | reverse complement strand
GTGGGGCGTCTGGCGTCGTGGATGGTCGTTGGCGCGCTGCTGCTCCCGCCGGCAGTCGCGTATGCGCAGGATGCAGCCTTGAACGGGACGGTGCGCGACAACACGGGCGGCGTGCTGCCCGGCGTCACCGTCACCGCCACGCATGAAGCGGCGGGTACCACCTTCGTCGGCATCACCGACGAGCGCGGCGTCTATCGCATCCCGATGCGCGCCGGCGTCTACCGCGTGTCGGCGGAGCTGACCGGGTTCACCACCGTGCTGCGGCCCGGCGTGGAGTTGCTGGTCGGACGGCAGGCGACCCTCAACCTCGACATGGGGATCTCCTCCGTGCAGGAGACGGTCACCGTCACCGGCGAGGCGCCGCTCATCGACACGACCTCGTCCAACATCGCCGGCAACATCGACCCGCGGCAGATGCAGGACCTGCCGCTCAACGGCCGCAACTGGATGGACCTGACGCTGCTGGCGCCAGGCAGCCGGACGAATTCGGCGACCGAGATTCCACAGGACCGGCAGGGATACTTCCAGATCAACGTCGACGGCCAGCAGGTGACGTTCACGCTGTGCTGCCAGCAGAACCAGCCGCGCTTCAGCCGCGACGCGATCGCGGAATTCGAGCTGACCACGAACCGCTTCGACGCGACCAAGGGGCGCACGGCCGGGATGATGGTCAATGCGATCACCAAGTCGGGGACCAACACGCCGTCGGGCACCTTCTCGGGCTACTTCCGCGACGACCGGTTCAACGCGAAGGACTTCATCCAGAACCGCGTGATTCCGTACGCCAACCAGCAGTACAGCGGCACCGTCGGCGGCCCGATCGTGCGTGACCGGATCCACTTCTTCGGGAACATGGAATACGAGACGGAGCCGAGCACGGTGACCTTCTCGAGCCCGTATCCGGCGTTCAACGTCGACCTGACGGGCACGCGCACCGAAACGAAGGCCGGGCCGAAGGTGGACTGGCAGTTCACGCCGCAGATGCGGATGAGCACGCGCTACACCCGGTATCAGATCCGGATTCCGAACATCGGCACCGGCGGCTCGACGCTGCATCCCTCCACGGGCCGCGAGGATGCGCGGATTGCGAACCAGTTGTTCGTCGATTTCAACCACGTCCTCGGGCCGCGCAGCCTGAACTCGATCAAGGGCGGCAGCGCCTACCTGCGGTATCTGCTGCAGCCGAACGCCGGCTGGGGCACCTCCGGCAACCGTCGTCCGCCCGGCACGGCCACCCTGTTCCGTGACGTGTTCGGCGGCGAGGAGATCGACGGCGGCGTGCCGGTGCTGCAGTTCTCCGGCTACAGCTTCGGCAACACGAACAACCCGCAGAGCTCGGGCGAGAAGGTGTATTCGCTGCGCGATGACTTCCACACGTCGTACGACCTGGCCGGCCGTCACGACGTGAAGATCGGGGGCGAGTACATCCGCTACACGATGGACACCGCGTGGTGCAACGGCTGCAACGGCACGCTGCGCTTCAATGTCGCGCCGCCGGCCAACATTCAGACGCTCATCCCGAAGTGGGACGACGCGTCGACGTGGAACCTGGCGGCGCTGTCGCCGCTCGTCGTCGATTACCGGATGCCGATCGGCGACTTCGCGTGGGACATCAAGCGGAACCTGTGGGCGGCGTGGTACCAGGACGACTGGGCCATCAGCAACCGGCTGACGCTGAACATGGGCGTCCGGTGGGACACGGATCTGGGCGGGCACGGCGAAGACATCGTGTTCGAGCCGTGGCTCACGGGGCGGCGGGCGCACGACCTGAACAACATCGCGCCGCGCACCGGCTTTGCGCTGCAGCTGAACCCGCGCACGGTCGTGCGTGGCGGCTACGGGCTGTTCTTCACGCAGCTCGAGGCCGACGCCGCGCACCAGTCGCAGCTCCAGATCGAGCACTTCCAGCTGACGGTCGTCAACGACGGGCGTCCGGACTTCGCGGTGAATCCATTCAACGGTCCGGCGCCGACCTACGAGCAGGTGCTCACGCGCGCGTGCGACCGGAACGGCAATGCGGCCGGCTGCCTCCGCCGCACGGTCGCCAACGAGATCCCGTTCGGCGATCACGACACGTCGTACAGCCACATGGCGTCCATTGGCGTGCAGCGGCAGCTCGGGCCGTCGATGGCGTTCGAGTCCAACTACGTGTGGACCGGCGGCCGGAAAGAGGAGTTCGCGCCGAACATCAACCTCGCCTACGACCAGGCCACCGGCGCCAACATCCGCTTCCAGGACACCGCGCGGACGCCGTTCCCCGACTGGGGCGTGGTGCGGGCGGAGATCATGACGAAGCGCTCCAACTACAACGGCTGGGAGAACAGCTTCACGAAGCGGTTCTCGAACCGCTGGCAGGCCAACGGCACCTATACGCTCGCGTGGTTCCGTGACGAGGATCCGAATCCGTTCACCGTCACCCTCGATCGGAACGGGCCGATTCCCACGCTGCTGAGCCCGCTGGCGTTCCCGGTCGCCGCCGACATCGGTGGCATCTACGGCCTGGCGGCCACCGAGCAGCGGCACCGCGCCACGTTCAACGGCATCTGGGACGCCGGGCTCGGGTTCCAGGTGAGCGGGCTGTACTTCTTCGGCTCCGGCGAGCGGTTCAACACGACGTGGGGCGGGGACCTGCGGAACATGGGCGCCGGCGGCACCGCCCGCCTGCGCGCCAACGGCACCATCGTGCCGCGCAACGGCCTGGTTGGCAGCCCGATCCACCGGATGGACCTGCGGATTACCAAGCGGCAGCGCCTCGTCGGCCGCGCGACGATCGACGGCATGCTCGAGGTGTTCAACCTGTTCAACCACGAGAACTACGGCTCGTACACCACGCTGGAGAGCAACGCCGCCTATGGCCGGCCGTCCTTCAACGCGAACGTCGCCTACCAGCCGCGCATCGTGCAGCTCGGGTTCCGGTTCGCGTTCTGACGGTAGAATGAGGGTCCTCAGGGAGGAGATCGGGCGATGAGAAAGACATGGCTGATGCTCGGCGCGGCGCTGGTCATCGCCGGCGTGGCGGCGGCACCTCTGTTCGCGCATCACGGCGGCGCGGCGTACGACCAGGCGAAGTCGGTGACCTTCGACGCGACCGTCACCGAGATGCAGTTCGCCAACCCGCACGTCCTGATCTTCTTCGACGTGAAAGGCGCGTCGGGGCAGACGGAGAAGTGGTCCGGCTGGCTGACGGCGCCGAACAAGCTCGCCCGCGCGGGCTGGACGAAGCGCACGCTGGAGCCGGGCGACAAGATCAAGGTCGGCGGGACGCCGCACAAGGAGGGGAGCCCGGTGCTGCAGATCCGCTCGCTCGTCGGCCCCGACGGGAAAGAGCTGCCGCTCTTCGAGGAGTGAGATGACGCGAACCGCCCTCCTCGCGCTCGTCGTCGCCGGCACGATGCTGGCCGGCTCCACCGCGCTGCTGTCGCAGGCCGCGCCGGCCAAGTCGCCGCCGGCGCCGCGGCGCGACATGAGCGGCATCTGGTTCAAGCGCAACCCGCCGGGATCGAACCTGGGGTTCAGCGGCTTCACCTTCACCGATCCCAAGACGTCGCCGCCGCCGCTCACCGCGTGGGGCCTCGAAACGCTGAAAGGGAACAAGGCGAACAACTCCGGCCAGTTCACGCTGGACGAGACCAACGATCCGGTGCTGACGAAGTGCTATCCGCCCGGCGTGCCGCGCGTGTACTTCCACCCGTACCCGTTCGAGTTCATCCAGACGCCGAACTCGATGCTGCAGGTGTTCGAGTACGACCATTTCATGCGGCGGCTGTGGACCGATGGCCGCGCGCTGCCTGCGGATCCGGATCTGCTCTGGATGGGGACCTCGGTCGGCCGCTGGGTCGACGACTTCACCTTCGAATCGGTGAGCGTCGGCTTCAACGACAAGACCTGGCTGGACCGCGCCGGCACGCCGCACAGCGACAAGCTGAAGGTCACCGAGCGCTTCCGCCGCGTCGACCGCGATCACATGACGATCGAGTTCATCATGGAAGACCCCGTCGCGCTGGCCAGACCGTGGACCGCGACCTTCTTCTACGAGCTGCGGCCCGGCTGGGAGCTGGGCGAGATCACCTGCTCGGGAGACTACCTGGATTGGTCCAAGGTCGAAAAATAGCCGTCACCTCAGTGATCTGGCTCGTGAGCGTCATCGCGCTCGCGAGCCAGACGCCCCCTCCGCCGATGGCGGAGCAGGTCTTCAAGAACGTCCAGGTTCTCACAGGCATTCCCGTCGATCAGTTCATGGGCACGATGGGCTTCCTGTCGGCCTCGCTCGGGTTGAACTGCACCGACTGTCATACCGCGGACAGCGGCGGCAGCTGGGAGCGCTACGCCGACGACAACAACCTCAAACGCACGGCGCGCCGGATGATGGTGATGGTCAACGCCATCAACAAGGAGAACTTCGGCGGCCGCCAGGTCGTCACGTGCGACACCTGCCACCGCGGCAGCCAGCGTCCGAACGTGATGCCGAGCCTGGACCGGTTGTACGGCGAACCTCCGCCCGAGGAGCCCGGCGATCCATTCCGCCAGGCCACGGGCCGCCCGCCGGCGGAGCCGATTCTCGACAAGTACCTGCAGGCGATCGGCGGCGCCGAGCGGCTGGCGCGTTTCACCAGCTTCACCGCGAAAGGGACCTACAGCGGGTTCGACGATGCGGACACGAGCACGGTGGAGATTTACGCGAAGGCTCCTGACCAGCGGACGACGATCGTGCGGAACCGTCTCGGCGACACGACGACGACGATCGACGGCCGCGCCGGATGGCTGGCAGCCCCGCTCACCGACAGGCCGGTCGCGGTGATACCGCTGACCGGGCAGGAGCTGGACGGCCTGCGCCTCGAGGCGGAGATCTTTTTCCCCGCGCGCATCACGCAGGCGCTGACCAACTGGCGCGTCGGTTTTCCCGCCATCATCGACGACCGCGACGTCGTCCTCGTGCAGGGCGACACGCCGAGCGGCGGTGTGGCGACGCTGTGCTTCGACGAGGAAACCGGGCTGCTCACGCGGCTGGTCCGCTATGCCGCGTCGCCGGTGGGACGGCTCGTGACCCGGGTGGACTACTCGGATTACCGGGAGGTGAACGGCGTGAAAGTGCCGTTCCGGTGGACGGTCTCGTGGCTGAGCGGGCGATCCCGGTTCGAAATCAGCGATCTGCAGCCAAACGCGGCGATCGACGCTGCGCGGTTTTCGCGGCCCGCACCCTCCGCGCCGCCCCGCCGGTAGTGTAGAATTCGTGTCGCGCCTGTGAGGAAGATGTCGCCCCGGGCTGCGGTCATGGCTATCGCGTGCGGTGTTTGGGCCGCGGCGCTCGTCGCCGCACGCGCACCCGAAGCACCCGAAGCACCCCAGGCACTACAGGCACCCCAGGCACTCCAAGTCCGCCCCATCGATTACAACTGGGACGTCCGTCCCATCCTCTCGGACTACTGCTTCCGCTGTCACGGTCCCGACGAGAAGAGCCGGCAGGCGAACCTGCGGCTCGACACCGCCGAAGGCGCGTACGCGGCGCTGCGGCGCGCGGGGACGTTCGCGATCGTCCCGGGCAACCCCGACGCGAGCCAGGTGATGTTCCGCGTCGCGCACGAGAACCAGGCGGTGCGGATGCCGCCGCGCGCGACGAACAAGACGCTGTCGCCGGCGCAGGTCGAGATTCTGCGGCAGTGGATCGCGCAGGGCGCGCAGTACAAGCCGCATTGGGCGTTCGTCGCCCTGCAGAAGCCGGTGCCGCCCTCGGTCAGCGGCGCCCGCGTGGCCAACGACATCGATCGCTTCATCGTCAGCCGGCTCGCGCGCGAGGCGCTGCCGCTGTCCGGGGAAGCGGACAAGGAGACGCTGATCAACCGCGTCACGCTGACGCTGACCGGGCTGCCGCCGACGCTGGCCGAGGTCGACGCGTTCGTGAAGGACACCAGCCGCGCCGCGTACGAGAAGCTGGTGGACCGGCTGCTGGCGTCGCCCGCCTACGGCGAGCACATGGCGGTGCAGTGGCTCGACGTCGGCCGGTATGCCGACAGCGACGGCTTCCTCGACGACCTGCACGACCGCGTGCTGTGGCCGTACCGCGACTGGACGATCGCGGCGCTGAACCGCAACATGCCGTTCGACCAGTTCGCGACCTGGCAGCTGGCCGGGGATCTGATGCCGAACGCGACGAAGGAGCAGAAGCTGGCGACCGCGTTCCTGCGCCTCGGCAAGCGGACCAACGAGAACGGGGCGATCGACGAGGAGTACCGCGTCGAGTACGCGGTCGATCGGGCGGTGACGATCGGCACCGGGTTCCTGGCGATGACCGTGGGCTGCGCGCGGTGCCACGACCACAAGTACGACCCGATCCCGACGAAGGACTTCTACTCGCTGACCGGCTTCTTCAACAGCACCGACGAGCCCGGCTTCTACGCGCCTGGCCGCACGGGGATCACCGCGGGACCGACGCTGCCGTGGACCGACGACGCCACCGACCGGAAGATCGCCGACGCGCAGGCCGCGCTGCGCCGGCAGGAAACGGCGTTCGAGAACACGCGGGCCCAGGCCGCGCGTGACGCGGCCGCGCGGGCGGACGCGCTGCTGGCGGATCCGTCCATGGTGCGGCAGACGATCCAGCAGTCGCTCGACCGCGGTCTCGTCGCGCATTACCCGTTCGAGGAGACGGGCCCGGTGCCCGCCGATCAGTTTCCAGCGGCGCTGCCGCAGGCGCGGCTGTCGCCGCCGCCGATCGCCCCGGCCTCGCTCCAGGAGCCGTGCACCAGCAACAACGGTCCGCTTGTCTCCGATCCGGAGTGCCGGCAGCGCTTCCGCGCGGCCGCCGAAGCTGCGGCCGCGGAAGGGCGCGTCAATCGCGCATTGCCGGGCGGACTGGTGCGCGACGATCTCGTCGCCTCACCGAGCGCCGGCGGCGGCGCGCCGCCCGCCGTCCTGATGCTCGCGGATCTTCGTCCGGGGGTGAAAGGCAAGGCGATCCACTTCACCGACAACGAGGTCGGCATTCTCGGCAAGGGCGTCGGCTACTACGAGCGGACGCAGCCGTTCAGTCTCGACCTCTGGGTGAAGGCAGGCCAGGTGTACGAGGAGTCGACGATCCTCCATCATCGTGAGACCGAGAACGCCGGCAACGCGGGCTACCAGCTGCACCTCGAGAAGAACCACCTGCGGTGGGAGATGATGCATTCCCGCGCGGGCAACGGCATCAGCCTGCTGTCGAAGGCGCCGATTCCGCTGAACGAGTGGACGCACATCACCGTCACCTACGACGGCTCGAGCCGCGCCCGCGGCACGACGCTGTACGTGAACGGCGCTCCGGCCGCGGTGGACGTCGCGCGCGACAACCTGACGCGCACGATCATCCCGAACGGCAACGCGAACCAGGCGGACCAGGCGCTGGGGCTGGCGTTCGGCAAGCGGCTGCGCGCGCAGACCATCAAGCAGGGCGCGATCGACGAGGTCCGCGTCTTCAATACCGCGCTGACCGCTGGAGAAGTCCGCTTCCTGCACGACGGCATTACGCCGTCGAAACCGGCGCTTGTCGATGTGCTGGTCGCCAGTGACGCCCGTGTCACGCAGGCGATGACGTCGCTGACGAGCGCCCGCAACGCCGAGAACGACCTCGTCTCCGTGCAGCCGCAGGTGATGATCATGGGCGATACGCCCACGCCGCGGCCGACCTACGTCCTCGTCCGCGGCAACTACGAGGATCACGGCGAGCAGGTGCCGCCGCGCGGGCTGACCAGCGTGCTGCCGTGGGACCGTGCGTGGCCGGAGAACCGCCTCGGCCTGGCGAAGTGGCTCTTCGACGCGCGCAACCCGCTGACCTCGCGCGTGTTCGTCAACCGCGTCTGGCAGATGCATTTCGGCCGCGGCCTGGTCGAGACCGCCGAGGACTTCGGGTCGCAGGGCTCGATCCCGACGCACCCGGAGCTGCTCGATTACCTGGCCGTCACGTTCAGGGAATCCGGGTGGGACATCAAGCGCCTGCACAAGACGATCGTGATGTCCGCGACCTATCGTCAGCAGTCGGACATCAGCGGCGACGCGCTGAAACAGGACCCGCGCAACCTGCTGCTGGCCCGCTTCCCGCGCCTGCGGATGCCGGCGGAGATGGTGCGCGATCACGCGCTCGCGGCCAGCGGGCTGCTGGTGCGGCGCATCGGCGGCCCGAGCACGTATCCGTATCAGCCGAAGAACCTGTGGGACGGCTTCAACGTGTACACCTATCCCGACGCGGACCAGGTGCCGGCCGACGATCACCATCGGCGGAGCCTCTATTCGTTCATCAAGCGCAACTCGCTGCACCCGGCGATGGCGACCTTCGACATGCCCGAGCGGTGGAGCACCGCGCCGCGGCGCAACGTGTCGAACACGCCGCTCCAGGCGCTGGTGCTGCTCGACGACCCGCAGTATCTCGAGGCCTATCGCTCGCTGGCCGCCCAGGTGCTGCGCTCGGACACCGCGAAGGACGCGCAATTGACGACGATCTTCAGGCTGGCGACGCGGCGGCGGCCGCGTGGGGAAGAGCTGTCCACGCTGCGCGCGTACTACGATTCGCAGATCGCCCGCTTCAGCGCCGACCGTGACGCGGCGGCGACGCTGCTGGCGGTTGGCGTCACGCCCGCCGATGCGCGCCTCGACGCGGTGCAGCTGGCAGCGCTGACGAACGTCACGACGGTGGTCATGAATACGCCGGATGCGTATTCGCTGAGATAGCCATGAGCAACTTTGAAGACTCGCGGCGTTCGTTCCTGCTGAAAACCGGCGCCGGCCTTGGCTGGCTGTCGCTGGCGGAACTGCTCGGCACGCCGGCCTTCGCGCAATCGCCGGTGCCAGCCGACGCGCATGGCGGGCTGCCTGGCTTCCCCCATGTCCAGCCGCGCGCGAAGCGGATCATCTACCTGCACATGCTCGGTGCGTTCTCGCAGCTCGACACGCTCGACTACAAGCCGATGCTCGAGCGGATGCACGGCGACGAGCTGCCCGACTCGGTGCGCGGCAGCCGCCGGCTCTCGACGATGGTCAAGGGGCAGACGTCGTTCCCAATTGTCGGCCCGGTATCGAAGTTCAAGCCGTACGGGCATAACGGCACGATGGTCAGCGACGCCGTGCCGCACATGGGGAAGATCATCGACGAGCTCTGTGTCATCAAGACGATGAACACCGAGCACGTGAACCACGATCCGGCGTCGAAGTACCTGCACACCGGTTTCCAGATCGCCGGACGGCCGTCGACCGGCGCCTGGGTGACGTACGCCCTCGGCTCCGCCAATCGCGATCTCCCGATGTTCGTGGTGATGAGCAGCGGCAACCCCGGCGGCGTCCCGATCGATGCGTCCACGTGGGCGGCCGGCTTCATGCCGTCGCACTACCAGGGCGTGCAGTTCCGCTCGGGCCAGGAGCCGGTGCCGTACATCGAGAGCGCGGCCGGCCACACGCAGAAGGACCGCCGCGAGATGCTCGACGCGATCGGCAAGCTCGCGCAGCTCCAGCGCGACGCCTCCAACGACCCCGAGATCCCGTCGAAGATCAGCCAGTACGAGATGGCGTTCCGGATGCAGGCGTCGGTCCCCGACGTCGCCGACATCGCGAACGAGCCCGATCACGTGCTCGACATGTACGGCCCTGACGTGCGCAAGCCCGGCACCTTCGCGCGCAACTGCCTGCTGGCGCGGCGCCTCGCCGAGCGCGACGTGCGGTATTCGATGGTCGTGCACATGGGATGGGACCATCACGGCGGCATTGCCGCGCGCCTGCCGGCGACCTGCCGCGAGATCGATCAGCCGTCGGCGGCGCTCGTCAGCGACCTGAAGCAGCGCGGCATGCTCGACGACACGCTCGTCGTCTTCGGCACCGAGTTCGGCCGCACGTCGTTTGCGCAGGGGACGCTGAAGACCAACTTCGGCCGCGACCATCACGGCGGCAACTTCTGCGTCTGGCTCGCCGGCGGCGGCGTCAAGGCGGGACTCGTCTACGGCGAGACCGACGACTTCGGCTACAACATCGTCCGCGACCCGGTGCACATCCACGACCTGAACGCGACGATCCTGCGCCTCGCCGGGATCGATCACGAGCGCCTGACCTACCGCTCCCAGGGCCGCGAGTTCCGCCTGACCGACGTCGCCGGCAAAGTCGTCACCGGCATCCTCGCGTAGGCCGCTCGCCTCGACGGAACACCGAGGCGCCGAGGCACCGAGGTTTCGTTTTGTCTTGTAGGGCGAGCCTTGTCAGGCTCGCCTTTTTCGCGTACGTGGGGGCCCGGCTTTAGCCGGCTCGACAGCGCGCGACAGGCATGTCGGCCCGCGGCCGCGGACGCTGCGGCCGGGAAATCGTCCTCCGCTCGTACCCTTCCGCTCCCGCCTCGACTAGCAGCTGACTCGATGCGGCATCCATTACGCGGCTCAAAACGCCTAAGGCGACTCGCGACAACGAAAACGCGATGGGGGGAAGTCGACGCGATGAATCGCTGCGGCCGATTTCCTGCTTCGCGCTGTGCTCGGCCTGGCGTACGCGGCCGCAGGCCGACACGCCTGCCGCGCTGTGTGGAATTGTGCGCGTGCTAGTATCCGCACCTCAGCCACCTACTGGGGATCACGCGCCACGGTTCTGCCGGAGGACTAACTAACCGATGAAACCGAATCGCGAAGTCTCGGAAACGATTCCACTCAGGCGCCGACAGGTGCTCGCCGGACTTGGTCGGGCCGGCGTCGCAACGGCAATATCGGCTGCTTTTCCAGGTGAGGCGCAAGCGGCCGCGAAAGACGAGGCAGAGGCGCTGGTCGCAAAGTTCATGGCGACGTTCAGCGCGGGCGGAAACACCGATGAGATTGTGGGGCTCTTTTCGCCGGATGCGCTTTTCTGGGGGACGGCGATGGCCGATCTCGGCACCGACACCGAGGCAATCCGCCGGTATTTCATGAACAACTTCGCCGGCAGGCCCGCGACGGGCGTCAGGGCGACTGCGGTGACGACCTCGACGATCGTCCTGTCTGAGACAGCGGTGGTGATCGCGGGACGATGGCAAACAGAACGTGCCGACCGGCCGCAGCCGAACGCGCTGCGCTACACGTTCGTGCTGAACAAGCGGGGAGATAGGTGGTTCATCGCCAATCTCCACTCTTCAACACGGCCTACAACTGCCGCGTGAAGGCGGCCCCGCTGCAGCGGCTACCACCTACCGCCTACCACCTGCCAGCTAGGTGTTCGGCGTGACGACGGTTGCGACGACCGTGCGATCGGCGCAGACCTGATAGGCCTCGCGCGTCTGGTCGAGCGGATACGTGCGTGACGCCAGCGCCTTCATGTTCAGCTGCCCGGTCTCCATCAGCCTGACGTAGCGCGGCGTGTCGCGGCGATCGTTGGTGCCGCCGGCCGTGCAGACCCACCAGTGCTTGGCGCTGTCGCCGAACTGCGATCCCGGGATCTGCACGAACGCGTTCTCGGGCTGACCGACGGTGCACGAGATGCCGACGCCGATGCGCGAGACCAGCTCCCAGCTCTGCATCAAGGTGGTGATGCCGGTCGGATCCGGACCTGCCGGCTCCTTCGGTGGCATCTGATCGCCGCCTGCCGCTTCCATGATGTGGTCCGGGCCGTTCCTGCCGCCGCCGGCCCAGTACCGGTCCGTGGGCTGCTTGACCAGCTCGCGGATGTGCTCGAGCAGCGTGTCGTCGAACCGCGCATCGTCGCGTCCGAAGCCGTTCGGTGGACGCACGCGCGGCGTGCGCTTGTACTGATTGGGGTCGAGCACGTGGGTGGCGCCGAGCTTCATCGCCAGCTCGCGGCGATAGGGAATCGGCTCGACGACGATGATGCGCGAGGCGCCTTTGATCTTGGCGCCCTGCAGCGCGGAGAGACCGACCGGGCCGGCGCCGAACACCACGACGTCCGCCGCGATCTGCACCGGCACGTTCGCCGTCGCCATGCCGAGGCCGGCGCCGCCGACGCAGGTGAGCATCGCCAGCTCCGGCGCCGACACGCTGGTGAAGACGGGAATCGCGTGCTCCTCGTGCACGATCATCAGCTCCGCCATGCCGGTGTTGTCGGAGGACATGATCGTCCGGCCATCGAGATCGCAGATGGGGACGGCGGTCGCGCCGCCGCGGTTGACGCACTGGTCCGACCGCATCCACAGGCAGTTGTGACAGGCGCCGCATGCGGCATGGAACGCGACCACGACACGATCGCCAACGCGCGTGCGTGTTGCCTGCGGGCCGACCGCTTCGACGATGCCGACGCCGCCGTGGCCGAACATGCCTGGCGCGGCTGGAGCGTTGGCGCTCGGCATCAGCACCTGGCGAACCGTCGTGTAGCAGGTTTGCGCCGCCTCGGTCCGGATGACGATCAGCCGTCCCTCGAGCGCGCGCGCCGTCAACGTCACGACGCTTGGAGGCGCGGTGGTGGACTTCACGAAGGCGCGGAACCGGCGACCCGCCTGCGTGTTGGTGACGACGGCCGGTGCGCCCTGTTGTGCAGCGGCGCCGCCGCTGCCAAGGAGCGCCGACGCACCGCCCACGGCGGCTGTGCCCGCGGCTTTCAGGACCCGGCGGCGCGAAGGCTTACTTGCCATTTAATTCCTGCTCTCTGAGCTTCTGCAGCTCCTCGAGCTCGTGGTTGTTGGTGCAGTAGAACTCGTAGACGTTGCCGTCGCCGAGCGTCCAGCGGCGCGGCGCGGACGTCCACGGCTTCACCAGCACCTTCGGGTCGTCCACGGTGACCTGCACGTACAGATAGTTCTTCGACGGACGGCTGTACCGCTCCGTGATCTTCAGATCCTCGCTGTGGAACCACCCGTTCGGCTGGATGTAGGTGCGCTCGTCGAACCCGACGGACTCGACGACGAGCGTGTCGGCCTCCCAGCGCGTCGTGCTGTTGCCGTGGAAGAACGGCTCGGGATACTTCGGCAGCGGGCGGCCGTCGGTGTGAATGAGGCGCCAGTTGTTCAGCACCTCGTACAGCTGCGCCATCTGCGTCGGCGTGTGGATGATCATCGTCGAGTAGGGGTTCTGCAGCCAGATGGCGGGAACCCCTCGCGGCCGGCAGTTCACCGACGACTTCGAGAGCTCGAGCTCGGTCGGCGTCATCGACTTGATCTTGGCCAGCGCCCAGGCCTGGAGCTGCGGACGCTCTTCAGGCGTGACTTTCGGATCGAACTGCCCGCGCGCCGCGGGGTCCACGCCGAAGCGGCCGCTCACGCCCTGGCCGGCGCCGTTCGGCAGCCAGTGGCCGGAGAAATCGGGCTTCCCATTGGGCAGACGTGGCGCCGGACCGCCCGGCGGCATCACGCCGATCGCGTACGGCGGGCCGTCGGCCTGCTGCTGCGCTGCGACGTCGATCAAGGCAAGCGCGACCGCGACGCCGCAGATGAAGAGGGTACGGAGTGTCATGGCTAGTCCTGGAGCTGGCCGACCTGGCGCAGGACGCCGTCGGCGAATTTGAGCGTCCCGGCGGCGGCGTAGTGCGGGCGGCCGTTCTTCGCGACGCAGCCGCGCACCCATACCTGCTTGCCGATGTTGTCCATGAAGATCTGCCGCTCGTTGCCGGCGCGCCGCAGCGTGATCAGCGCGTAGGTCTGGAACGACCACGACTCGACCTTGCCGCTGGCGTCCTTGATGTCCATGTAGAAGTAGGCGTGCGGGCTCTGCCAGTCGAGCTTCGTGAACGTCCCGGTGAAGTCGCGGCAGTTGCTGCCGTCGAACTCCGCGGCGAACGAGTGATGCGCGAACGCCGGGACGGCGGCCACAACCAGACCGGCCGCCAGTGCCGCCGCCACAGTGATCTTCACGGGCATCTTCATGGTGTTCACCTCTCTAGTAAGTCTTGCACCGCGCCGCGAGCAGGCCCGTCGCTTCCGTGAGGTCGATATCCGCGATGAGGAGTCCCGGCGTGCCGTATGGCTGGTATGTCAGCAGCGTGCCGTCGGGCCGCACCACCGCCGAGGTCGACGGCGAGCCAATGCTCGCATAGTTCACGCTCGCGAAAAAGCAGGTGTTCTCGGCGGCGCGGCAGAGGGCCGCTTTCTCGTGAAACGTGTTGGCCGGGTCGGCGTACGTCGACGGGCGGTAGCTGCCTGGCTCCGCCTCGTGAAAATGCGGGTGAAACACGATGTGCGCGCCGTGACGGGCCGGCCAGCGCACCGTTTCCGGGTAGCGCCACCCCTCGTGACAGATGGCGATGCCGAAGGTCAGGGGACCGCTGTGAAACACATGCCGGTCCGCATCGGCAGCCACGTATCCGAGATGTCCCTCCGACGGGTCGATCTGCGTCTTGTCCTGGAAGCCAGCGACCGTGCCGTCGCGGTTGATGACGAGCGCGGTGATGAAGACCTGGCCGCTTGCCCCGAGCGCAGTCGAGAGGTCGACCACCCGCTCTGTGCCGAGGACGACGGCGATGTTTGCCGTCGCGGCAGCCCCGGCAATCGTGGACCACGCCCGCTCGAGAAACGCCTGATCGGGCGGCGGCAGATTCCGGCCGGCAGAGCGGTAACCGGGGACGTAGCACTCGGGAAAGCAGATCAGATCGGCCCGCTCGGCCGACGCGTGGGCGATCGCGTTCGTGGCGCCGGCGATCGACGCGTCAGGCGTCGCGGGGTACGGCAGGTTGGCGAGCGCAATGCGGACCGTGCTCAACGCCGCCGCGGGCCGCGCGCCGTGTAGCGCGCGAGGACCAGGTTGTCCAGCTTCAGGTTCCTCGTCCAGATGAACTCGGCGTCGTTGAAGATCTTCGTCACGCGCGTATACGACACGTCGTCGGTGACGACGGCCGGCGGCCACGTCGTCGCCTGCGCCCAGCGCGTGTCGTTGAAGCGCGGCGATTTCCAGTCGGCGGGGAAGGGGAAGTGCAGCGCCTTGCACAGCGTCGGATCCTTCTGCGCGCAGAGCGGGCGCGTGGCCTGGGAGCAGAACGTCGAGTCGCGGCCGGCCGGCGTGACGCGCACGCAGCTCGGGTCGTCCAGCGGCGCGACGTAGAAGGTCTCGATGCGCCAGTCGGGGCCAGTCTTGTTGCCGTCGCTGAACCAGGCGATGAAGCCGGCGTCGCCGACGTTGTAGTTCGCGTACTCCAGTCCCAGGCCCGGATGCGTCTCCCAGTCCACGGCCTTGATCGCGTAGGTCATCGGATACTTCGCCTTGAACCGCACGACGCTCGTGTTGAAGGGCACCATGCCGATCGCATCGCGGCCAACGAACGTGCCGTTCACCGAGAGCTCGAAGTAGTTGTCGGCGTGGGTGAACGCCGTGATCTCCACGCCGTCCTCGTCGATGACCACCGTCCTCAGCTTCGACGCGTAGCCCGGATCCTCGCCGGGACCGTTGCAGTCGTTGTAGTAGTCCACCGCGAGCGGACCGTCTTCGACGGGAATCGGCACCGTCCACGTCTTGCCGTCGGTCGAGGTGACCTCGCCGACGCGCGCCGGCATGCCGAGCGCGTTGAAGCGCTTTTCCGCATTCATGCAGCCCGTGGTCGGGTGACCGACGCGCAGGTTGGTGGCCAGGCCTGACGACACCGACGCACCGGGCGCGATGGCCGCGGCGGGTCCGCCCTCGCCAGGAGTCTGCGCGGCTACCACCACGAATGAGAGCAGCGCCAGAGCCACGCACGCGGTTCGGAACATCACCGGCCTCCCGCGCTGAACGTGTCGAGGATGCCCTTCGCCTCGGCGAGCGTGGTCAGCCGCCCATGAATCGGCACGACCTGCTCGACCTCGAGCTTCAGCCGCTGCACGGAGTCGTAGAAGTGCCGCAGGTTCGGCAGCGCGTTCGGGGGCGAGGTCAGCGGCGCGGCCGGCGGCGAGAACGAGTCGGCCTCGACCAGGATCTTCTCCTTCGGGAAGTGGACCATCAGCATGCCGGGGTTATGCATGTTCCCCGCGTAGTGGTAGATGACCATCGTCCGCGCGCCGTCGCTGATCATCCGCGCGCCGGAGATGCCTTCGAACGTCGCCGCCTTCCCGGACTTCGAGAGGCGATCGGGCGCAATCGTGCGCGGCTGCGCCCAGGCCTGCTGCATGAACGGCACGTTGTCGCGATGGGTGATGACGGCGGCGCCTTCGGCGGCGTACGTGCGCAGCCCGCCGAGATGATCGAAGTGCGCGTGCGAGTTGATGATGTAGCGGATCGGCTTGTTCGGGATCACCTTCCGGACCGCCTCGATCACCTGCAGCGACTGCGCCTCGGTTTCCGGCGCTTCGATCACCGCGATGAAGTCGCGGAAGTCCACCGCCACGCTCTTCGCGTACGAGGGAATGATCCAGATGCCGTCGGCAAGCTTCTCGGGCGCGCCGACGATCGATCCGGCCGGCGTGGACGGAATGTGCGCCGGCACGTCGATGCTGACGGCGACGTTGGGCTTCACGTCGGTGACGGTGACGTCGAGCAGGGGATAACCGCCCTGGCGCTGGACGATGCGCGTCGGGAACTTCAGCACGGCCCCTGCCCCGAGCGCAGTCGAGGGGAAATCCTTGTAGTCGCTGAACGCCGCTTCCATCGTGGTGTCGCCGAGCACGTTGTGCCCGAACCAGCTCGCGATGTGCTCGACCTCGTTGCGGTCGTTGAGCGTTCCCTCGAGCCGGCCCCCGGCTGGATTCGCGAATGCCACGATCGTCTTCTTCTTGCCGCCGACGGTTTCCACCCGTGCCGTCGCGTTGTGCGCGATCGCCGCCTTGATGAACCCCTGCGGCGTCAGCCAGAGCTGTTCGAGCCGCCCTTGCGCGGTCGGACGACGGTCGTCGCGGATGCGTGCCGCCACCGCGTTCTCACCGGCGACGTCCCACGCGTGCTGGCCGTTGGCCGCCCAGATCTGCCGCTGCTCGCCGAACAGCGGCTGGAAGCCGCCGCCGAGCGGCGGGTCCTCGAGCTGCGCGCGGCGGCGGTCGTCGCGGATCGCCGGCGCCACGAAGTCCATCGTCATGGTGAAGCCCGGCAGGTTGAAGCGCGGCCACGGCGAGTTGTCGTCGTAGCGCTGGCCGAACACGTAGTCGAAGCCCCAGCCGGAGAACTGGAGCGAGCGCAGGTTCGCGGCGCCAAGCGTCTTCGACGCCGCGTCGAGGACCGACTTGGCGTCCTGCGCCTGGCCGGTGACAGCGGAGAGCGCGGCGATGACAGCGCCAATCCCGACGGCGGCAAGCAGGCGTCTCTTCATAGCTCCTCGATTCACCGCGATCCGAGATAGGCCGCGATGGCGATCAAGTCGTCGTCGTTCAATTTCGCGACAATCGGCCGCATCGCCGCGCTTTGCCGCGTGCCCGCCTGGAAGTCGTAGAGCTGCCGCGCGATGTAGCTGACCTGGCGATCGGCAATGCCGGGGACATCGCCGTTGCCCATCAGGTCGGCGCCGTGGCACAGCGTGCACTGCACGGTCTTGCCGCCGCCCTTGAGCACCAGCGCTTCGCCGGCCTTCACGCTGCCGACCGGGACGTAAGCGACAAACCCGGAGCGCGGGTCGCGGAACCGTTCGGTGCGCTCCGGATTTTCGGGCACCTCCATGATTCGCTTCCCAAGCGGCTCCGTGTCATTGCCGGGCATCGGCATGAACAGCCCGTTCATGGTCTGGCGCGTTTTCGGGGCCGTCTCGCTCTCGACGACCGTGACCCAGGGGCGCCACTTCATTGACGAGAAATACGTCGCGGCTGCCTGCACCTCGGCGTCGGTGAGGAAGCGCGCGATCTGGATCATCTCGTTGGTGTTCGCCTTCCGGGGGTCGGCGCTTCGGCGCGTGCCGTTGCGGAACGCCTGGATTTGGGCGGCGAAGTACTTCATCGGCAGCGCGGCCACCGGCGCGTTCTCGGCCTTCCCCTGGCCGTTCGGATAGTGGCAGAGCCCGCATGCGCGCAGCTTGTCGGCCTCGCGGCCGCGCGCCACGATGTCGGGCATCACGCCGTGGTCCTGCGGATACCAGTCGCCGGGACTGTAATCGCCGTGTATCTGGAACTCGTTGAAGGTGCGGTCGGTGTCCGGCATCGTGTGCACGACGTCGTTGGGACGCGGGGCGCCGATGCGGGCGCAGTCGAGCGGCTTGGATTGCGGGGTGCACGGCGGCGGTGCCGGATCGGCGCCGGCCATCACGAAGCCGTACGCCCAGGGGGGAGGCCCCGCAATCTGCGCGCTGGCGAGCGCGCCGGCCAGAATTGCCGCTGTGGCCGCAAGACTCCAGACACCGTTTCTCATATCGCCTCCGCGGCTCCCTTTTACCACAGCCCTCCGAGCGGCGTGATATCGTCCCGTGCCGTGCCCTACGGATAAGGAGGCGAGCGTGCGAATTGCGGCGATGTTGATGATGGTGTTGATCGGTGTGAGCGCGGGTCCCGCGGAGGCGCAGGTGCTGACCGAGCGGAACATCTCGCTGCAGGCGGCACGGGCGATGGCGGACGCGGCGATGGCCGCCTGCCTGAAGGACGGCTACCAGGTCACGGTCGCGATCGTCGACCGCGCCGGTGACGTCAAGCTCCTGCTGCGCGCCGACAACTCCAACCCGCACAACGCGGACCTCGCGCGGCGCAAGGCGTATACGGCGCGCACCTTCGGCGTGTCGTCGATGGAGTTCCGCAACCGGACCGCGGGCGGCAGCGAGCTGGCGGGGCAGCGTGAGCTGGCGGAAGTGGTGCCGCTCGGCGGCGGCGTGCCGATCATGGCCGGCATGGAGCGCATCGGCGGGCTGGGGCTCAGCGGCGCGCCGACGCAGGAAGCGGACGAGAAGTGCGCCACGGCGGCGCTCGCGGCGACGGTGAGCTCGCTGAAGTAAGTCAAAAGTCAAAAGGCAAGAGTCAAAAGCTCAAGAGCTTCTTTTGACCTTTGACTTTTGACCTTTGGCTTACAGGCTACTAATCACCTGCAGCGGTCGCCGCCGAGGCCGCCGCCTTCGGCCGTCCCGACGTCGCGATACACCTTGTGGCAGTTCGCGCAGGCGTCGTTCAGCTTCTCGATGTTGTCGATGATGGCGTCCTGCTTGCGCGACTGGGCGAGCTTGTAGAAATCGCGGCTCACGTTGATCAGGTCCTGCGTGAACCTCTGATAGTCGGCCCGATCGACCGGGACGGCCCTGCCGTTTTCACACCGCCTGCCGGGCAGCAGGAAGAGCGGCGTCGATTCGATCAGCGCGAGCGCCGCCTGGTCCACCGCCTGCCACCCGTAATACACCGTCGATCCCCACAGCGAGTAGTCGAAGGGCACTGGCTGCGCCGGCTTGTTGGTGCCGGGGTCTTTCACCTGCACGTTGAAGAGGATGTTCGCGGAGGGGAAGGTAATCCCCCGCATGATCTGCGCGAGGTTGCCTGCGGGGGCGAACGCCGGACCGCTGCCGGCCGGCGCGGTCGCCGCGCGCACCGAGGGGAACGTCACCTGCGGCAGCGCGGCCGCCGCCAGGTCCGCCTGGCCGGCTTTGAATTTTCCCACCTGCAGCATATGGGCCGCGATGTCGATCGACTGCGGACGCGACAGCGTTCCCGGCGATCCCAGCGGCATCGTGTTCTGGATCTTGTCCACGAGGTCGGCCATCGAGCGTCCGCCCCATGCGGCCGCGAAGCCGTCGCCGGCCAGCATCGGTCCGACCACGCCCTCGAGCGCGTCGCCGTGGCAGGACGCGCACTGCGCCTTGTACAACGCGGCGCCGCGTTGCGCCTGCGCGGCGGAGTAGACGCCGTCGGCGACCGACCGGGCCTGTTGAGCATTCCCTGACAGTGAGAGTGCGGCGACGAACGCGCACGTCAACGTGCCGGCCACAACCCTGAATGAACGGATGCGTGTCATGGCCCGAATTATAACTGCGACGGGTAAGGCGTGTGGGTTTGGGTGGGAATGACGAGTGCGGAAACCTTCCCACTCGCGCTCACGGCGCGAGCTGGGGGATGGTGTTCACGGCCGGCGGCTGCTTGCGGGTCTGCAGGAAGGCGTAGATGTCCGCGAGGTCGCGATCCGACAGCACCTTCGCGGTGTACGGCGGCATGTCGCCAGTGGGCTTGCGCACGTACTGGGCGAAGCGCGCAAACGGAATCGGGTTGGGACCGAGACGCGGCCCGTTCGCGCCGCCCTGCGCCTCGTTGACGTGACACTGGAAGCAGCCCGTCTTCTTGTACATCGCGGCGCCGGCTTCGATCTGCTTCGCCGTTGGCGCTGCGGGCGTTTGGGCGTGCGTGGTCCGGCTAAAGCCGGACACTACGTACAAAGCGAACAGCGCGGCACCCACCGTCGCACCCGCGCACCATCGCACCCGCGCACCTGTCCTCATCACCGCACCTGCGTGACGACGTCGACGAGCGCCGGCTCGCCCTTCTTCACGACCGCGATGGCCCGCGTGAGCGCGGGTCCGAGATCGGCGGGGTTCTCGATCGGGCCTTCCGCGTAGACGCCCATCGACTGCGCCAGCTTCGCGTAGTCGATGTTGGGTCCGCTCAGCTCGCTGCCGAGCATGCCGCGGTCGATGCCGCGGTCGCGCGCGTTGCACATCCGCTGCACGTGCATCGCTTCCATGTGGTACGCGCGGTTGTTGTGCATCACGCTCAGGAGCGGAATCCTGTGGTGCGCCGCGGTCCACAGCACGCCGGGCGCGTACATCAGATCGCCGTCGGTCTGGATCGCCACCGAGAGCCGTCCGTGGCGACGGTTGGCGAGCGCGCCGCCGACCGACGCCGGCGCGCCGTAGCCGATGCCGCCGCCGCCCGCGTGCCCGAGCCACTGGTACGGCTTGTCGAAGTTCCACAGCCGGCGCGCCCAGCCGCCGACGTCGGGGCTGTAGTAGCTGGAGACGAGCGACCAGTCTTCCGTCTTGATCTGCGTCCACAGCTCGGCGCACAGCCGCGCGGTGCTGACGGGGCTCGCGTCCCAGGCGTAGCTTGCCGCGACGCGCGACCGCTCCGCCGCGGCCCGGCTGGCCTCCGCGAGCCGGGTGCCGCGTTCCTGGAACGCACGCCGGCGATCGGCGGTCGTCAGCCGCTTGACGGCTTCGATGAGCGCCGGCAGCGTTGCCTCACCGTCGGCGGCGATCGCCAGGTCCACCTCCGGCATGCGGCGGAAGTCCTGGTAGTTCGACCGGATGTACAGATCGCCGGTCGTGATCGTGATCAACTTCGCCGCCGGTTTTGCCACGCGGCGCGTCGAGCGGTGCAGCTGGTCGCGCAGCGCGTTGACGGTGGACCAGAAATCGCTGACCTCGAGGCCGACGATGACGTCGGCGTCGGCGACCACGGCGGCGCCGCGCTGCGTCTGGTTGAGCGGATGCAGCGACGGGAAGTTCATGCGGCTGCCCTGATCGATGACGCTGGCCTGCAGCGCCTCGGCC
>SXGR01291058.1_pt1 | contig 21246 bp, 10 predicted proteins | sample 3174711 | NCBI WGS metagenome assembly SXGR01 (sample SAMN11356860, study PRJNA531348) | freshwater metagenome | isolation source: freshwater sample F1-60 | place: China: Fuxian Lake, Yuxi | collected 2017-12-25 | reverse complement strand
TCGCTTGCGAGACCGTTCTCACCCGCGCGCCGTAGGTGTGAACCGTCAAGCGCCGACCGCCGACGGTCGCAAACCGCTCGACTGTTCCGGTGTCCCGGCCGCATACGGCAATCACCTCAAACTGGCTGAAGGTATCCACGAGTTTTTCGAGTTCTCCGGCGATGGCAGTCGGCAGTCTGGTGCGCTGAAGCGCGGGGATACGCTGGCGGAGTGCTGTCTCAGGATCGGTTTGGATCAGCGTGTGCAGTGCCTTGCGGCGCGCTACGGCGAGGGTGAGACCCTCGCGGAAGTCGGCGGGCTGCCCACGATTGACTTCATCGAGCCACCGTCGAAACGGCGTGATCGCGCTGAGCAAATCCGTGACCTCGGTGCCCGCTGCCGTCGTCGCCCTGGGTCGAACGAGTCCAGCGCCGACCTGAACATGCGTCGACGCCACCGGTGTCCTTGGGTCGATTCCGCAGCGCGCAGCGGTGCTGGATGGCAGCGCCCGCGAGCCACGGATGTCGTGCCAGAAGAACGCGCAAACCAGACCGAACCCAATCAGCCCGGCGAACACAAATGGACGGTAAGAGCGCATGAGTGGGGATCAGCTAAGAAAACAGGAGCTCAGGAACTCCAAAATGTCGACCAGCATCCCCCTATCGGACCAAGCGTCGCTGATCCGTAACGATTCGGAGGGGTGTCGGGCCGTCGCTTGCCGCCGTGCCGCTGGACGACGTAAAAGTCCGGCGCGGCGGCAAGCGCCAGCCCACCAGCGATCAGTTTCCGTGATCTCGTTCGTAGAAGGTGGTCCGACTCGCAAGAAACAGCCGCTGCGTGGAGCGCGGCTGCAAGCGGGCTGGTCAGTCTCCGAAAAGTTTTCCCTCCCAAAAAAATTTTCTACCCCACATTCCGGGGCTCGGGGCCGAGGTCTTCCACCCGTTGAAGGTGCTTGGGCAGGAGGATTTGATGGGTAGGGCACCACCATTCGCTGACTTCTTTTTCGGCAAAAAAATGTGCGGTAAAAGATGGGGACTTCGGTTCTCTGCATTTTTTACTAGGAAGATTTTCCACGCCGAAGACAGACGGGACTACGAACTCGGGAAATCGGTGTTTCTTCATGGGAGAGGGCCGGATGCGCGGAGCGCGGGTAAACTGACTCTGCCTCGTTCCTCTCAAAAAATAACCAAATATCTGCAACGGCACGCGTCCAAGCAGTGGCCCTGCGCGAGCCCTGACGGGAATGCCCACAGATCCAAGACTCCGCAGAGTTCTGAGCAGCAGCCTTTCAATCTGCCGAGCCCTGAATCTGCGGGAAAAATGATTTTCTTGTGATTGCTCCTCAGGGCACTTCGTACACTTCCACGATCGCCGTGCCACCGGCGCCACCGACTCCGCTCAGTCGTGCGCTGTAGGCGCCCGCGGGCAAGGTCATCAACAAGACCGCGTCCTTCGTGCCGTTGCCCGCGAGGGCGAAGGCCCCCACGGAGCGCGCGACGTTCACGACCTGCTCGTCGCCACCCCAGTTGTCGTTTTCGCCAATTTTTTTTCCGCCGTTGTCGTTGTCAAAAAGCTCGAGTTTCGGATCGGGCATCACGCCGTCTACCCCGAGCGCACCCAAGGATGGACCGACGGCGCGCACGAGCACCGTGCGGGCCGAGAGTCCGCGCAACACGAAGCCGACGATGAGCTCCCCGGCAGTGTCGAGTTGCGCGCGGGTCGAGAGGTTCACCAGCCGCGGGGTGGTCGCCGTGCGCGCGCTGCCGGCGGCATCATAAATCTCGGCAATGACGGTGCCGCTGGACGAACCTTTGCCGGCGACTTGGACGGTGTAGCCGCCGACGCGGAGACCCGGCGAGAGCGACGCAAACGCGCTGTCGAGGCTGCCGGGAGAGAGCTCGAATGCGCCGAGCGACCTAAAGAGTGAATTCGTTGCCTGACCACTGCCCCAATTATCGTTGGCGGCGAGCGCGCTCGAAGAGCCGAGGGGAAAGATCGTCATCGTCGGATCATCGAGTGCTCCGCTAATGCCAAAAAACTCTCTCAACGCAGGACCGACGCCACGCATAACCAGCGGCAACGCTTCGGTGGAACTGAGTGGCCCGACCGAAGCACCGACGGTGAGGATTTTAGTACCGGTGCCGGCGCTAGTGAGAATGGACAGATTCACCAAGCGGCCTACTTGAGTGGCGGTGGCGGTATTCGTTTTCAGGGTGACCGAGTCGCTGATGGCCGCACCACTGGCGTTGGTGGCCGTCACCGTGTAGGTGCCTTCCTGAGCGGCACTCGCGCCGGAGATGACGAGCGTCGACGCCGTTGCGCCCGCGACAATCGTGCCATTGCGCCGCCACAGGAAGGCAGGCGCGCCGAGGGCCACCGAATTAAATACCACGGTACTCCCGACCGCGACGGTTTGCGCGACCGGCTGCGTGATGAACGTAGGCTTGGGCGGGGCCGCCCCGTTGGTCACCACGAGCACACTCTCGGCCGCATTGCCGTTCACATCGGTCGCGCGAACCGTGAGGGTGGCCCTGCCACCGGAGCCAGGATTTAAGACGAGGAGCGAGCCGGAAATCGTCGCGCCCACGATGGCGGGCTCCGAGCTGGCGACACTGAAGGCGAGCACGGCCGTGTCGCCCGGGGCGGCGGGATAAATCGGGATCACTTTGATGCTGCGGACGAGAATCAAGGAATCGGCGCTGAGGGCACTCGAGATCAAGGGAAGTTCGTTGAACGCTCCGTCGCTGAGCGCCTGGCTCGCATTGAAAATTGGCAACGCCGCAATATTGTCTGGCACCGTCATGCCCGTGCCAATCACCCGGGCAAAGACGGTGAAACCCCCATTCTGGTTGTCGAGGTTGCCGCGGTTATCGGCCAGATTGACGAACCACTGGTTGGTCGCGGTGTTGGGCCCGCTACCCAATTTGGCCATCGCGAGGGTGCCCCGGGTGTTGGGGACTTTGAACTCATTCACCACCGGTGCATCCGCGGCAATGGGACCGATGCTGCTGCTGCCCTCGGGAAGCGCGAAGCCGCCGGCTTGTATCACGAAACCAGGGACAGAGCGGTGGAAAAACGTGCGCGTGTAGGCGCCCTTGTTCACGTAGTTGAGAAAATTGGCGACGGTCTTGGGCGCATCGGCGGCGAGGAGTTCGACGTTAAACTTACCGCGCACGGTATCGATTTGCGCGATCTGGCCCGGCACATTGGGCAGCGCAAAATAGTTGCGCAGGTCGATCGTCGAGACGCCGGCACCGGCAGCAATGGTTTGCGCAGGCAACGGTTGGCTCACCACGGGCGTCGTGTTCTGCGCCCGGAGCGCCCGCGCGGGCACGAGCGCGAACAGAGACGTGACGACAACCAAGGCAGATCGACGAAGGAAACTCATAGCGGGGAAGTTGGCCAAGGCCGGACGCCTGCGCCAAGCCGATTGTTCCGGGGAAATCGTACCCGGAGCCCGACGCGGGACCTGCTCACGGCACTTCGTAAACTTCCACCAGCGCCACCCCACCGGACCCGCTGCCCGTCACTTGCGCGGTGTAGTTGCCCGGGGCGAGCGTCACGAGAATCATGGCGTCCTTGCTCCGGAGATCGGCGATAGCGAAAGCGCCGACCGCCTTCCCTGCGGCGGTCAACGAGGCATCGCCACCCCAGTTATCACTGGCCGCAATGACGTTCGCGCCGCTGAAGAGTTCGAGTTTCGGATCGGGCATCGTGCCGGGCACGCCAAAGACACCGAGGCCGGGGCCGATGGCGCGGACGAGCACGGTGCGGGCGACGGTCCCACCGCTGGGCCCAATCACAAAACCCGCCGTGAGCGTCGCACCGGCGTCGATTTGTTTGCGCACGGAGACGTTGATGAGGCGCGCAGTCGTGGCGGTGAAGGCGCCGGCGGGTGTGGCGTCGTAGAGCTCGGCGATGACGGCGCCGGACGCACCGGCGACGCCACTACTGACCCGCACCGTGTAGTCGCGCGGGGGCGTCGCGGCATTAAACAGTGCGGCGTCCCGGGAATTTCCGGCGGTGTAGGCGAAGGCACCGACTTGGACGAAGGCGTTGCTGAGCGCCGCGCCGCCACCCCAATTATCGTTGGTCGCAAACGTGGCGGAACCGGCGAACATCTCGAGTTTCGGATCGTCGAGCGTGTCCGGTACGCCGAGCGCACCGAGCGAGGGACCGACGGCGCGGACGAGCAGGGGTTTGTTGCCCGAAGTCCCCGTGCCACCGAGGACCGTGCCCATCGTGAAATCGGGATCGGCCGCCGAGATGTTCGTAAGGATCGAGAGATTGATGAGCCGGCTGACCTCGGCGGTGGTCGCAAGGGAAAGCGTGGCGCTGACGCTGGGCACCGAACCAAGGGTCTTGGTGACGAGGACGCTGTAGGTGCCAGCGGTCTCGGCGGTGGCGGTGACAACGAGCGCCCGGTTGGTCGCACCGGCCAGAGCGACGCCGTTGCGCCGCCACTGGTAGGTGGGTGCGGGCGAGCCGCTGGCGGTCACATTCAAGACTGCCGTGCTACCCGTGGACACCGTCAACGAAGACGGCGCCGCCACGATCACGGGGGCGCTCGTCAACGCGTTGACGTTGAGGGTCGCGGCGGCGCTCGTGACCGTGCCAAAGGCGTTCGTGACGTTGACCCCATAGTTGGCGGCATCGCCCAGCGTAAGGACCGAGAGCGTGAGGCTCGCACCGTTGGCACCGATGATCGGGACGCTGTTCTTCAACCACTGAAACGAGGGTGCCGGTGTGCCGGTAGCCGTGACGGAAAAGGTGGCACTCAGGCCGACGGCGGACTCCTGGCTCACGGGCTGGAGGGTGATCGCGGGCGCGGCACCGACGGGGGTGACCGTCAGGGTGGCGTTGCTGCTCGTGACCGAGCCGCCGACCGTGGTGACGACGACGGAATAAACACCGCCGTTGGCGACCTGAATGTCAGTCAACATCAGCGTCGCACTGGTCGCACCCGCGATGGCGGCGCCGTCCTTGAGCCATTGATACGTCGGCGAGCCGGTCGCGACGACGGTGAGTGCGGCGGTGCTGCCGGACACCATCACAAGACTGGCGGGCTGCGTGGTAATCGACGGCGCGGCGGCGACACCGCCGGTAATGACGATCGAGTAGGTATAGGTCGGCGATGCGATCAGCGTGCGGTTGACACCCTGATAGGCGACCAGCGTCAGCGCGTAGGTCCCCGCAGGCGCCGTGGGCGTGCCCGTCAGCAACATCACGCCGTTCGGGGTGTTGAGCGTGCCGGCAGTCGTGAGGCTCGCGCCGGAGCTGCTGAGAAACCGGACCCCGGCCGGGAGCGTGCCGGAAATCCCCCACGACAACGGCTGGGCGAGCGTGCCAGTCGTGCCCATCGCGATGGGACCGAGCTGGGCACCGACCGTGCCGCTGACACCCATCGCCGTGCCGGACGACACGGAGAGAGTCGTCGCCCCCGCCAACGAGTGCAGCGCGCCGAGGGACGCGGCGGTGGCGACGGCCGCACGAAGCACCGCACCCACCGGCGAGGCGCAGGTGATTTCACCGGCCGTGGATGCGACGCGCAGGACGGGCGTGCGTTGCAGGAGCGCGATCAGGAACGCGCCCGGGAGATTGAGCCAGTGCAGACGACGGACGAACGTGGGGGAAAAATTCATGAGAAACGAAGTGGAGGAGGGAAAACGCAAACGGCGTCGGCGGCAACCCAAGGCTAAGAAACGGGCAGAGCGTAACCGGTTTGTTACTCCGACCCCACAGGCTGAGGGCCGGCGCGGGAGTCGGCGACTCGGTGCTCATTCCACGTTGTGTTCGAGATTAGCCAAATGACGGCCGTTTGTCGGAGCCTGCTGGCGGGCGATCCAGAACGTCACCATCGCCTACCAGCAGGCTCCTACACCCAAGCCGGTGGCGCTCATTTTGAAAATAAATTTGAAAAAACCGCCGGTTCTCTGCGTCGGCGAGGAGAGGGGATGAGATGCGCGGGATGAGACGCGGAGCTTGACCCGAAAGTCACGCCCCCCGTTAATCAGGCTAACCCTTGAAACGATCGGTCTAGTCCGCAGTTACGCACCCTCGGACTTTCGCGTGCGGAAAGTCCGACTTAATTTGCGGGCCCCACCAGCCCATGGTCCCCCGTGCAGATCCCCTCCACCGCCTTGGCCCTTCCGTTTCGCTTTTACGCGCCTGGCGCGTGCTGCGGAGCGATCCTGCGACCATCGCCCAGCGCTCGGTCTCGTTCCGTCCGAGTCACTGACCCGCAATCAGGTTTTTCTGGCCCGCCGCCGGGCCAGCGATGCATGCCGACCGCATCGCTACTCGGCCTAAACTCCCTCGTCACAACCCGCCCGACCCCATGACTGCTGCGCCCCCCAGCCACTGCCGATTCGCGTTACCTCTGCTCGTGCTCGCAGTCGCCGCCCCGCAGGCACTGGCGCAGATCGCGATTGCGACGAGTTACACCCAGAATTTTGACTCCTTGGGCACGGCATTGCCGAGCGGCTGGGGTGTCTGGACGTCTTCCACGGCAACCGGCAATGGCACCGCGTTCACCTGGAGCACAGCCCAGGTTGCCAACAATGCCGGTTTCGATTTGGGCGGCGCATTTCGCAATCTACCCGGAGCCAGCCAAACGTGGTCCGCGGGATTGACGACCGGAACCGACCGCGCGCTGGGATGGCGAGGAGACAGCGCAGCAGCGCGTGACGGTTCCCTCACCTTCACGCTGAACGATTCGAACGGATACAATTTCAATAGTCTGACCTTCCACGCCTTTACGCCCAACAGTTCTGGTTCGACGGCCACTTTCGACTTTCAGTATCAAATCGGCACTACAGGCACCTTCACCCCGTTCAGCCCCTCGATTTCCTATACCACCGTCTCGACCGCGGGGTCTCCGCCGCTGACCGTGACCACGATCAGCCTGACTGCTCTGGATCTCGCGGTCCTCAATAACCGATCGAACCAAATCACCTTTCGTTTCAATCATACGGGGACGAGCGGAGTGGACTGGAATACGCTAGCCGTCGATAATTTTTCGTATTCCGCCTCCGCCGTTCCCGAACCGTCCACCTACGCCGCGATTTGCGGCGCGGCCGCGCTCGCCGCAGCAGCGTGGCGGCGTCGCCGTCAACGGGCAGCCCGCTGATTCGCCCTCATTTCCTCCCGCGCAGTCCGTCGGCAATCTGCACGGTTGACCGCGCTTGTGGAAGCGACCTATCCGAAGCTCGCGCGGATCCGCAGCATTCACTCGTTCGCCTCGGCGAAGACCACGAACGCGCAACCACGCCCGCGCCCGCTTATTTTCCGGGTAACGTGATCTGGACACCACCGGCCGGCACATCGGCTTTCGCCGGCGCGGGTGCGGCGGGCAGGCTGGCGCGGAGCATCAGGGCGCGTTGCGTCCACGGGCCCGACGGATCGAGCTGCATGAGCTGATCGGAATATTTCTGCACGTCGGCTGCGTTGGCCGCTTCGGCCGCGAGGCTCGTCAGGTGGTAGGCGGCCTCGGCGCGCGCACCCTTGGGCTGCGCGGCGGCGCTGACGAGTTGCCGCAAATCCGTGATGGCTTCGGTGCCTTTGCCAGCCTGGACCTTTGCGAGGGCCCGACCGAGCTGCGCGCGCGCGACGAGCGGGCCGGTTTTGAGGATGGCGACCACCTTATCGTAGCCGGCGAGCGCATCGGCAGATTTGCCGGCCGTGTAGGCTTCGTCCGCCAAGCGGAGTTGCGCGATACCTGCGAGCGAATGGTCGGCATGCGCGGCCGCAAACGATTTCAGTTGGTCAGACGTCGTGGCCGCCGCGTAGGCCTTCTGCACCTCGAGTTCCTTCTGCGCTTGCAGGTAACCCCATGCGCCGTTGGCGAGAATGCCCACTGCCACGAGGCCGCACAAAGCGAGGACGGCGGTGCCGTTTTTGGTCCAAAAAATATTCAATTTGTCCTCAAAGCTGGGCGCAAGGTAGGACGCATCGACAGCAACGAGCTTGCGATCGTCACCGGCAGATTGGGGAGCAGAAGGAGTGGCGGGCGTGGTCATGGCGCGAGGGATTGGGCTTTGGAACCGGGGACAAGAACAAAACCCCGCCCCGCTGTCCATCCCTCTGTTTGCGACCAAACCGACGACACTCCGGTCGGCCGTGCGTGGGCGCTTTAGCAAGCCGCCCCTCCGCGCGAACCGCCCACCGGCCGAAGCGCCCGCTACTGGGCGGTGGCACGGTCGTTTGGCCGATCGTTTTCGTTCCTCGTGAACGTTCTCGGTGCCTCGTGGTCGTTCTCCTTCGTCAGGGTTTGCCGACGGGAGATAACGATTCCAAGAACGAGAACGATTACGATTACGAGAACGATTATGGAGAACGATGATGGCTTTGGCGCCGCCCTGGCGCGCCCCCATCCGACGCCCAACCGACACCGTTGACGCCCCGCCTGCCCCCCGTTTTCTTCCGCTCATGTTCACCATTATCGGCGGCGACGGCAAAGAATACGGACCGGTCCCCGCCAACCAACTTCGCGATTGGATCGCCGCCGGTCGCGCCAACCTCGACACCCAAGCCAAAGCCGCCGGCTCCGAAGAATGGCGCCGCGTCGGCGACTACGTTGAGTTCGGCGCGCCCGCCCTCGTTGCGCCTCCCAAACCCGGGAAGGACGCCGATCCCGCCGCCCTCCCGCCCCCCGAGTCCGCCGCCGAGACCGCGCCGCTCGCCGGACGCGGCGAACGCCTCCTCGCGCAAATCCTCGACAACGTGATCGGCCTCGCCTGCGCGCTACCCGGCTTGATAATGATGGCCCTCGCCGCCGCCCGCGCCGGCCTCGGCTTCGGGACGACCTTGGACAAACTCACGACCGCCGCCGGCTTTGGTGCCGGCCTGATGGTCGCCCTCGCCGCCGTCCTCGCGCTCGCCGCCGTGCAACTCTGGATGGTGGTCACCTCCGGCCAGACGATCGGAAAACGCGTCCTCGGCGTCCGGATCGTAACCTTTCAAGACGAGACCAACCCCGGTTTCGTGAAAGTCTTTTTGCTCCGTGCTATGCTCCCCGCGGTCGTCGGTGCGATCCCGCTTATCGGAGTCCCTTTCACGCTCGCCGACTACGGCTTCATTTTCCGCGCCGACCGCCGCTGCCTCCACGACCTCATCGCCGGCACCAAGGTGATCAAAGTGTGATTTTTGCGCTGCAGCAAGGGGGCCCGTCTCGGACCGGCCCTCGCGCAACGGCCAATTTCCACGATCTGCTCGTCGGTTCTGAATTGTAGGCCCGGGCGCCGACCGGGCACCCCGCTTGCTCCGTGTTCATCCGTGTCCATCCGTGGGTAAATTTTCAGTCGCCTCCGGCCCTTATTTTTTCAGCCGCCTTCTGCCCGAGCAACGCGTGCCCTGGGCATAGGGCCGGCCGCCAAAGAGTTTTCCAGCAGAATCAACCTTTATCGTTGTCCTCGATGAGCTGATACGTGGGCGCGGGTGCGGTGAATCGCGGCGGTAGAGCGCCCGCAGCGGAAAGAGTTCTCGCTCTGGCGGCAGTGAGACTACGCCCGGGGCTTTCGATGCAGAAGAATTTCGGCTCACACCGTTCACTCGTCCGCAGCTTGATCCGTGTTCATCCGTGTAATCCGTGGTTAAAAACTCCGGAGCTCCAGCCACGTCGCAAACCAAGCGCGCTCACTTCCTCGGCCTTCACGCGCGGACCCGGGGCCCCGCCACCGTCTCCATCACGGTGCGTCCCGCGGCCCGTCTTGCGCACCGCGCCGGTTTTCTCCGGCGCAGGCGCTCACACCACTCGGTCCACCATCGCGGCCCCTCGCTCAAACGCCGCGAGGTTGGCGAGAAAATGCTTCACGATCGCCTCGTCCTGATCGCTCCGCCCGCCCGCCGTGTGCGGCGTGATCCAGCAGTTCGGCGCCGTCCAGAGGGGATCGCCCACCGGCAACGGTTCGACTTCGAATACATCGAGGTAAGCACCCGCGAGCCGACCGGAGCCCAGCGCTTCGCGGAGCGCACTCTGATCAACCGTCGTGCCCCGCCCGACATTATAGAAACGTGCGCCCGGCTTGATGCACCCGAGCCGCCGGGCGTTGACATAGTTCACCGTGCTCGCGTTATCGGGCAGGATATTCACCACGTGATCGGCCTGCTCGAGCGCGGTGCTGATGCCTTCCTCAGGGATGATCCGCACACCCCGCTCGCTGCGGGTCTGCCGCCGCACCGCGATGAGATTCATCCCAAACGGCGCGAGCAGCTCCGCCAGCCGCCGCCCGATCGCGCCGAAACCGAGCATCACCACCGTCTGCCCCGTGAGCAGCCGGGAATCGTAGCGGCGTTTCGCATAATGCCAACTGTGGTCGCCGAGCTGATCTTGGTACGAGGGCAACAACTGGCGCCCCAGCGCGAGCATCATGGCGAGCACGTGCTGCGCGCAGGGATCGGCAAACACCTGCGAGACATTGGAAAAAATCGAACCGCGCGTGCGAAACGTCTCCTGAAATTCCGGCGTGTCGTACCGCGTGTAGCCCGCCGTCGTGACTTCAACCCAGCGCAGCTTCGGCAGCGCGAGACACTGGGCCGGATCCGGCTGACCAAACGCGATGTCCGCGCCGACGAGCGCCGGATCGGCCTGCCCCGCGACGAGCACGGACGCCGACGCATTCGAGGCATAGACCAGCGTGTGTGCGCGGGTGCCCTCGGTGAGAAGCCGCGTCTCGGCGTCGGAAAACTTAGCGTTGCACCAGATCGTGAGGCTCATGGATTTTCGTGGTTAGTCAAATGCAGCGACGCGCAGAACGCGGGGAAAGGTCGTCCGTCGCAAAACAAAAATCCCTCCACCACCCGTGCCGAGACCCTGCTGGCCCGGAAAATTCACACCTGAATAGAGCCAACGCCGGAGCCACCGAGGACACGCCGGTCGGTCATCGCTCGCCGGCAGAGCGACCCACCGACGTTTGCCGTTTGGTTTTGCTCGCAGCTCTCGACTGAATTTCGACGGCTCAGTCACCGGCAGCTATCCACTGAAAACAGAAGACTCCTTGATTGGACGAACCGGCGCGCGCCGCAACGATTCGGCGCGAGCGTTGAACGCCGTGAGCAATTCCGTGTGCTCGCGGGCCTCGGTGCCATTGACGTGCACCAAACCGCGGGCGAACGGCGGTTGCTCGCCGGGCTCGTCCAGCCACTGCCGCCAGACATAACCGACCACGGCCGGGTGCCGAGCCATGCGCTCCAGCGCCGCCCGGCCCTGCCGCAACATCCACTCCACCGTCGTGAGTTTGCGCCCGCCCCGCCCCCGGGCCGGCGCATCGACCGCGCCCGCGCCCGCCCAACCAAAATCTCCCGCCAACACCGGTCCCGTCGCCCCGGCCGCGAGCGCCGGCACAGCGCTCGTATCGAGCAGCGCGACATCCACCGCCGGATAGACACACTCGGCCCGCACACTCTCATCCACCCTCCGTCCGAAGCGACAGCCGAGCACGAGATGATTCGGATCTGCTGCACGGATCGCGGCCGCCGTGCCCGTGAAATACCGACGCGCAAATTCCCGCGACCACTGTGCATCGTCCCGCCCATAGCCGCGTGTCGCGATCGCCTGCTCCACCCGGGTCCACTCCCGCACGACCTCCTTGTTCGTCACCGCCACACCCCACGCACGGGCGAGGGTATCGATCCGTCCGCCGTGCAGCGCCAAAACAAATTCCCACGCCGCATGATAAGCCGCAAAGTTCGGCTCGAGGCTCAGACAACTCTGCAGCAAACTCGGCCGCGCCCCGCCACTCGCCGCCGGCGGTGCCCACCCCGGCAGATCATCCGCCACCCAACCGATCAGCGCCCGATTCATCATCGCCGGCGCACACACCTCAAAGGCCCGCGCCGCCGCCCGCGCCGGCCATTCAGGAGCAAACACGTCGGGCAACCTCACCCCGGGCGCCTGGATCACACCGCTCATGCGACAAAAATCTACACTCGCGATAAACGCGAAGCCGTCTGCCTGCGCCGCGCCGTCGCCGCCCACTCCGAGCGCATTGAAACCCCACTTTCTCAACCGCGTCGACGGGTGTTCATCCGGCGCATACGGACCCGCGCTCGCCGCGCGTCCGCCCACCGACTCGTCCACGGGCACAGCCGCCGCCCGCACGCCATGCACCGCGCGGCAAAAAAACGGCCGACCCTCCTCATCGAGCAACCACCAACGCCCCGCCTGATTTTGCCCCACGCAAAAAAACCCCTCCGACCCGCGCAATGTGCCGGTACGAAATTCTTCGGGAGACATAGGGGCGGAGTGGGAAGTGGCTGCGTCGGGATGCGCCATGACCCGCGCAGCGTGCAAGCCTCTCCGAAAAAGGAAAGCGCGCAGTGCACCCGCAACGCTCAACTTTTTGCTGCACCCGCACGAGTTCGACCGCCCTCTTGCGACCCGTGAGAGTGTCGCGAAATTTTTGCATGGCCGCGAGGGTCGATGAGCCAGTGGCCAGAATCTTGAGCCCCAGAAAACCGTCCGCCGCGATTTTCAAAAACCGGCTCAGATCCGGCAGTTGAGGCACCTCGTCCAGCACCACCCAGCGCTGCTTCACGCTACGAAAAAAATTCGATCTTCCCCGCGAGTAGCTGCCGATAACTCAGACTCAGCCGCGTCGAGTCGGGTCGGGCCAAGCGGTCCGTGTCACGTTCTGGTAAAATCAACAACACCTTTGTCATGGGTGGCGGGTCCCGTCTCCCTCATCTAACTGTCTTCTGTATGCGTCTTCCGTTTTCCGTCTCCGCTCTCCCGTTTTCCGCCCGCCTGCCTGCCCATGAAACCTACCCGTCTCCTCCTGTCTGCCCTCGTCGCGTTGCTCGCTGCCACGCCACCCCTCCCGGCCCAAGTCGCCCCCACCGCATCGCGCGCCTCCACCGGCACCAGCGCCGAGGAGGTCGTCAAACTCAACGTCTTCCAGGTAACCGCCGAGAACGACGACGAATACCGCGCCGCCAACACCACCACCGGCACGCGTTACAACACGCCCATCAAAGATCTTCCCATGAACATCGAGGTGCTCACGCCCGCGTTCATGCGCGACATCGGCGCCCTCAATCTTCGCGACGCCCTCGAATACGTCTCCGGTATCCAGCTCGACACCACCACCGGCGGCACAGGCGCCACCAAGGACAACCCCGAAAACAACACCCTCCTCATCCGCGGCATCGCCGCCGCCACCAACAAAGACGGCTTCCGCCGCTTCGTGCCCATCGACCCGATCACGATCAGCCGCGCCGATATCATCAAGGGCCCCGGTGGCGCACTCTACGGTCAGGGCGGCACCGGCGGCGTCATCAACGTCGCCAGCGTCACCGCCGGTAACCGTCCCTTCGCCCGCGCCGGCTCGACCATCGGCTCCTACGGTTTCCGCCGCTTCGAATTCCTCTGGTCCGGCCCCGTCACCCCCAGGGGCGCGATCGGTTTCGCCATCCCGCTCTCCTACTCCGAGGGCAAAAGCAACGCCCTGTATTACGAGACCAACACTCTCCACCTGAACCCCGCGCTCACCTTCAAACTCGGCCCCAAGACCTCCCTCCTCACCTCCCTCGAAGCCCGCTACAACACCCGCGACAACATCCGCAATTTCTTCCTCACCGACAACACGCTCGCTCCCGGCGGCATCCCCTACGGCACGCTCATCGACGGCCGCCCCGGCACCGCGCGCGTCCTCACCACGCCGAACCAGCGCGACTTCCGCTTCGAAGGCCCCGACACTTTCCGCAAGGAGCGCACCTACGTCCGCACTTACCGCCTCGACCACCGTTTCTCCGATAACTTCCAGTGGTGGGGCGGCTACAGCGCCGAAGACATCAACGTCCGCGACCGCTCCTTCAACATCTCCCTCCGCAACGCCAACGACGCCTCCATCCCCCTGCGCGTCCGCACCGATCCCCGTTTCCTCGCCATGCTCCGTCCTTCCAACGGCACCGCCCAACCCCAAATCCTGGACATCCGCCCCAACAATATCACCAACTCTTCCCGCACCGTCCGCCCCACGTGGAAATCCGAAATCTACGCCGCCTTCGACACCTGGGTCGTGAGGCACCGCATGATCACCGGCATCAGCTACGGTCCGCTCACCTCGGGCAACAACGCCGCGAATCAGAATTTCTACTACGGCAACACCGGCAACGCCGCCGACCCCGCCACCCAGCGTTGGGAAGCCCTCCCCAACGACGTCATTTTGACCCGCTTCCGCGACCCGCGTGACGTGACTTCCGTGAAACGCTGGGACCACGCCGCCATTAACCAATACCCGCAAGGCCCCGAGACCGCGATCGGCGCCCGCTCCGCCTATCTCACCTCCTATTTCTGGGACCGCAATCTGTACGCCAATCTCCAGAGCAGCTTCTTCAAAGACCGCTTCCAAACCATTATCGGCCTCTTCGATACCCGCAACGATCGCGGCGGCAGCGTCTACGATGCCAGCGGCAATTACCTTTGGAACGGCCCCGCGCCCGTCGGCAGCGGCTCCACCCTGAACGGCGTGCGCCGCCCGAAACCCGTGCGCAACACCTCCCCAAGCTTCACCGCCATCTGGCTGCCGATCGATTCCGTCCGCTTCTACGCCAATTCAATGAGCTCCATCGACGTCGGCCCCGCCTACTCCGCTTACGATGGCAACGGCGTCCCGCTCGCCGGCGCCACCGTGCACAACGCCGAAGCCGGCGTCCGCGTCGACCTTTTCAAGAGCAAGCTCCTCGTCAGCCTCGCCGGCTTCGCCATGACCGACCAAGACCGCCCCGTCAGCTTCGGCGCCGCGACCCAAAACCTCCTCGTCTCCCCCACCGGCACCGTCAACGGCTCCGGCTTCAGCGCCTTCGTCAAGACATCGACCGACTCAAAAGGCTTCGACCTCAAGGTAGACTACATTCCGCTGCGCAACCTCCGCTTCAACGTCGGCATCTCGAGCAACGACGTCCAAATCAAAGAAATCGAACCCTTCGCCACGCCCGCCAATCCCGACCCCGTGCGCCTCCTCGCGCAGCAGACCTTCGTCGCCGCTGGCGGCAGTTCGAGCCGCTACCTCGGCAAGCCCTCGACCGACATCTCGAAATACACCGGCAGCGCCTACATCCGCTACGAATTCAATCAGACGTTTCTGAAGAACACGTGGGTGATGTTTGCGTCGAAGTATCTCGGCCAACGCGAAGCCGAACTTATCACGGTCGCGACCAACACCGGGATCATCACAATCGACCGCCGCCTCGTCCCGACGCACTACCTCTACGATCTGAATCTGGGCTACCGCCGCAAAATCGGCCGCTACAACACAAACGTCCAGGTCAACCTCTCGAACCTCGCCGACGACGACAAATTCTACGGCGCCATTTGGCAAACCGGCCGCACCTACCGCCTGAGCGCTGGTGTCAGCTTCTGATCCCTCGGCGCGCCGCCTCCCTCGCCCGCGGCGCACCGGTTCCGTTCCGTCGTCGGGCCGCCGCTCGTCGGCGTGCCGTCGCGGTTGTTCTATTCGCAACGTAACGGCACGGCGATGAGCGCCGGCCCCGCTCACTTCCTTCGATCCTCGCCGACGAAGCCCGGCTCACTTCCCTTCCCGCGCCCATGCTTTCATCTGCGCGATATTTTTCTCCGTCACGCTCTCGCCCGTCGCCTTACCCGCTCGTTTCCCTTCACCGATATACACCCGCATGTCGCTGTCATACCTCGCGACGGACTCCGGCCCCTGATCCTTCGTCTCCGCCATCCAGCGGTCGAGCCGCGCGCGCAATTTCTCGAGCGTCGCCCGGTGCGCCGGGTCGCCCGCCAGATTATTCACCTGCCCACGATCCGTCGTCCAAGCGTAGAGCTCTTCGGCCGGACGCGTCGGGCTGAAGAGCAGTTTCTCCGCGAGCGGATCGAGGGTCTTCGCTTCGTGGAGCGACCGCAACGCCTGCACGATCGACTTGCCGTCCTTGTAAGCGTTGGGCTGCAAAGCCGGGCGCTGGGGATGGAAATTTCGGATATAAAGAAACGCCCCATCCCGCACGCTCCGCAGCCGCTCGATGGTTTCATCGCATCGGTCACGCGCCGCAAACACCTCCGCGCGCGCCTGGTAGCCCGCAGCAAAAACGTTGCGCCCCTGCATCACCGCCGGCACCGGCAGACCCGCCGCCGCGAGCGAGGTCGGCGCGAGGTCGATCAACTCCACGAGATCGTCGCGGACTTTACCTTGCGCGATCCCCGGCCCCCGCACGACCAACGGCAGGTGCGTGCCCTCGTCGTAGAGAAACTGTTTTCCGCGCGCGTGGCTGATCCCGTGGTCCGTCGTAAAAATCACCAGCGTCTGCTCCAAAATCCCCTCCCGCTCCAACCGCGCGATCACGTCACCCACGTGCTTGTCCGTAAAGCGCACCGCATCGAGATACGCCGCCCAATCACGCAACAGCACCGGATCACGCGGGTAATACGGCGGCAGCGTGACCTTCGCCGGATCCGTCGCCGACCCGAGTTCCGCCTTCGCCCGCACCGCGAGCGCCTGCGCCTGCGTATCGTTGCCGCCGCGGAGTTTGCCGCCGGCCAGCTGCACCTGCATGAAAAACGGCTGACCCGACTTCCGCCCGGCCCAGTCATGGCTGTCGTAGATTTTCGCGTCCCACTCGAAATTGTAGTCGGTCTTGCCCAGGCCGCCGCCCGCGCCCGCCCCGGCCTTGTTTGCATTCGCTCCCTTGCCCCGGCGCCCCGCGTCCGGCAGCCCGCTGCCGATGCACGTATAATATCCGACACCCTGAAAAATCGCCGGCACCGGCACGATACCCGGGGGCAGCACGATCTTCTCGGTGCCGCGCCCGCTCCGGTGGTGGTGCGCACCGATCGTCGTCTGATACATCCCCGTGATCAATCCCGACCGACACGGCGAACACACCGGCGCCGTCGTAAAAGCGCGGCTGAACCGCGTGCCTTCACGCGCCAGCCGATCCACGTGCGGCGTCGAGATCAATTGCTCCCCGTAACACGAAAAATTTGCCGACATGTCGTCGACGATGAACCACAGGATATTCGGCCGCCCTTCGGCGGCCGACGACCAACGGACCGAGATGAACGCGCACAGGGCCAACAAAACCGAGCGGAAGATTTTCATGGGGCTCGCCACAAGAACCACCCCGCGCCGCTTTGGCAATCCGACTCGCCGTCGGCCGGTCGTGCGGCGTGTTACCTAAACCCAACTGCTCGCTGCCGGAACGCCGCTTGCCACGCTTCGTCCGCCTCCTAGTTTCCGCCACTCCCTATGAGCCGTTTTCACACTCGCACCCTGCGCGCCGCCGCCCTTGCAACGGCCTTCACCCTCACCGCCTCGCTCCGCACCGCCGAAGCCGCCACCGCTGCCGCTGCCTCCGCTGCCTCCGCTGCTGCTGCCGCATCCGCTGCCGAGGAGGACGATGCCCTCTCACCCGACGCCAAACGCACCTCCGGCCAAATCCTCAAAATGGGCTCGCGCGTCGCCGCCGCCGAGATCGCCCCCGCCTCCAATGAGGGCGAGCAAGCGCTCCGACGCATGAAGCTCCCGCCCGGCCTCGTCGCCACGCTCTGGGCCGCCGAGACCATGCTCGCGAATCCCGTCGCCTTCAACTTCGACGAAAAGGGCCGCATCTTCGTCGCCGAAACCTACCGCTACCGCTCCAGCGTCCTCGATATCCGCGACTACATGTGGACCCTCGAAAACGAGCTCGCCAACCGCACGCTCGAGGACCAATCCGCCGCCATCGCCCGCCACTTCGGCCCCGAGGGCGTGAAAGAACTGTCCATCGAGACCGAGCGCGTCCGCCTCCTCGAAGACACCGACCGCACCGGCGTCGCCACCAAGTCCACCCTCTACGCCGAGGGTTTCAACTCCCCGCTCGACGGCATCGCCTCCGGCGTCCTCGCCCGCCGCGGCAGCGTTTACTTCACCAGCATCCCCAGCGTCTGGAAATTCACCGGCGAACAAAAAGCCGAGACGCGCCAGGAAATCAGCCGCGGCTACGGCGTGCGTTTCAATTTTACCGGCCACGATCTTCACGGCCTCATCTTCGGCCCGGACGGCAAACTCTATTTCTCCAACGGCGACCGCGGTGCCCACGCCAAGGGCCCCGACGGCTCCCTCGCCGACACCCCCGACGAAGGTGCCGTGTATCGCTGCAACCCGGACGGCACCCAACTCGAAGTGTTCGCCCGCGGCCTCCGCAATCCCCAGTCCCTCGCGTTCACCGAAAACGGCGACCTCCTCACCGGCGACAACGATTGCGACAAGGGCGACGAAGAGCGCCTCGTTCATGTCGTCCAAGGCGGCGACAGCGGCTGGCGCGTCGGCTACCAGCACCCGCTCATCGACAAAGATAGTCCGTGGCTCGCCGAAAAACTCTGGCAGCCCCGTACCAAGGACACCGCCGCCTACATCCTTTCCCCCATCTGCAACATCGAGGACGGTCCCTCCGGCCTCACCTACTACCCCGGCACCGGTCTCAACGACAGCTACCGCGGCAGCCTCTTCATCACCCACTTCAAAGGCAGCGTCGCGAAGAGCGGCATCTACACCTACAACGTGAAACCCAAGGGCGCCGGCTACGCCATCGCCAACTCTAAACCCTTCCTCACTTCCGCGCTGCCCACGGACGTGAAGTTCGGGCCCGACGGCCGCCTCTACACTTCCGACTGGGCCGATGGTTGGCCGAAATCCAAACGCGGCCGCATCTACGCCATCAGCGATCCGCAGCACGCCAAAGATGCTCTCGTCCTCGCAACGCAAAAGCTCATCGCGCAAGACTGGACCAAAGCCTCCGTATCCGAACTCACCGCACTCCTCGCCCACGCCGATCAACGCGTCCGCCAGGAAGCGCAGTTCACCTTCGCCGAGCGCGGCGCCGCCAGCCTCGCGCCGCTCGCCAGCATCGCCGCGACGCCGTCCCCTTCGCCCTACGCCCGACTCCACGCCATCTGGGCCCTCGGCCAGCTCGCTCATAAAAATCCCCCCGCGCTCGCTCCCCTGCGCACACTCCTCCGCGATGCCGATGCCGAAGTCCGCGCCCAATCGATCAAGATTCTCGGCGACGCCGGCGACACCTCCTCCGCCGACGCCCTCATCGCCGCCCTCAAAGATCCCGCGCCCCGCGTGAAATTCTTCGCCGCGCAATCCCTCGGCAAACTCAACCACGCCGCCGCCGCGCCCGCACTCATCGCCGCCCTCCGCGCGAACGACGACCAAGACGAATACGTCCGCCACGCCCTCGTGCTCGGCCTCGTCGGCGGCCACAACGTCACTGCTCTCACCGCTGCGATGACCTCCGATTCGCGCGCCGTCCGTCTCGGCCTCGTCCTCACCTTCCGCCGTCTCCAGAATCCCATAATCGCAAAATTCCTCCACGACGCCGATTCCTTCATCGTCCGCGAAGCCGCCCTCGCCATCAACGACTCCCCCATCACCGCCGCCTACCCGGCCCTCGCCGCGCTCATCACCAAACCCCTCACCGACGAAGCCATCCTCTTCCGCGTCCTCAACGCCCACTTCCGCATCGGCCAACCCGCCAACGCCGCCGCCCTCGCCGCCTACGCCGCCAACGTCGCCGCCCCTGCGAAGCTCCGCGCCGAAGCCATCGCCCAACTCGCCAACTGGCCGACCCCGCACGCCCGCGACCGCGTCGTCGGCCTCTTTCGCCCACTCAAGCCCACGACGCGTCCCGCCGCCGACGCCGCTGCCGCCCTTACGCCTCTGCTGGCCGGCCTGCTGAACGCCACCACGCCCGCCATCATCCAAGCCGCTGTGCTGAAGGCCATCGACTCGCTCGAGGTAAAGAGCGCGGCCGACACGCTCTTCGCCGTCCTCAAAGACCCCAACCAGCCCTCCGCCAATCGCGCCGCCGCCCTCCGCGCTCTCGATAAATTAAAGGACCCGCGCATTCCCGAGGCCGTGACAATCGCGAGCGATCTAAACGCTCCGCTCATGCGCCAAGCCGCGCTCCCGATCACCGCACGGCTCTCGCCGGAGGCCGCCGCACCCGCCCTCGCCAACCTCATCGCCAGGGGCACGCCGAGTGAACAAAAGACCGCCTTCCGCGCCCTCGGCACGCTGCAACACCCCTCCGCCGCGACCGTGCTCGCGACCCAACTCGGCGCTCTCGCGGAGGGCAAAGTCCCCGCCGCCGTGCAGCTCGACCTCCTCCACGCGGCCGCGCTGCGCCACGAGCCTGAGATCAAAACACTGCTCGCCAGCCGTGACGCCGCGCTCGCGAAAAATCCCGACCCGCTCGCACCGTTCCAAGTCGCTCTCCACGGAGGCGACAGAGCGCGCGGCGAAAAAATCTTCAACAACCAGCCGGTCCTCGCGTGTGTGCGTTGCCACAAAATCGGCACCGAGAGCGGCGGCGAAGCCGGTCCCAACCTCGCCGAGGTCGGCGCCACAAACGACCGCGCCGCGCTGCTGGAATCGATCCTCAAGCCCAACGCCAAAATCTCCATTGGCTACGATACCATCGTGCTCACACTCAAATCCGGCGGAGCCGCCGCTGGGATCGTTGCCAGCGAGACGGCCGACACCATTACCCTGCGCACTACCGACAACCAGCTCGTCGCGGTAAAGAAAGCCAACATCGCCAAACGCGACAGCGCTCCGAGCGGCATGCCGGAAATCTACGGTGCGATCCTCACTAAATCTGAAATCCGCGACCTCGTGGAATACCTCTCCACCCTCCGGAACCGCCCCAACCAAGTCCCGGAAAACTCCAAACCCCGCGCCCTCCGCCACGCCACCGCCGAGTAGCAGCGAGCGCCAGCAAGCCGTCCTCCCTCCCCGCACCGCGCGCACCCCAGTCGCGCCGCGCGCGTCCCCGTAGCGGCGAGCGCCAGCGAGCCGGCCTCCGTCCCCGCACCGCCGCTCAATTCAGCTCATGCGCCACGACCACGACGTTCGCCACTCCCGCAGTCGCAACCGGGGGCATCGCCGTCGCCTCCGCGGGCATCGTCGTGGCCACCGCCTCCCTCCGTCTCCCCACCTCCCCCGCCCACTTCAGCCGCAAGCTCCGCTGGATTTGCGCACGCCACACGTCCGCGACCCCCGCTTGCGCCGCAAACTCCGGCCAACGTCTCACCGCCGTGGATACTTCCGCCAAGATCGTCTCCGCCCGCCCGCGCTTCATGAGTGCACCCTTCGCGCACGCTCGAAAATCCTCCAACACGAATCCATCACGCTTGCCGTTCATCGTCATCTGGTGGCTCGCCGTCCCGTCGCCCGCCGCGTTATAACTGAAGGTCATGTCAAACGCCGGCGCGAGCGACCAACGTCCCGCTTTGTTCATCAGAAAGGCGATGTTCTTCAC
>SXGR01471645.1_pt1 | contig 21251 bp, 22 predicted proteins | sample 3174711 | NCBI WGS metagenome assembly SXGR01 (sample SAMN11356860, study PRJNA531348) | freshwater metagenome | isolation source: freshwater sample F1-60 | place: China: Fuxian Lake, Yuxi | collected 2017-12-25 | reverse complement strand
TGCATGCGATGTGTCGGGATGTGAAAAAGCTCGTTGATGCGGGAATAAAAGTCGCGATGGTTATTGGCGGTGGAAATTTTTGGAGATTTCGCGATCAGCAAGAGCTTGGTTTTGATCGGGTTCTTTCTGATAATATGGGAATGATCGCAACGGTGATGAATGCGATGGCGTTCCAGGAATCGCTCACCAATATGGGCGTACGCGCAAAAGCGTTTTCGGCGCTCCCCATGCCAAGCGTTCTCGAGACGTATACGCCACGTGGTGCGCGTGGTGCTTTTACTGATTATGACGTTGTCTTGTGCGCCGGAGGAACGGGAAATCCCTACTTTACGACGGACTCTGCCGCCGCCCTTCGGGCGCTTGAGCTCAAGTGTGACGTTATGCTGAAGGCGACGAAGGTTGATTATGTCTGCGATAAGGATCCGAAAAAATTTCCAGATGCGAAAATCTACAAAACTCTTACCTATACCCAGGTTCTGGAGATGGGGCTTGAGGTGATGGATCTTGCGGCGGTTGCGATTGCCCGAGAAGGGAAGCTTCCTATTATGGTTTTTAATATGCAAACTCCTGGTAACCTTGAAAAGGCTGCCCGCGGAGAAGATGTCGGTACCACTATTTCTTAACTTTTTGATGTTTATGTTTCCACAACACTTGATTGATGATGCAGATAGCCAGATGAAGAAAGCGATTGAGCACCTTAAAGATGAATTTGCAAAACTTCAGGTTGGTCGTGCGAGTCCAGCTCTTGTTGAAGACGTGAAGGTTGATGCCTATGGCTCACTTCAGCCGCTGAAGTCGATTGCGAGCGTCTCGGTTCCTGATGCGAAGACGATCCAGATTCAGCCATGGGATCGTGGTTTGTTGATGGCGATCGAGAAGGGGATTCAGATTGCGAATATTGGCCTCGTTCCAAATAATGACGGAATCTATATCCGTATTAATATTCCACCACTTACCGAAGAGCGACGAAAGGAGCTCGTGAAGGTCGTGGGTCGATATGCTGAAGAGGCGAAGATTGCGGTTCGAAATCTTCGACAGGATACTAATAATACGTTCAATACGATGAAGAAAAATAGCGAAATGACTGAGGATGAACTGCATGGTGGTACCAAAAAACTTCAGGACTCGGTTGATAGATATAATAAAGACATTGAAGAGATGTCGAAAAAGAAAGAACAGGATATAATGACGGTGTAATCGATTGGCGCGCCCCACTCACTTTCTCACCCTCACCCATGCACCTTCTCATCACGATTCTTGTTTTTATTCTTATATTGTCCGTACTCGTGCTTATTCATGAGCTTGGCCATTATTATTTTGCGCGGCGTTCGGGCGTTCGTGTAGATGAGTTTGGTTTTGGTCTTCCTCCGCGTATCTGGGGAAAGAAAGTAGGCGAGACGATTTACTCGATCAATCTTTTTCCGTTTGGTGGCTTTGTCCGACTCTTCGGTGAAAATCCTCAGGAGACTGGTGCCGTTAGCGATCCTCGAAGTTTCAACGCGAAGACCTTGAGAGAGCGTTTCTCTATTGTGATTGCGGGTGTGGCGATGAACCTTATCCTTGCGATTCTCCTTCTTACCTTTGGTTTTTGGTTTGGAATCAAGCCGCTCCTTATCGAGCCGAAGGATATTTTCCAGGCGATCGAAAGCGGGGATCTTCAGGTTCGATCTGGCTTTACCGTCAAGCACGTTGATGAGAACAGTCCGGCTGCCAAGATTGGCATTGCTCCAGACGATATCCTTATTGGGGTGAATGGTGGAAGTATTCTTGAGCCAAAGTTTCTTGTTTCTGCCCTGAAAGATGCAGGCGTGAGCGGTAAAAAATTCCGTCTTCGACGAGGGGACTCGATTCTTGAACTCACCGTTCCAAAAGATGCTTTTACGGAAAAGGATACGACGGTCGGTATTGAGCTATATGAGCATTTCATTCTTCCGCGAGTTGGTATCCAGAGTGTGAAGGCTGATAGCGAAGTGGCTCGCAGCGGTCTCAAGGCAGGTGATTTGCTCCTGAGGGTGAATGGTCAGCCGATTTATAGTCTCCAGGATTTCCAGGCAACGTTCCTTACTCAAAAAATACTTGATGTTACCTATGAGCGTGATTATAAAGAGCATACGACTCAGGTCAGTTTCCCTCAACGAAAATCGATTGTGATCAGCGAGGTGCTTGCTGGAAGCGCTGCCGAAAAAGCTGACTTCAAAAAAGGTGACGTGGTTGTTCAGGTTCAGCGAACGCCTGTCAATATGCCAGATGAGGTTATCACCCTTCTTCAGCAGGCAAAGGCATCTGGTCAGCCAGCTCAGTTTCTCATTGATCGACAGGGCACGTTTGTGACGCTCTATGTCTCGGCTGCAGCAGATGGAACTTTTGGAGTCCAGGTCTCTCCTATGGTGAACCAGAACATTGACATCGTCACCGCCGGACTTTCTATTCCAACCTCGATTGTCGATCTCAAGCCAGTTTCGTACGGCTTATTTCAAAGTATTGGCATGTCTCTCAAGGAGACGTACCGCATGGGAAAGGCTACCTTCGCGATGGTTGGTGTGCTTTTTACCGATATTTTCTCGAGGTTCAATGTTCCTGAGGGTGTTGCTGGGCCGGTTGGTATTGCTCAGATGACGGGAATCTTTGTCGATGAGGGCTTCTTCTCGGTGATTCGATTTATGGCGATGCTTTCGCTCAGTCTTGCGATTCTCAATCTTCTTCCTTTTCCAGGTCTCGATGGGGGACGACTGCTCTTCATTGTTATTGAGGCGGTCATGGGACGGCGTGTAGATCAGAAAGTTGAACAGGCCATTCATGCCATCGGTGCGATTCTTCTCATTGTTATTATTCTTGCTGTTACCTACAAGGATATTGTTCGTATCGCAACGTAATTTCCTTGCGTGAAGGTACCCAGGTGAGTTATGGTGCAGCTACTCATTTCTCATTCATGGAAGATCTCAAAGACATATGGAGGGGCGTCTTGAAGATTATGGAGCAGTCCATTGCTCGCAATCTTTTTGTGACGTTTTTCCAGAGCACCGCTCCGCTGAAGTATGAGCAGGGAAATTTTCTCATTGGTATGCCAAATCCATTCGTGAAGGGGCATGTTGAAAAGGTCTATGCTCAGAAAATCGAGGAGGCGCTTCGAGCGGTCCTTCCTGACTTCCAGCAGCTCTCTTTTGAAGTGGATAATGGTTTGGCAAATCCTGATGATCCACGACGTATTGAAATCAATATGGAAGCTGCCAAAAAAACTCGAAAAGTTGCCGGGGGACAGGAGGTGAGTTTTGGCGATGGTTTGCGAAGTAAAGTCTTGCAGCAGCGCTATAAGCTCGATTCCTATATCACTGGTCCGAACAATCGTCTTCCGTATGCGGCTTGCCAGGCGGTCTCTACGAATCCTGGAAGTATTTATAACCCGCTTTTTGTGTATGGGAAGGTAGGGCTTGGAAAGACACACCTTCTTCAGGGGACGGGTAGTCAGATTATCAAAAATCATCGTGATGCCGTTGTGGTCTATATTACCTCTGAAAACTTCATGAACGAGGTCGTGGACGCGATCCGTACTCGACGAATGAAGGAGATTAAAGAGAAATACCGACGAGTTGACTGTCTGATCGTGGATGATATCCAGTTCTTTGGACGCGGAACCTCGACCCAGGAAGAGTTTTTTCATACCTTTAATGATCTCTACTCAGCAGGAAAGCAGATTATTATCAGTAGTGATCGCGCCCCGAAGGAACTCGACAACCTCGATGATCGTCTCCGGAGTCGCTTCGGAATGGGTATGGTTGTGGAGGTTCAGCCACCTGACTACGAGACCCGTCTCGCAATTCTCCAGAGTAAGTGTATGCAGGATGGTGTGATGATTCATCCGGATGTTCTGAGTTGTATCGCCTACCACGTTGAGGAGAGTGTTCGTGATCTTGAGGGTGTCCTCAAGTCTATTATTGCCGAGATGCAGCTGAATAAAGCTGAACTTACGGTCGATATGGCGCTTGCGAAGATCCAGCAGCTCCACAAGGCGGTTGAGGTTCGAGATGCCTACGTTCCAGCTGGCGGCGCCCCCCGCTCCCCAGTTCCAGCATCAGCTCGCGGTTTTGTCCGGAATGTTGATATTGTCATGACAACCGTTGCCCGGTACTTCAATATCTCCAAACAGGATCTCACCGGCGATGACCGTCGAAAGGAAATTCTCTTTCCGCGTCAGATCTGTATGTATCTCATCCGCCAGGAACTCGATGAGGCGTATGAAAAGATAGGCGCTGACTTCGGAGGAAAAAATCACACCACGGTCTTGCATGCCTGCAATAAAATTCATAGAATGTTACAGACGGATCAGCGCGTTGTGCGTGATCTGGAGGCAATTAAAAAAGACCTAGGCTTATAGTCTACGTTCCTATGGTATATCACTCACCGTCGCATTCGCGTTCAAATTATCGCGTTCGTCGAAAGCGCCTCATTGATTATTTTCTTCCATTGTTTCTTTTCATTGCTTTTGCCGTGATTGTTATTCTTGGCTGGCAGCTCTACCGTTCTATCGCTTCCAAGAGTGAGCTCATGGATCTGTATCTGTTTATTCCTGAGGGTCAGGCGAAGATTCTTCCGTGGGGAAGTTATAACTGGGATAATGCCGTCAATGAGACTCGAGTTTTGCAAGGTGATGAGATCCAGACCCAGCTAGAGAGTCGAGGTGTAATTCGTTTTTTCCAGAAGTTATTTTTGCGAATGGATAAGGAGACGACCGTCGTTCTTACGGAAGTTTCTCCAGGGAGATTCAAGGATACCTATGATATTGCTATGAAGGGCGGCGCGCTCTGGTTGAATACCCAGAAATATGAGGATAAGGATATGGAGCTCACCGTTCGTACGACGAACCTCGTGGTCCAAAGTAGTGATGGAGTTTTTGAGATTGAAGATCGTGAGGCGGCTGAGATAGTGCGCGTGGTGCGCGGCTCGGTTGAGGTTGCGGTGATGGTGAAAGAGGGGACGTCGCAGCGTGAAGTGGAGTCGGTGAAGGTTCCGGCTGGTCAGGAGTTTGTTATGGATGCGAGTGCGTATGAGGCGTACAAAAAATATCAGAGCCCTGAGGTTTTTGGGCCGATCTCGCAGATGTTTATTGAGACCGGGTGGTATCTGTGGAACAGCTCAGAGGATGGAAATTATCTGAGATAGTTTTTATTGGAGATACTTTGCGCGGTTTCGATTTTGCTGATCGTTGGTGTCGGCGAAGATGGCCTTCCCGTTTTTTGGATCGGTGATGTAAAACCAGTGAGACGTTTTGACCGGATTGAGCGAGGCCATGATGGTTTTGATACCGGGATTTCCAATGGGGCCGGGCGGCATACCTTTACGAGTGTAGGTGTTGTAGGGCGAGTCCTGCTCCAGATCCTTCTTCGTAAGATTTTGTCGATTGAGATCGTAGAGAAGGGTTGCGTCGATGTTCAGAAACCAGCCTTCATTGGAACGCTTCCAGATGATGCCTGCGATGATTGGCATATCGGTTTCGTGCCGAACCTCTTTTTCCAGCATCGAGGCGGTGGTAATGAGCTCGAAGAGTGAGATGTTTTTTTGGGCGAGCTGTGTGTCGATGTCGGCAGGAAGCTTTTTCTTGAAGTTGTTGAGCATGAGTCCGATCAGATGATCGGATGAGAAATTTCCGGGATCGATTTTATAGGTATCTGGAAAGAGGAATCCTTCAAGCGGTAGGAGATTTCCTTGCATACTGCTCTTCGGAAGGAATGGGTAACTGCTCCAGTCGTTGAACTTTTTTGTAGCGTCGATGAATTTTCCGGTTTGTGTGAGCTGCATCTCCGTGAGGCGTGCATCGATCTGCTTGATTGAATACCCTTCGGGAATTGTGACGAAGTTCTTGGCCTGCTTGGCGTCTGTAATAATTTCTGAGATCTGCTTAATCGGCATGGATGCGCTCAGTTCGAAGCGCCCAGCGAGAATTTTTGTCTCCAGGTCGTGGTCGTCGAGGTAACTACGTAGATGGCCTGCATTTCCAATAATACCTTTCTCTTCCAGGATATTCGCGACGCTTTTTGCGGAGTCGCCACTCTTTACCAGGACGATTTGTTTTTTGGTATCCTGCGGATTGAGTCCATTATTAACCGCATGAGTGTATCGGTTGTGGCGAACAAAAAGAATCATCATGATCGCCGCGATGGCAATTATCCAAATTGCGCGGCGCTTGGGACGACCGTTATCTGGGTTACGTCGTTGGTGGAGTGATGTATAGGACATAGATACTTAGGACTTTGGTGGTTCAATGGCTGGCTCCTGACCCCTCCCGGGACTACCTGCTGGATCGCCCATACCCATCATGCTCATGACGGACTTCATTTTTTCGGCCGCGATTTCCTGACCTTTTTTGAGGCCTTTATTAAAGGCTTTGAGGAGTTTTTTCTCGAGTGATCCCTTATTTGTTGCTGCCTCGTCTGAAATTTTAACCTCAATAACCTCAAGTTCCGCATTCATGATAACGACGACGCCATCCTCTTCAGCTTCAATGTGAATGTTGGCCAACTCTTTTTTTACCGCTTTTGCCTCTTTCTGAAGCTTGTACATGTCTTTTGCCTGCTGGAATACGCCCATAGGAATGTGTTCGTGAAAGAATACTGTATCGTGATTGTACTGAAGCTGACTCTTGAGGTCAACTGAAGGCCGGATGGCGGTAAATTTCCCTTGTCTTAAGGCTCTTTTTTCGTTACAATGCGCCCGCTTTAACCTATTTTTTTCTATGGATACTATTGCACTCGAAGCTCAAACCCGTGATAAGACTGTTGCCGCCGCCGCTTTGCGTCGCATGAAAAAGATTCCTGCTATCGTTTATGGTCCAGGTACTGAGCCTGTTACCGTTGCTATGGAGTACCAGACATTCCGCCGAACCTTTATGGAAGCCGGCGAAAGTTCCCTTATTGATATGAGTATTGATGGAAAGAAGAGCTTGAAGGTTCTTATCCACGAGGTTCAGTATGATCCAATTTCAAGCGTGATCAATCACGTCGACTTCCTCAATGTTCGTATGGATCACCTTCTTACGACCTACATTCCCGTAGAGCTCGTGGGTGTTGCTCCAGCGGTAAAGGATTTCGGTGGTATTTTGACTGTTCCGCACCAGCAGATTCAGGTTCGATGTCTCCCAGGCGATCTCGTCAAATCATTCGTTGTTGATGTTTCCACACTTAAGACATTCCAGGATGTTATTCACGTCAGTGACTTGAAGGCTTCTGACAAGATTCAAATTCTCCTCGATGCCGATCAGCCAGTGGTGACGATCATTCCTCCACGCAAGGAAGAGGAAGCTGCCCCAGTTGCTGCCGCTGCCGCTACACCGGTTGCCGGTGCCGCCGCTCCAGCTGCAGGCGCTCCAGCTGCTGCTGCCGCGAAGCCAGCTGCAAAAAAGTAAAGATCAAAAAGATAATTTTTCAGGCCACGGCTTTGTCCAACCAATTAATAATTGAACGGACACTTGGATTGTGGCCTTTTTAAAATTATCTTTTTTTGGAGGTGAAAGATGAAGAAGATTTTACTTTTTCCCTTTTTTGATCGTCAGGAATGGAATGCTTGCAAGACCTTTTAGGGCTGCCTTTACACCGACTCTCACGCCTTTTCCGGCTACTCGTGTTACCGAGTTGGCGGCTGATGTGACGGCGTTTTTACCTTTTCCTGTGAGCCAGTTGCTGCCTTTTTTCAAAGTCTTCTTGGCAAGTTTTACGCCAGGAATATAGGTTTCGATTCGATTTGGAGCCATGAGTGAGGGGGTGAGGGGGATGAGGTGTGGTTAGTGTACCATATTTCCGGAAAATTAATTTTTTTTCTTAAAAACTTTTACTCCTACGAGAGTGCCGAGAATGAAACCGATGAGCGCTGGTGTATATCGGACCATCCACATAACGAATGTTTGTCCTTCTACTGGTATATTTTCAACCCACTCGAAACAGAATATGGTGCAGAATCTTTCGATGAGGAGTGTCCAAATAATGGTATGGAATATTATTCCACCAATCACTCCACAAGTGGTGATGATTACTCCTCGTAAAAAAGTATTCATTGAAATTCGAGAGAGACCGAATCCGATGAAAGTTAGTATGAAAAGGTCGGCGAGCGTGTAGAAAATGGTGCCTGGTTGATACTTAACACACTGCATAGTGCACATGATTTCTTGACTCGTCATACCGAGAGGATTGAGGAATCCGGGCTGGGCGCACGCGCTTCCACACGTGTCGGGTATGAAGTAGGCGATGATCGTGAGAACGAGTTCTGTTGTGAGAATGCCGGTGAAGATTTTTTCAGTTTTGGTCATGGAGGGTTGTTGTGTGGCTGTATTTTCTATGATCAATATACCAAATTTCTTTTGTTTTTGAATGTATGAAGTAGAGCGCGCGCGTTGACTTTCTGAAAAATTATGATGTATTCAGAAATTTCCACGTGGAAATTTTCAGCTTCAAAAATGGGACTTTTTGATCTGAAGTATGATTTTATCACGTTTCTATTTTTTGTTTGGATACATGGCTTTGTCTTTGACTCTTCTTTCGTTGGCTTTTATATCGGCCGAGTATATTCTCCACTCTTAAAATTTACCCCTATTGTATATGGGAAGAATGGATGATCTTCGCGCGTCTCCTCGGCCAGACGAGATCCCTCAGGAAAAAATTGGCAAGTATCTTGTCGTCGACCCTTTTTCTTTACATGTCCGACCAGTTCTTGATATTGATACTCGAGAACTTGGTGATCCTCAGATTATTTCATTGAAGGCGCGAGATGTCATATATTCCCTTGGAACATCGGGTATAACCGCTCCGGTTGATGGAGAAGAAAAAGGATTTCATCTTCTTAACCAGGCTGATTTACAGACCGTTGTTCGCCCTCATGTTGTTCCGGATCCACGGATTGGCTTGTCAGTCTCACGAAGGCGTGCTGATGAACTTGCTTCGCAAAGACGAGTTGATATGAGAAGAGGTGATACTCTGGATTGTGTTTCGAAGTTAATGATTGATGCTGGTATGGTTTTGCGAAACGCTGGTGTACCCCTGAGCGTTACTATTGAGCGACGTGCTCCCATAGCAGATGCCGTTTAAATTTTGGAAAAAGAATATTTAAAAAGGAAGGACTATGACAGCCCTCCCTTTTTTCTTTATCTCGATTATCTATCCAAGCAGCGCATTTCCGACAATCAACGGAGCGATAATGACGGCGATGGTGTTGATAACTTTGATCAGGGCGTTGAGAGCTGGACCGGCGGTGTCCTTGAACGGGTCACCAACGGTGTCGCCGACGACGGCTGCCTTGTGGGCGTCTGAGCCTTTGCCACCGTAGTTGCCATCTTCAATGAACTTCTTGCCGTTGTCCCATGCTGCACCACCGGTGGACATAAACAATGCCATCAAGAAGCCGCTCAAGATAACACCTGCGAGGAGACCTCCCAGAGCGCGTGGACCCAGAACGAATCCAACGACGATTGGAGAGAGAACGGCCATAACACCTGGAAGAATCATCTGCTTCAACGCTGCTTTTGTGACGATATCCACACATCGTCCATAGAGAGGTTTTCCTGTTCCTTCCATGATTCCTGGGATTTCACGGAACTGCTTTCGAACTTCTTCGACGACGGCGTGAGCGGCGATTCCAACGGATCGCATGCATGATGATGAGAATGCAAAAGGAAGAAGACCACCAAGGAAGAGACCGATCAATACGACGTGATCATCAATATTGAAAAGGAAAGACTCGCCACCAGCGTGCTTCGTAAGTTCAGAGGTGAATGCCTGGAAGAGCACGAGCGCAGCGAGTGCGGCGGAACCGATCGCGTATCCTTTCGTGACGGCTTTTGTCGTGTTTCCGACAGAGTCGAGTTCGTCCGTAATCTTTCGAACTTCTGGAGGAAGTTTGGTCATCTCGGCAATACCACCCGCATTGTCGGTGATAGGGCCATATGAGTCGGTAGCGATAATCATACCGGTTGCAGAAAGCATCGCGACCGCAGCGATAGCGATACCGTAAATACCGCTTGATACGGCTTCAGACTCAGAGCCGAAGTAGTATGCGAGATAAATACCAACCGCGATGACGACGGTTGGAAGGATCGTTGATTCGAGACCAACCGCGAGGCCGGCGATAAGGTTCGTTCCAGCACCTGTCTGAGATGCCTTTCCGATAGCCTTTACGGGTCGGTACTCTTTGGCGGTGTAGTACTCGGTAATAATATTAATGAAGAAGGTGATACCGATACCAACGAGTGATGCGTAGAAAATCATGATGTCTCCGATGAGATTCATCGTGACGAAGTAGAATCCAATCGCAGAAAGAATGCTGGTAGCAATCAATCCTTTATAGAGCGCACCCATGATGTTCTGTTTTTTTCCGAGTTGAACAAACCAGGTACCAACGATAGAGGCGAGCACCGCTACCGCTCCGAGAGCGAGAGGGAACACGACGCCATTCGCGCCTACGGTTCCTGTAAGGGTTGATGCAGCAAGAATCATCGCTGCGATCAATGTTACAGCGTAGGTCTCAAAAAGATCGGCACCCATACCAGCACAGTCACCAACGTTGTCACCAACGTTGTCGGCAATGACGGCTGGATTTCTTGGATCATCTTCTGGAATGTCTTTTTCAATTTTTCCAACGAGGTCGGCACCAACGTCCGCTGCTTTCGTAAAGATACCTCCACCGACACGTGCAAAGAGAGAGATCAATGATGCACCAAAACCAAAACCAACGAGGATGTTTGTCGTGTCTTCGACCGGAATATTCATCACGCTCGTAAAGAGGTAATAGAAACCGCTCACCCCGAGAAGCGCGAGACCGACCACGGCGAGACCAGTGACGGCACCACCACGGAAGGCGATGTTCAAAGCTTCCTTGAGTCCCTTTCTTGCTCCTTCAGCCGTTCGAACATTGGCTCGAACTGATACGCTCATACCGATATATCCCGCGAGAGCTGAAAAGAGGGCGCCTGCGAGAAAGCTCACGCCGGTCCAGAGACCATTGTTGTGCTGACCTTTCGGCATAAAGAGGGCTAAAAGCACGAAAATAACGATGGCAAAAAAGGCCATGGTTATGCTCTGTCGGTTCAAGTAGGCGGTTGCCCCTTCCTGAATAGACTTGGCAATGGCCTGCATCTGGCTATTGCCGGTAGGTTTTTTCATAACCCACATGATAAGGAAAACCGCATAGATAAGCGCTGCCATGCTGACAGCGAGTGCGATAAGCACAATATTCATACAGAAGAATGGTAAAGAGGTACGTAAAGCTGGATTTCAGCCGGGCGTATATTAAACTAAAAGGGTGCTTTTTGTCCAAAAACAGCTGCTCTAAACCAAAATCAGAGTGGCTTTTCTGCTGCTTTTGTGGTATAATTCTATGATATGGATGAGAAAAAACACCACACACATATTGAGAAAATCACCTCGCAGGTAGCTTCAGAAATTGAAGAAGAGCTCCCTGAGTTTGAGGATGTTGATGAAGGAGGTGGTGTTATGGATACCATCCGACAGATTATGCGAGCTTCGGGTCTTCATGGTCGGACTTTGATTGGATGTGGGGTTGTGGTTCTCGTAATTGCTGGTGTGATGGCGTTCTTTATGGTTGGAGGTTGGGATACAATCAAAAGCTTTATTCCGTTCCGCGATGCGAAGCCGCCAATTATTACCTCGATCCGTTCAGCTGACATTACCAGTTCAGATCTTCTGGTGTCGCATCTTTTTGGCGCCTATCCGATTGGTCATGCCGGCTATCCACCTTCACAGGAAGTGGCCTATATGTTTGGTCAACTTATGCCAACCCAGTTTTTCCGACTTTCGACGACACAGACCGGTCTTCATGTCGCGTATCGATATGGATTCCGTGGATACACCTACGAACGACTCGAGGCATATGTCGAAACGGTGCGACTCATTCAGAGTGCGCTTCTCACCGATATCAGTGCCGTCCTCAATCAGAGTGGTAATCGTCGTTTAGCTCTGGATGCGCTTATTCGTGACTTTGATGCGCTGTACGAGCGATCACAGGAACACTCTGCTCTTGTGGTAAAAGAAGTCCTGACACTTCGTACCCAGACTGGTCCTGCTCAGGATCTCAAGAAAAATTTCGAACAAGAGTTCAGCCGAAATCTTGCCGTCTTCCTTCCACGTGAGAGTCGAAGATCCCTTGAAGAGTTTATTCGAGTTGGTAAAGAAGAGGTGGAGCTTCGTGCGCATCTGGGTGCTTTTACGCAGCTCGACAAGTACTATCAAGTGGCGCTTGTGAAACTTGCTGCGCGTATCAAGGATATCAAGGCGAACTACGAAGCGCTCGCCAAAGGCGTGAAGGTGTTTGATATTCTTAACTCGGATATCGATATTATCAAGTATCAAGGCGATGCTCCTCGAGACAAGATTTTATCGCCGCTTAGTCCTTCAACGAGCCAGTTTTTCACTCCCGTAGACTTTTTTGGAAGTATTCGGTAGTTATACTAGCTTTGGCTTATCCCTTAGTTGCGCTTTCCGCTTGTTTTGAAGCTTGAAATCCCGGCATAATATTGTCATGGGCGCGATAGATGAATTACCGCGAAACATTTCCCTGTTGGGACTAAAAATCAATTTGGAAAAAATCCATCTTGCACGTGACTTCGTGCTCGAAATTTCACCTGATATGCTGACGCGCGCTGAGGACGTTTTGCATTATCTTGTCAATCTTAGTCCTGATACCGATGCGGCCGTTGCTGGTCTGCTTTTTGGGGCACGCATTGACGTCGAAAAGCACCGTGAAAAAATTCATGCCTCTTTTGGCCCGGCGGTTGAGAAGCTTCTTGTCTGGCTTGAAAAGGTTCGAAACTTGCGACCGGATATTTCCAGGAATGATATGGAGATTCTGCGACAGGTGATTCTGATGATGGCACAGGATATCCGTGTCATGCTTATTCGTCTCGCTGATCGCCTTCATGAGATGCATTCCATGGAAGAGCTTGCTCCTGCTGAACAACGACGAATTGCCGAAGAATCTTTGAAAATCTATGCGCCAGTTGCATCACGACTCGGTATGTACTCGATCAAGTGGCAGCTCGAGGATCTCGCATTTGCGATCTTGAATCCAACACAGTTTGTTAGTATTCGTGATCAGCTCCAGCGAATTGGAACGGAGCGACGTCAAGCACTGGATGAGTTTCAGAAGGATATTATTTCGTTCCTTCATGAAAAGGGGATTATCTGCCGTGTCTCGAGCCGTACGAAAAGTATCTATAGTATCTACCGAAAAATGCGTCGAAAAAGCACAGATCAAATTTCCGATCTGCATGATATTTTTGCTATTCGTGTTGTCTTGCCAACGATTATCGTTGATGGACGTGAGTCTACTGAGACACTCTACTCGATCCTGGGACTTATCCATAATCGGTGGATGCCTATTCCCGGAAGATTCAAGGATTATATTGCGGTCCCAAAACCGAACGGTTACCAGAGTTTACATACCGCTATTTTTACCTCGATTCCCAGTTTGAAGAATCAGCCGGTCGAGATCCAAATTCGATCCGAGCAGATGCACCGTGAGGCTGAGTATGGTATTGCGGCGCACTGGCTCTACGAGGATACGCGTGGTGTTTCTACGAAGTACAATAAATCAAGCATTGTGGATCTCGTTGAAGGTGGCAATGAGTCGCAGGACGTGGACATGCAAAATAAGCGACTGAAGCGCCAGATTGAGTGGCTGCGTGGACTTATTCGAGTTCAGGGCCAGGAGTCTGAATATAAAGATGATCTTCATGAGCTACATGAACTCGATCATGACTATAAGATTGATATTTTTCACGATCGCATTTTTGTCTTCACGCCAAATGGCGAGGTGAAGGATCTTCTTGCAGGGTCGACACCCGTAGACTTTGCCTACAATGTTCACACTGATATTGGACATCGTTGTGCTATGGTTCGAGTGAACGGAACGATCGTGCCACTCAATCACACTTTGAAAAATGGAGATGTGGTCGAGGTGGTTCTGAAACCAAAACCAAATCCGCGATCTGAGTGGTTGAGTTTCGTCAAAACGCCTTCTGCCCGACATAAAATTAAGGTCTGGTTTAAGAGTCAGAACAAGGATCTGAGTCTGCGCGAGGGTCGTGAGCTCATGAATAAGCATCTCCGGCGTCTCAATAAAGCGGGTCTTGATGATCAGATGAGCGTGCTGAAGGTGTATGGAGGCAAGCAGCTTTCCGTCAGTGAACGGCAGAAAATTGTTGAGGGTGTGGGGAACGGATCGATTCCTGTACATACCGTTATGAAAAAAATATTTTCCCAGGAGGAGCTCATGCAGCCTCTGGCCCCCGTGCCGCTCAAGGTTATTTCTGATACGATGCCCATCGAAAAACGAATTCTCCTGGGTGGTGAGGCTGGCTTGCCAGTCCGAATTGCGCAGTGCTGTGAGCCGAAAGAAGGTGAGCGTATTCTTGGATATGTGACACGACAGCACGCCTCGATTCATCGTATGGAGTGTAATCATTTGCAGAAGTCGAATCCTGCGAGAATTCTGGAGGCAAAATGGATTACCGGACAGAGTGGTGCTCAGAGATACAGTGTTCGTGTGATGGTTGAGGCCGTCAATCGTATTGGACTTATTCGCGATATTACGAGCGTCATTGCTGATATGAATCTGAATATTCTTGATTTTTCATTAAAAAATCAAGATGAGAAATTTGTCGTAAGGTCGCTCCTACTTGAGGTTGAGGGCTACGAACAGCTCGATGAAATTTTGTTACGGCTCGAGGCGATCACGGGTGTGGTTCACGTTATGCGTGAAGAGTCTCGAGAACACCGAGCGATTTTGGGATCGAAAAAGACTGGGCACTCCAAAGTGTCTGAAGAATAGTTTTCAGCGTCTGATGCTCTGTGGGCGTGAGTTTTATTTTTACTGAGTCTTGTAGGTGATGTCCTCTGAGAAAGTTCAGCAACTTGAGATAGTTGTTTTCGTAAAGTTCGTAGGCGATCTGGCTGCTCTGATGGAGACAGGTTTCGCAGAGCATTTCGAGTGGATGCCAGCCTGGAAGAGTCTCGATACTGACTTTTTTGTGACATCGGACGCACTCGGTAAATGATGGAAGGATGCCGAGAATATCGAGAATCTGTATCTGATAGGTAAGAAAGAGGAGTTCGGTTTTTTCCTGGCGTTCAGAAGTGCGCAAGCTTTCAAGCAGTATGTTTGTGAGTGAGAAAAACTCGTTTGCCGGTGTCTCTATTTCACTGCATCGATCGACGATGTCGAGTGCGGTGAGAACGAGGGATGCCTTTAGGAGATCTTGTTTGATGGTGTCGAAGGTTTCAATCGTCTGGCACTGCGTGATGGTCCAGCTGCCTCCGGGTGTACGGTAGAGAAGGAAATTACAGAGATTTGCCGGCATGAGTCTGCCGTTGAAGGGGGAGTTGAGTTTTTTTGCTCCTCGCGCTTTTGCGATAATTTTTCCAATTCCCGGAATGAGAAGTACGATGCGACGATCACTCTCGCCGAGTGATAGATGCTTCAGAACGAGTCCGGTAGTGCTGATGTAGCGCTGCTCCATGTGAGGTTGGGCTTTGCTTTATGAAAGGATCATGTGCTTCTGTAGGTGGCGTTCGACAGCGGCGTAGCTACTGAGAATTGTAAGTATAACAGTGGCTCCGATTTCTGCACTAATAAGCCAGAAAATTGATGTTCCTAATGAAGCTGTGACACTGCCTGCTTCTGGAAGGAGGACTGCCTGGGTCATGACCAGAAACCCCCCGATACTCAGCGCAATGGCAATAACACTTGCCCAGAGGGCTTCGAGAAGATAGGGGAGTCGGATGAACATCGGGGTGGCTCCGACGAGTCGCATGATATTGATCTCGAGACGTCGGTGATAGATCGCAAGATGGACGGCGTTATTCATGATGAGAACGCTTCCGATGAGGAAGGCGGTGATGATCCAGAAAATGAGCGTGCGCGAGAAGGTACTGAGTTTCTGAAGATTTTTGGTAACTGACTCGGTGATTGATGCATTTTTATTCGCATCATCTTCAAAGATATTGGTCATGAGTCCGCTGTCAGGGCTTGCCTTCAGGAACTTCTGGATTTTTTCGTAGTAGTCTGGCCCGATCACGTTGATCTGAATACTTGGCGGGAGTGTATTTTCGAGATTGAACTTTTTGAAGTACTCGGCGGTTGGTTGATGATTTTTCAAGAAATTCTGAAGTGCCTCCTGTTTTGAAATGTAGATTGAGTTTTTGACGCCTTTGAGTTGTTTGATTGACTCGTTGATTGCGAGGGCCTTGCTGGGATCGACGTCATCCTGGAGATAGACGATCATGTTTACTTTCTGTCCGAGCTCGGTGAGCTGGTTTTTCACCATCAGATTTACGACGAGAATAATATTTAAAATAAATAAGATAATCGCGATCAGGAGAATCGTGGCAATCGAGCTATAGCGATTTCTCCAAAGATTTTTAAAACTGTTCTGAAGACTTAAGGAAAGCATGGTTGAGGGGTTGAGGTGAGTGTGGCGCGAATGAGTGATGATTTGTATATTTCTGGCTTGTACGACTTGAGGCGGGTTATCTGTGCGTCAATTCTTTCATCGATGAGAAACTTCTCCAGCTGGTAGGTAAAGGCAAACTGGTCGTATCCAAGCGCGATAACGTCTGGTCTGATTTTTCGGATAACGTCGTATTTGTCTCCCAGTCCACCAAGGGTAATCTTGTCGGCGAAGCCTGTATTTTTTAGATTCTTGAGTCGCTGTTTTTCCGTGTAATACGGATACTCGCCTTTGATTTTTTTCACGGTCTCGTCACGGGCAATGATAACGGTGAGTTGATCCCCGAGGGCGCGCGCCTGTTCGAACATGTTTTCATGTCCTGCGTGAAGGAGATCGAAGGTTCCGAAAATCATAACTTTTTTCTGTTGTTGCTGATCGATGTTTTTCATAATTGGAATTATACTGCTGTAATGTCAGGAAGTCCGAAGTGAACGAAGGCAATCACTCCTATAATAAGGAGAGCGAGCGTCATGATGACGACTGTCTGCATTCTAGAGTTTTTTCCTTCGGTTGCAACCCCATCCAAAACACTACTCGCGCTATAGGCTACACCCATCACGATAAAGGGAAAAAAGAGCGTTTTCTTCACGGTAGCGCTTATCGGGAGGAAATTTCCGTTCAAAACAAAGAGGCTGCTGACCAGATATCCTATTCCCAGAATCAGGAAAAAGATAAAGGCGATCGTCTGAATATTTTTGAGGGTATTTTCCACCTAGCTATTGTAGGACGCTTTTGGCTTTGAGACAAATTTTGCCATAAAGAAAAAATGTGTATAATGCGCAGTGTAATTCATACTTTATGGAGCTCTCGCAGGAACAGGTACGGCATATCGCGAAGTTGGCCCGTCTCGGGTTGACGGATGGCGAAGTAAAAAAGTTCTCGACGCAACTTACGAATATTTTGCAGTATATTGAAGTGCTCAATGAAGTTGATACAACTTCGGTGGCTCCGACGAACCAGGTTACTGGTTTATCGAATGTGATGCGCAAGGATGTGATGAGTGGGGATTGGGTGAGTCGTGAAGAGTTGCTGGGTTGCAGTGAGCTTCCGGTGGAAAGTGATCAGATTCGAGTAAAACCAGTTATTGAATAAAATTTTCGAAATTTTGACGCTATGGATTTATTAACACTATCAGTACAGGAAATGTCCAGGGGGCTGCGAGAAAAGCAGTTTACCTCCTCTGAGTTGACGCGAGTATTTCTCGCGGAGGCGAAGCGACGAAATGATGAGCTGAATGCCTATGTCTTGCTGATTGAAGCGGAGGCTTTGGCTCAGGCTGAAGAGAGTGATGCGCGCTATGCTGAGGGTAAGCCGCTGTCAGCGTTGGATGGTATTCCGTGTGCACTGAAGGATATTTTCAATACCCGTGGTGTGCGTACGACCTGCTGCTCGAAAATGCTGGAGCGCTTTGTTCCGCCGTATGATGCGACTTCGATTCGGAAGCTGCGTGATGCCGGAGTGGTCTTCTTAGGTAAAACAAATATGGACGAGTTTGCGTGTGGAGGCTCGACCGAGCACTCATGTTTTGGTCCGACGATGAATCCTGCTGATCCGTCTACAATTGCAGGAGGAAGCTCCGGTGGTTCTGCCGCCGTGGTTGCTGGAAATATGGCAGCGTTTGCCATGGGAACTGATACGGGTGGCTCGATCCGTCAGCCGGCGTCACTTTGTGGCTGTGTCGGTTTGAAACCTACGTATGGACGCATTTCCCGAAGTGGTGTTACTTCGATGGCTTCTTCCCTTGATACGGTCGGACACTTTACGAAGACGGTTGGGGACTCGGCTCTTATTTTGCAGGCGCTTGCGGGTCACGATTCGCGTGATGCCACAACACCAGATGTTCCGGTTCCGGATTATCTCAAAGATCTTGAAAAAGGCGTGAAAGGTTTGAAGATTGGTCTTCCAAAAGAGTACTTTGCTGAAGGTGTGGATCCCGAGGTTCGAGATGCGGTGATGGCGGTGGCGAAAGTTTATGAGTCACTCGGGGCGACGGTGAAGGAGGTGAGTCTTCCATTCACCAAGTACGCCGTGGCCGTGTACTACATTATTATGCCGGCTGAGCTCAGTGCGAATCTCGCACGTTTCGATGGTATCCGATATGGAAGTCGTCCAAAACAGGAAGGGGAGTCGATTATTGACTATTACTATAACGCTCGAGGTGAAGGTTTTGGTGCTGAAATTAAGCGACGAATTATGGTTGGAACCTACGTGTTATCCGCTGGTTACTACGATGCGTTTTATAACAAAGCCTTGAAAGTTCGAACGCTTATTAAGAATGATTTTGATGAAGTTTTTAAAGAGGTGGATGTGTTACTGACCCCGACGAGTCCGATTCCGGCCTTCAAGCCAGGTGAAAAAATTGACGATCCTATCGCGATGTATCTCGCTGATGCCCTTACGATTCCTGCGAACGCCGCAGGTGTTCCAGCCCTCAATGTTCCATGTGGAAAAACGTCTACTGGGTTACCGATTGGCATGCAGCTTATTACACCTCAGTTTGCTGAGGGATTGTTGTTCCAGGTCGGACGGGCGTATGAGAAGGCGGTTACTATATAAAGATTAGAATTTCTTTGCAAACTCCCATGCCATCTGAAAAATCGCACGTTGGGTGTGGGCGATTTCGGATGATTCGATGATCATGCCGATGAGCTCGTCATGAATGGAGACGATGGCTACTTTGTTGTCGTAGATATTGATTTCGTTGGTGAAGTCGTATGTTTTGGCTGGAACAAGTCGAATTTCACGATGCTTTACTTTATCTTGTGAGTGAACGTGCTTACCGTATTCATCTTCGGGGGTGATGCCTCGTAAATAAATTTTTTTCTTCACACGTTTGGCGACGTATTCTTCGTCATACTCAGGCCAGAACTTTCGGATCTCGCGCGAATTGGCGTAGTTGAGAATTTCTGTTTTGCTCGTGAGGGTGTCGGCGTAAATAGCCTTGATGCCTTCGATGCCTTCGAAGTACTGCACCTGTGGGTGATTGGTTCCAATTTTAATTCGCTTGAGGCTTGGCAGGGCAAGCTTGAGCTGACTGGTGTGACGTTGTGTTTCTGCATAGACAAGCTCTGGGTCGAGTGCAGAAAAATATTTTATATTTTTCTTGATAAGAAAGGTGACGAAGCCTTTGGCCTTTAATTTTTCTAGAACATTATAGGTTGTCACGCGATTGAGATGCGCGATTTTTGCGATATGCGTCACCACTTCCGAGCCGAGCTCCAGGCATGCCAGATACACACGCGACTCTTTTTCGGTGAGTCCAATATTCTTAAGCGGTGTGATGAGTGTCTTGTCCATGGGCTATTTGCATAATGAATTTTTCAAGCTCGAGCAGCAAGAGGTGCTTGTCTCCCGGACCCTGTGGAATTTTTCCGGTACGCAGATCGACGTTTATCTGTACCAGACTATTGTAAATCTGCTTCATGTGATCGAGGGTGAACTTCGATGATTGGTCGACAGCAATTTTTACCGGGTAGGGTTTCATGTTTGGATCATATGAACTCATCTTTTGGAAAATAATATGCTTCGGAATTTTCTGTGTCTCGAGCAGATCTTTTACCAGGATGAGCATTCGGAAGTGACGGGCGATCATCGTCAGCACGATCAACATTTCTTCACCCATCTCGACCAACGTATGGAGTTTCTCTATTGCCGTCTTAGCATCTTTTGCATTGAGTGAGTCGGTGAACTGGAAGATAGTGGCTGCGTAATTTTTTGGGGTAAGGAGGGTGAGGTCGGCCGTTGTGACCTCTCGATTTTCTGCGTAGAGACCAAGTTTTGCGACCTCGTTTGAGAGTGTCAGCATCTCAAGTCCACAGTCGTCGGCGAGCTGGAGTGCGAGTTTCTGGCTGATAGTTGTGTTATATTTCTGAAGGCGATTCTGGATCCATGTCACGAGTTCCTGTGGAGTCGGAATGGTAAATTCTTTGACGTTTCCCATTTTTTCCACGGTTTTTTTCAGGGTACTTTTTGGACGCTTTTTGGTTTCGATGTTTGGATTTTCATAAAAGATGGCGAGGGTACTCTCGGGAAGTTTTTCGAGAAATGCCTCTATTTTATCCTGATCCTCAGAGTCCCCAAGTTTTAAAAAGTTCTTGATGATTACTAATCTTTTTTCACCTAAAAATGGAGCGGCGCTCAAGGCCGATTTTATATTGCTTGCTGTTAGCTCATCTTCACTTTCGAGTATTGTAATATTCAGATCTCCATGTTTTTTTTCGAAAGCTTCTCGAAGATTCTGCATGGTTCTTTCCAGCAGATAGAGATTATCGCCTCGAAAGAGAGAGATGTTTGGGTTGGTGACAGGCATAGTATTGGTCTTTATTCTACCCAGAGATCAGGTTGGGAATCAACCTGGCTTTTACCCCGCCCTCCGGTACTTCATGACGAGTTGATCGATGGCGTAGGTTGGGTTCTGAGTGTCTGGGTGCTGTCTGACTCGCCATTCGCTTGGTTGCTTTTCTTCGTTTTCTACGAGCCCTTGATGGACGATGCGTTCATGTGAGGTGCAGAGGGCGATGATGCGGTTTGGGTCGTGGGTTTTTTCCAGCGCGAAGCGCTGGGTATGGTGGAGGATGGTATAAGTGCGGGTGCATTTGGGGAATTCACAGATGCCTCGTGATCGCTGGATGATAAATTTCTGGATTGCTGTGGGGATGTGACGGGAGTCTGTTGTTTTGCTCTCTGGACATGCTTGTTCGAGCATGGCTTCTCGCATCTCAAGAAATTCCTTCATCAATCCATTCCAGTC